>Ga0315298_1003500_pt1 | contig 24878 bp, 19 predicted proteins | sample WHS_1_MG_FD_203077 | JGI IMG/M metagenome (GOLD analysis project Ga0315298, IMG submission 203077) | Extremophilic microbial mat communities from Washburn Hot Springs, YNP, Wyoming, USA - WHS_1_MG | ecosystem: Environmental > Aquatic > Thermal springs > Hot (42-90C) | place: USA: Wyoming... | reverse complement strand
GAGGCTTTGGAAATAATAAAGAATGGTTTCAACCCCGGTGTGATTTTGACTGATATGAATATGCCCGTGATGAACGGAGTTGAGTTTTTGAAAGAATCGATGAAACTCGCCCCAAACGCAATTAGAATAATTCTTTCGGCTTTTGCAAATCCCCAAGAAATCATCGCAGCGTTGAACCAAAGCCGAGCCTATATGTATTTAATGAAGCCTATTGACCAGTTGCAATTGATTCAAACACTCCGGAATGCTTTCGACACATATAATCTGGTTGTGCAAAACAACCAACTTCTCGAGATGCTTCGTCGAGTTGGCATAACCTCGCCTACTGCTGTGGATTTTGTGCTTAAATCGCCTCCACAACTTGCTGCCCAAAAGACCGCAAAAGAGTTTGTTGCAAGCTTGAAGAAAATTTTGATGATGTCCGAAAAATATTATTATACAAATCATACAGAATATGTTGTTTCAATTGCAAGTGCCCTTGCCGAAGAAGTAAAATTCACCGACAAAGTTAAAGAAGAAATCGAAATTGCAGCCTCATTGGTCAATTTGACCTACCTACCTATGCCCAAAAGATTTCTTTTATATGACCCATACGATTTAGAACAGGCAGACAAAACATTTTTTTTCAATCTATTCAAAGAAACTATCACTGCACTTTCGACTATCGAACCCATCGTAGGTCCGATTAAAATTCTCGGTCAAATTTGGGAGAATCGCACAGGAACTGGCGGACCTAATCAGGTCGAAGGAATTGCTTTTCTGCGAGAAGCCCAAGTTATTGCAATAGCAAATATATATCACAACAGAGTTTATAGAATACAACCATTCCATATTACCAAACTCGAAGAAGAAGGTTTGGTGGTTCAAACAAAAGAAGAGACTTTCGACAGGCACAACGAGGCGGTCAAATTCTTTTATCGAAAAGCCAATTGGTTCGATTCCGATATTTTAAACACTTTTCAAGATATGGTCAAGAAAAGGGCTATTCCCGAACTAATTATTCCCAAGACTAACCTTTCGATTCAGAACTTCGATTTACGGACATTACGAACGATAGAATTCCGCGACTCGGCTCCCGAAAGTGAAGTCGAAAGCGAAGCAAGCGAGCAAACACAAGCCGAAACCGAAGGGCTCGAACGTGAAATCCGCGTCGAAAAACTGAAGCCCGGAATGATTGTGGCTCAAAATGTTGTTACAAAAACCGGGGTGCTGATTGTTCGACAGGATAACAAGCTGGACGAGGCTTTGGTCGAAAACATAAAATATCTTGCCGAGGCAGGACTGCTTCCCAAAGTCATTTCCGTTTATGTGATTCCGCCATCGCACCTTTCGGGCGAAGGAAAAACGTGAAAGTAATTGAAGCCAAAGCAACAGCAACGGCAAGGTAAGCAATCCAATCTCCATAAAGAGTGTAAATCGTTTGGTGTGAAAGCAAGGGAACATTCTCCGCAATACCGATTTGCCGATATTGAGGTGCACGGGCTAAACTTTCCCCATTTGGGCAGATAAATCCGGAAATCCCAGTGTTTGCACAGCGAACAATAAACCGGCGGTTTTCAATTGCACGAAATGTTGCGATTAAATAATGTTGCAAAGGTCCAAAAGTATGGTCATACCATCCGTCATTTGTGATAATGACCATTAACGAAGCGCCTCGATGCACAAATTCACGGCAGAAGCCCGGGTAAATTGATTCAATGCATATAATTGGAGCGACCAGAAAATTTTTCCTTTGAGTTTTAACCCGAAGATTATTTTGTTCGTTGCCCTTTGCCCAGCTGGAAATGCCAACATTCCATTCCAGAAACGACCGAGCGAAACCGAAAATTTCACCATACGGAATTTGCTCACCAAATGGTGTTAATCGAATCTTGTGATAAACTTGATAGCTATGGTCGGGATTCAACAAAAGTATGGAATTGTAGGTATTGTATGGACGGGAAGAATCGCCAAGATAAAACTTTGTTGTAAACGACGGCTTTTCGTCGGAGCTAAGGAAGCGAAAATCGGCAAATCCAGTTAGGATTGAAGATTTTCCTTCCAAAAAGCGATAGAATTCCGAAAAATCGTGGTAAGCATTAACATCGAGGCTAAGAAAAGTTACTGCAGTTTCGCTCCAAACAAACAAATCGATATCGGAATTTGCCCTTTTCAGGGAATCCTGAACTTGCAGATGGATTGCGATTTGCGATTCGGGACTTGTATCCCATTTTCGCCAAGGATTTATGTTTGGTTGAACAATCCCTACTTTGACAAACTCCTGCTGCTTTAAAAGTTTGCTTGGGTCAAAATCCATTGAACGAAAAACACCATAAACACTTGGAACGATTAAAACCAAGGCAAAGGCAACTAAGTATTTATTTAGTGCAATTTTGCCAAATTTACGCAGGCGATTTTCCTGAACATCTTCGACAAAGAAAAGAATTAAAACGTTTGCAAGAACAATAAGGAAACTCAAAAGCCAAACTCCGCCAATATCGGCGATTTGAATCCAGAAGTGATTATATGCTTGCGTATATCCGAGAGTTAACCAAGGGTAGGCAAGGTCGCCAAGACTATGGAACCATTCGAATGCAAGCCAAAGGAAAGGGAAAAGCAACAAGAAAATTCTACGCGGGTATTTCTTTTGTATCAAATTCAAGAGGGCAAATGGAATCATAAAGAAAAAAGGATGGACAAGAGCAACAGCAAAGCCCGAGACGAAAAGATATGGGTCGGTGTCCTTTTGCCAACTGCTAATCCACCAATTCGTTGCATAGTGGTAAACGAAAAACACAAGGTAGGTGAGCAACCAGCGTCGCTTTACCGAGCTGAATACATATAAAAGAGGAACTAAGCCAATGAAAGCAAAAGGGAAAAAGGGATAAGGCGGAAACGACAATGCAAGAAGAAAGCCCGAAAGAAGACCAATAAAAAACTTTTTCCTTTGCAATTCTATTTCAATTTATTTAAAAATTCGGGATAAAATGTAAGATTAAAGCGAGGTTGGGAGTAATAATAATAGGAATTGTCAATTTGTTTCTTGAGTTCAACGTCGTAAATATTTTTGGTTTTGTTAAAATCGAAAATCATCAGCCATTCGCCCGTCAAAGTAATCAAGCCGACTTTGCTAATAGGAATGTTGACAATGAACCCAGCAGTAAAATTTCCACCAAGTGATGTACGGAAGCTTTCTTTGGGGTTACGACCGGGAATTCCAAGATTGAAAGAATTGAATAAATAGCTAAGTCCTGCACCTCCAAAAAAGTTAACCCGCATCGATGGATTAATCAAGAACAAGGAAGTGAAATTCACGGTGCGATAAATATAGGCAAGGTCGGGGAATAGCGTATCGGGCTTCCTTCGGTCGAAAGTATATGTCCATTCCAATCGGAGAATGTTCCAATCTACGGGCGAAAATGTGATATTTGCACCCACAAGGAATTTGCCTTCGTTAGCCGAACTCCGCTCCTTCACAACTCCATTTTCGTTCCAACTCTGAAAAATTACCAGCGTATTAAATCCCAACTCGCCGCCTATGCCTATGAATTTTTTGTACGGTTTCTCGTAAATCTCCTCGTCTGTTGTATCTTCTTGGGCTTTGAGCATCAATGGGGACAGTAGCAACAAGCTAATTATTAAAAGTTTGAAAAACTGACGTGCATTTTTTGTTGTCATTTCTATCACCTGATTTATTGATATCGATTTGATTTCGGAAATTTTTTCGGCAACCAACTTCAAAAAGGAAGGCTCGTTCCTTTTTCCTCGGTATGGCACAGGAGCCATAAAAGGAGCATCCGTTTCCAGAAAAAATCGGTCATCGGGGACCGACTCCACCACATCCTGCAATTTATTTTTCTTGAAGGTTATATTCCCCGTAAAAGAAACATAGCCACCAAGTTCAAGGGCTTTCTCCATAAATTCCTTGCTTTCCGAAAAGCAATGCAGAACAAAACGCAATCTTCCGTCCTGCTCTTCTTCTAAAATGGAAAGCAAATCAGCAGAAGAATCCCGATTATGTATAATCACCGGAAGGTTAAAATTTTTGGCAAACTGAATTTGGGTTCGAAACACTTCTTTTTGAACTTCGCGCGGGGAAAAGTCGTAATAATAATCGAGTCCGACCTCGCCTATTGCCACAAGTTTCCCGTCCTTTTGTTCCAATTCCTTTTGAATTTTATCGGCTACTTCGGGAGTGAATTCTTTCGCATTGTGTGGATGAATTCCAATAGCCCAGTAAACATTCTCATACTCTTGCGAAAGTTGGCGGCAAGCAGCGATATTTGCTGGTTCAGTCGAAGGAACAACGAAAGCCTCAACCCCGGCTTCGCAAGCCCGCTTGATTACATCTTCCAAATCATCTTTAAATTCTTTTGAATCAAGATGGCAATGGGTATCTATCATTTCCCTTGCTGTAATTTCTGTAATTCATTGATTATCTCTTGGACGTGTCCATCGACCGTAACTTTGGGATTAACATATCGAATCACGCCATCAGGGTCGATAATATAGGTGGAACGAATCACTCCAAAGTATTTCTTTCCATACATCGACTTTTCGCCGAGCACATCATAGAGTTTGCAGATCTCTTTTTCGGGGTCGGCAACAAGATGGAAGTTCAAATTGTGCTTCGACTTAAAATTTTTGTGCGATTTAACACTATCGGGGCTTACACCAATAACCTCGGCACCAATTTGGGTTATCCTTTCGTAATTGTCTCGGAAGTCGCAAGCTTCCCGTGTACATCCCGAGGTATTATCTTTTGGATAAAAATACAAGACGACCCATTTGCCTCGGAAGTCGCTCAGTTTTAGTGTTGTTTCGCTGTCTGTTTGCCCAACAAAATCCGGGGCTTTTGTTCCAACCGATAATGCCATTAAACACCTCAAATTTTACAAAACATATTAAACGATTTAAGTGTTTAAAAATTTAAAAAATACCAAAATTTTGTGAAGTTTTAATCTGTTTCTTGGTTTGTTTGTTGGTTCGATTTTGTTAATTTAGAATGATTATGGAAACAGAAAAAGATAAAAAGGCGAGAGTAACCAAGTACATTTTTGTATTTGGAGGCGTCGTATCGTCTTTGGGGAAAGGAATAGCAGCAGCATCGCTTGGACTGCTTTTGAAGCAAAGGAATTTCAAGGTTACAATAATGAAGCTTGACCCATACATAAACGTCGACCCGGGGACGATGAACCCCTTTCAACACGGCGAGGTTTATGTTACAGACGATGGCGCCGAAACTGATTTGGACTTGGGCCATTACGAGCGTTTCCTTGGTTACTCGTTGAGCAAGGCGAATAATACCACTGCTGGTCAAGTTTACTACACTGTGATTTTGAAGGAACGCGAAGGTCAATACCTTGGCAAAACTGTTCAGGTTATCCCCCACATAACAGATGAAATCAAACGACGCATTGCTGTGTTCGATGGCGAATACGATTTCGTCATTGTAGAAATTGGTGGCACTGTTGGCGATATTGAATCACTTCCGTTTTTGGAAGCAGCAAGGCAATTTGCTATTGAACGAGGTTTCAGCAATGCCTTGAATATCATTCTTACTTATGTCCCTTACATCAAAAGCGCAGGGGAATTGAAGACCAAACCAACCCAGCACTCTGTCAAGGCTTTGATGGAGCACGGAATTGTGCCCGATATAATTCTTTGCCGCAGCGAAACTAAACTGAACAAGGAACTCAAAGCGAAAATTGCTTTATTCTGTAATGTCGACGAAGATTCCGTTATCGACCTTTACGATGTCGATACTATTTACGAAGTTCCTTTGATTCTTTCCAAAAGCAATTTGGACGAAATTGTTTTGCGGAAATTAAATGTTCCATCAAACGGATTAGATTTAGAGGAATGGAAAACATTTGTTCGCCGTATAAAGAACCCGCAACATCGCGTCAAAGTTGGCTTGGTTGGGAAATATGTGAAGTATCGCGATTCATATAAAAGCATACTGGAAGCATTTATCCACGCTGGTTCAATCAACAATACCGCTGTCGATGTCGAACTAATTGATTCGGAAGAACTTACAGAAGAAAATTGCGAACGTTTTCTCCAAGACCTCGATGGTGTTTTGGTTGGTCCCGGATTTGGTCGTCGTGGAATCGAAGGGAAGATTATTGCCATAAAATACGTTAGAGAAAACAAAATTCCTTTCTTCGGGATATGTTTAGGAATGCAATGTGCAATAATTGAATTTGCCCGAAATGTTTGCGGCTTGGAAAACGCAAACTCAACCGAATTCGACAAAAAGACCAAGTATAATGTAATTGACCTGATGGAAGAACAAAAGAAAATCACAAACAAAGGCGGAACGATGCGTTTAGGGCAATATCCCTGCAAAATCATACCCGGAACGCTTGCATATTCAACATACAATCAGGAGTTGGTTTACGAGCGGCATCGCCACCGCTACGAAGTGAACAACGAATACCGCGAGATTTTTGAAAAGCACGGAATGGTTATGAGCGGACTATCGCCCGACGGCAATCTGGTTGAAATGATTGAACTGCGCGACCATCCTTGGTTTATTGGTGTTCAATTCCATCCAGAGTTGAAATCGCGGGCGGTAACAGGGGCTCCGCTTTTTATTGGATTCATCAGGGCTGCTTTGAAACATCGAAAAAGTAAAGAAACATAAATCGGGAGGTGAAAATGAGGAAGTTTTGGTTCTTTGTTTTTGTTGCCTTTTCTGTTCTTTATGTTTTCTCTTGCAGTACTGCCAAAGTCCAAAACCAAGAGCAATGGATTACAACGCCCAGCGGTTTGGAATATCTCGATAAAGAAATTGGTTACGGGAACTTTCCGAAACAGGGACAAAGAGTTACAATTAATTTCATTATGAAAACCGAGGATGGGACCGTCATCGAAGATACTTACCAAAGCAAAATCCCGATGTCTTTCATCTTGGGCAAAAAAGATGCGATTCAAGGGCTCGAGGAAGGCGTTGCCACTATGCGAGTTGGGGGAAAACGAATCCTCAAAGTCCCGCCAGAACTTGGTTTTGGCGCCAGTTCGGTTCGTGGCATTCCACCCAATTCCAAATTAATTATTGAAGTTGAACTTGTGAAGGCTGAATGATACAACCCGATTTTATTCTGCTGTTCGAAAACGAATACTTTCGTAGTCTTTATCCCTTTTATCTTTTGCACAGCCAATGGGAAATTCGTTGCGGAGCCTTAAGGATTTTCGAAAAGGTTCAAAAGCAATTTCCCAAAGCCAAATTGTTGTTCCATTCTACGAGAGAAACTTATCTTCGCCTTTTCGCAAAATGGTTTGGCTTCGAAGAAGTTAAAATTGATAAGGGAAATCTCTTGGTTTTGAACTCGGGGATTTTGCCTTCTCAAGAGTTCTGGCAAAATCTCGACACGGCTTATTCAAACTTTATCCAGTCGAATCAGCCGACACGCTCTGCTGTGTTTTCCGTCAACGGGACGCCAATAGCATTTTACCTTTCTGCCGAAGAAATGGTGAACCCCTCGGAATTCGACCGAAGTTTCTTCTCGATAGTTCTTGATAAATATTCCGAGAAATTGCCCAAGATAGAAGTTCCAATTCCACGAGTGATAAATTTCCTTTGGGATGCAATCGAATACAATTCTTTTGCAATCGAGGACGATTTCCGTTTCTTCGAAAATTTCGCCGATTTTGCTGAACTGAAAAAAGACGGAGTGGTATTAATTGACGAGCGGAAAATCAAAATAGGAAAGAACTGCAAGATTTTGCACTCGGTCGTGTTGAATGCCGAAAAAGGTTCCATAATCATAGGCGATGGCGTAACCATTCAGCCATTTTCGTATATCGAAGGTCCTGTGTCAATTGGAGAAAACTCCTTGGTCAAATCGGGCTCGATGATTTACGCTGGAACCACACTTGGCGAGGTCTCGAAAGTCGGCGGCGAAATCGAAAACTCTATCTTCCACGCCTATTCGAACAAACAGCACTATGGCTTTGTGGGCCATTCATACATTGGACAATGGTGTAATCTGGGCGCCGGAACCACAACTTCCGACCTGAAAAATACTTACGACAGCGTTTCCGTTCGCATCGAGAACGAAACATTTAACACTGGTAGAACCTTCCTCGGGCTACTTTGCGGCGACCACACCCGCACAGCTATTGGAACTACATTCAACACGGGAACCATAACAGGAATTTGCTGCAACATATACCATTCGGGCTTACTCCCCAAATACATTCCCTCGTTTACTTGGGGAGGAAGCCGAACCGAGTCCACTTTGGCCAATTTCGAAAGGACTTTGCAATCCATCGAAATTATGATGCAAAGAAGGGGGAAAACACTTTTGGACGAAGAACGAAAAATTTTAGAATTGGAATACCAAGTCCAAAAAAACAAAAGGAAACATTAGCTTTGAGTTTGAGAAAAGGCAACGACCCTATTTGCGGCCCAACTTCATTATTGCTTTTATTCGCTCTATGTTCTGCTGGACGCTGTTCTAAAACCCTGTGTTGACCGCCTCTTTTACTCTTTTTAAATAATGACACGATTGAAAAAAGTTACTCTTCGTCTTTCAAAGTTGAAATCAACTCCTTAACACTATTAAAACTATATTTCTCGAAATCTTCTTGGTCTATCCGTTGGAAAGACCAATTACTCTTAGTTAGGTTAGTTGCATCTTCACACCACAATTTTATTCTTTTATCCTTATGTTGGACATCTACGTCTTCCCTACCTTTTGCTTCAACTATAAAATGCTCGTTATTCTGTGTTAATACAACGAAATCTGGATAGTATAATCTGAGGTTTCCATCCGAATCTCTATATTCCACAGAGAAACCCATCTTTGGCACAATCTTAGAAAATGCCACTACATCATAAGCTCTGTTTAAAAATTTGGCAATGTTTACCTCAAAATCATTATCGCAGGGGACGTAATTGAAAATACATTTATTGGCTGAATAAACCATTTTTGACCAGACGAAGGGTCTTGTATCCGACAACTTAATAAAATCCTTCTTTTCAGGTTCCTTTTCAGTGAAAGTCATATTCTTGAATGCATCTACGAACAATTTTATTAACTTTTCTTGAACCTCTGGTGAGCTTAATTTATAGAGAACCCTTGGTTCATCAAGGTTGATTGGTTCACTGAATAATTTTTCTATAACATATTTTTTCACAAGAGGATAGAAGCTTGCAAAAGAACCGCCAATTTTTAATTGTTTGAGTATCTGGTCTGTATAATAGGCAATAACACTTTTTGAGTCCTGAGGAACTGGTAGGTTCCATTTCCTTCGGATTACTACTTCATCATTAATCAGATCTCTTGCTTCATATTCCGTCTCTGAAGTATCAATCTCCAATGGGATTGAAAGCGAATGTAATTTATTTATGTCAACTTCGCTTAAATGAAATTCCTTTATAATAATTCTTGGAGTGAGTTTTGGGATTTTAATATCTTTATCCAATTTGTTTTCATCTACAAAAATCGTTGTTAGATTAAGCGACTTTCCAGTATCAAATTCGGCGAACCTAATTCCTTCATCCTCTTCTAATTCTTCAAGAATTTTTATCAAGCCCCGAGGTCCAATAACCTCAAGGACGTTTATTGACTTTTCAACATTTGCGTCTTCTTCGGGGAACATTTTCCTTAAACCTCTCCCGATGACTTGTTCTGGAAGTACTTCTCTCTTTGAAGTATAAGACCTGAGCCCCACAATTATATTCACATTTCTAACATCCCATCCTTCATTAAGCATCATTGTACTAACAATTGCCTCGACTCCTTCTGGGAATAATTCTTTTAGTTCAGGAGCTTGAGTAATTTTCTCGGGCTCATCTATCAACCGTGCTACTTTTCTTGCTGGTTCTAGGTCTTTTTTTTGAATATTACCAGTGCTATCAGTGTGAATTAATAATACTTTACCTCTAAGGTCGGATATTGAATTTACATAAGCAAAAATCTCATCTGCTTCTTCATTCTCTGAACATTGAAAGAACAAAACAGGTGTTTTACTTAGTGGCTTCAACTTTTCTTTATATTCCCGCCATCTTCTTATTCCGGCATCGATCCAGGCTCTGTATCTTTCTACCGCTTTTTTGGAAGCAATTTCCTCGGCACCTTTTACTACCCCTTTTAATGGCAACTTCACGATATTCATTTCAATAGCTTCTTTCAACGAAAAGTCCACAATAATCCACGGGAATAAAGCCCCTGTTCCTGTTTTAGGTGTAGCAGAAAAGTCAAGTTCCATATTAATGCCTTTGCCGTATTCAAAGGCAAGGTCTCTATGAAGTTTCAGCAGTATCTTTTTCCATGCCTTTTCGAAGCTGTAAATATGGTGTGCTTCGTCTTTCAAAATCATTATGTTGGAGCAGGAAGTCAAAACCTCTTTAATTCTATTTTCCTGATAGATGTCCGAAACATTATAAACTTCGGGCAATTCCATAACTCTATCAACATACCGCTCAATTTCTTTTCTATTAGCCTGCCTCTCTTCCAATTGCTGAATATTGGTTATAAACAAAACACTTTCGGGAATAATATGAATCGGGTCTTCTTTAAGAATTATTTTCAGGTCGAATTCTTCCTGCCACTCTGGGGGGACAAGTGGTAATTCTCGGAATATCTTGCCGTCTTTGAAATCTCTTGTAAGTCTATCATATATCACATTTTTTTCGCCTGCTATAAGCAGATATTTTGAAGTATAATCATTTTTGTTCACTTTCTTATAGTTGAAATATTGCCAGACGATGCTTAAAGCCATTACAAAGGTTTTACCTGAGCCTGTTGCCATTTTAAAAGCATAAAGCGGGTACTGGTCATATGATGGGTCATAGCCTTGTATAGGACCTGCCCCGAAGTCCCTTGCCATATCTATGAAGTTTCGTTTCTTCATCACCTCATAGACATAAATCAGCGTTTCAATTGCTTCCCTCTGGCAGAACCAAAATTGAAATGGCTCACCGTTAGCCAGATGATCTTCATTAAACCAGTATTGTAAAAGCCTCTTTGTTGTGGTGGTTGTGCCAGGATAACCTTGCCCTCGCCAAGAAAATACCGCCTTGCGAAGGGCGTTAACTAAATATGCCTTGCTGGGTTGTCTTTGCTCGGGTTGTAAAAGTTCAGTTGGATTCATCCTACCCTCACCTTTATCACCTTATTCGTATCATTTCCAAATACATCTATCACTTTTACCATAATCTGATACTCCCCCGCATTCTCATACTCGTGGCTCGCCTCGTAATCCACTTTCGGATTTTTCTTCGTTCTAAAACTTTGCCATTGATTGTGAAATGTGTCGCCTTTGTAGTCCCAGTCAATTGCCCAATAATCTATGAGTTCTCTTGAGTCCTTTATCTTGCTTGCGATTTCTGCAAGTTCTGCAGTTGGAGGAACTTGAAAGTCTGCGATTTTCAATGTAACTTCTTTCTCTACAACCTTTGTTTCAATTTCCAGATAGGCAACTTCGGCAAACTTAATATGCGGTAAAAGTTCTTTTTCAACTGCTTCATCAGGAACTTTTAACAAATTCAAATCAAAACCTACAAGGGAAGATTTTATTTCATTCACCGATGGAATTTGAACAAATTTTATATCAACTCCATTCTTCTTTGCTAATTCCTTCGCCAGTTCATTTACCTCATAACCCCATTCCCATCCCAAAACATCTGCTTTGTTGAAGTTATTTGCCCTACATTCTATTACAACCTTTTCTACTTCTTCCATCGTAACAGGAGCATTCAAAGGACCGATATGAACTGCCCTGTCCCCCTTTCTACCGTGCAAATATCTAAAACCCGTTAAAGGTTGAGCCTGATAGAGTTTGAGCATAAATGAAAGATACTCATCCTGTCTTTCCTGCCAGTAAACCGTTTCGTAGTTTCCTATATTCCAGAGTTCAAAAGGTCTTGCTGGTTTGCCGTATTTCTTATCCGCCATTTTCTTTCTCCTATATTTCGGATTCTTTAATTTTTAACTTCCTGAAAACAATTTCTCTCACCTTCAAAGCAGTCTCGAACGCATTCTTGGATTCATCAATCGTAGGTGTTTCAATTTCATCCGGGTATCTAATCTCCACTGCAAAGGGTGTTAAACTTACTATTTCCCCTTTATCTATACTTTCAAATTCTTTATCCATTTCAATACACATTTCAAGGAGGATTCCTAAATCGTGGGTCTTTTTCACCCGCACATCGTGATAAGTTAAAAACGCTTTTAAATATTTTTCGATTGCCTGCTGAGAGTGGAAACATATCGCATCTGTTGGAGGCTCATCCATTCCCAATATATGTCTTGCAACCTTTATATCACTTTCCGCTTTTTGCAGCCACCTTAAAACGACTTTCTTTTTTCTTTCTTCATACTCATTCATAATTTTGTCCCTTCCAGAAATGCCTCATTTGAAATTGTGTTCACTATGTCCTTTTCTTCTTCAAAATTTTTCCTCGATTTAATTAGTACATCAAAAGGTATAAACTTTATCTCCTTGTGGAGTGCCATTAAGATTTCACCAACAAGATTCCGTCTCTCTTTTTGAGGTAGTTCATCCTCTGTGATAACTAAAATATCAAAATCGCTTTCTTCTCTGAGGTCACCCCTTGCCCTTGAACCGAAAAGAAATATACTATAAAGAATAAGCCCTTTTTGAGTGAACAGTTTCTCAATAATATTTTTTATCTTGCTTTCAATCTTCATTTATCATCCCCCATTAAATCTTTTGAATTGTGAATATCCAACGATCTCTTTCTTGTAACCTGAAAGGCAAATTTAGACAAATCGCTTCCAATCCACCGCCTGCCAAGTTTCTCTGCAACTGCTAAGGTTGTGCCTGAACCACAGAAGAAGTCGGCAACGATGTCGCCGGGGTTGGAAGAAGTTAATATTATTCTTCTCAGAAGAAGTTCTGGTTTTTGAGTGCCGAAATCAAGAAATTCAGGGTTGGCATGCATAACTATTGGAATATCGTCCCAAACATCATCAATTAACATCTCCCATTTTTCTATATAGATTAAATTTCCTTTTTCGTCTTTTACGTTTACTAACTTTTCATTTCTTACGGTTCTTGCAAGTCTTTTTATTGGTTTATCAAGTTTTGTTGCCTGAGGCTTAAAAATAGCATCATTTGTTTTTGTATAGAAAAGAAGCAAATCGTGATTGCAAAGGAATTTATTAGTAGAAGAAGCCATTTTCCCATACCGCCACACAATCTCATTCCTAAAATTCTCATACCCAAAAATCTCATCCATCATCACCTTGACATAATGTCCAACGTGCCAGTCAAGATGAACATAAATAGAGCCGTTTTCAGCCAAAAGTTCTCTCATCAAAATTAGCCGCTCATACATATATTTGAGATAAGAGGCAATGCCACCGCTCCAGGTGTCTTTATATGCCCGTTCTTCAATAATTGATGGCTCTTTCGCTATTTCTTCATCTCCAACTTTTGTTCTTACTGTAAAATCCGCACCTGTAAAAAATGGCGGGTCAATGTAAATCAGATTTATCTTTCCAGCCCAGCCTTGCTTGATTAAAGAAGACATAACCAATTTGTTATCGCCCCAGATAAGTAAATTCTTCCAGTCCTTTGGGTAATTAGGTGGATACTCGCTTTTAGGGTAAAATTCTCTCCCCATTGCAGTTTCATATTCTTTCAATCGTGGCTCGTTTACTGTCTCAACTATCTGGAAAGGGAGGTTCGGCTTTTCAATAGGTATCTTTTCGCCCAACTCCAATTTATCATATTTTTGATACCAAACCAGTTCTACATACTTTTTATTATTTACTTCCATACTTCATTAACTCCTTATATTTTTAAGACTTTTAAATTTATCGAGGCGGACTTCATATTTTTTTCCAATGCCAAACATATCCGATTTCATAATGTCAATCCCTTGTTCCATTGGATTTTGCTCTATGGCGAAGTCATCCGTTTTTGGAGACTTCCAAAGCCGTTTTTTCAATCCCTGTTTTTGTCTAATAATATTCAAACAACGAAATTACAAAAAAATTCAAAAAATCCAAATATTTTTTGTTTCTAATTTGATTTTTTTGAAACATCCGATGTCTGAAAAAATTACACCCTATTTCGATGTAGAATACACAAAAATCTTCTTTATTAAATCTTTGTCTTTTTTGATTTCGCTAACGTTGACGGTTTTGAGGATGTTTTCCCAGCGTTCTTTGTTCTGCAAAACGAATTCCTTTGCCTTGTCGTAGTCGTTGGGAATAATACCATCGAGGATTGCTTCTTCGATTGCTGTTTTGATAACTCCGACTTCGGGGGAAGGCTTAAGGTTGAAAATTTCCATTATCTCTTCGCCTCGAACTGGGGACTGAAATTGGCGAAGTTTATCTTTTTCTTGAACTTGCAGGACTTTGTTCCAAACTTTTTGGTAGTTGTTCAGGTATTTTTTGCTTAAATTTGGATTGTTCGTGGTAATATCGCAACGGCAAAGCAGGAAAAGGTCTTCCAAAGCCTCGCCGGCATAAGCGGCGAGCCGTCGGATTGCCGAATCGGTTACCCCATCGTCGACCAAAGCCATAGGCCTTTGATGCAATCGCACAAGTTTTTCAACATAATCAACATTTTCCAATGGCAACTTCATTTTCCTAAAAATCTGGCTAACCATACGAGCCCCGACCTCTTCGTGTCCGTGGTAAGTCCAACCTACCCCAGGAATAAACCTTTTGGTCTTGGGCTTTCCAATATCGTGAATCAATGCAGCAATCCGAAGATATGTATTTTCCGAGTGTTCAGCCACTTTGTCCAAAACTTTTAGACTATGCAGGAAAACATCTTTATGGGAATATTTAATGCCATTTTCTTCGATTGTTTCGACGCCAGCCATAGCATTAAGTTCTGGGAAGATTAATTCGAGCAGACCCGATTGAAACAGCAAGAGGAAGCCTTTGCTTGGGCGTGGCGAATCGATTATTTTAAGAAGTTCGGCGGTTATTCGCTCTTGCGAGATGATTTTGATTCTCTCCCGCATTTCAGTCAGTGCTTTAAATGTTTGTTCTTCTATTTCGAAATCAAGCTGAGCGGAAAATCTGATTGCACGTAGCATTCGCAAAGGGTCGTCGTTAAAAGTAGCCTGTGGGTCGAGCGGGGTGCGAATAATCCTATTCTGCAAATCTTTGTATCCGTCGAACAAATCAATTAACTTTCCGAATGAATCCTCTTGCAAAGAAACAGCAAGTGCATTGATAGTAAAATCCCGTCGGCGAAGGTCGTCTTCCAAAGTTCCAACTGTAACAATAGGCTTTCGGCTTTTGGAAAGGTAGGTTTCTTTGCGTGTTCCAACAAATTCGAATTCGCTACCTTTGACTGGCACCATAGCGGTAAAAAAACGCGGGTAAGCTACGACCTTCGAATGGAAGTGGTCGGCAACAATTTTGGCAAACTCAATGGAATCGCCGACAACGGTGAAATCGGCATCCTTTTTCGGTCGATTTAAAAGCAAATCGCGTACATATCCGCCAACAAGGTAAATTTCGTAGTTATGCTTATTTGCCAGTTCCTTGATTTTAAGTATAGTCTTATCTTGAATTTCGACTTTAACATCAAACGATGTCTGGTAAATTGTCTCGAATTTCTTGATTCTCTTCCTTTTTCTTTCGGGATTAGTAATTTGATTCTCTTCGCTCATATTCTATGCAGCATCTTCTTGGGTACAGAAGTATTCAATAGTCTTTTCGGCACAAGTCTTACAATAACCCAGTTTGTTTATCATAGTGTCTATCATTCTGTTGTAAAGCCGTTGATTTTCCTCGTTTGTTCGGTTGGATAGAGCCCCGACGAGGCTCCCAGCCCCCGAAATATCGGATTTCAATCGTACATCGGTAACTGCTTTGACCAGCTCTGCATTATCCATAAAGTTATAGTTCGGGTCTTTGACAATTCTTTGACCATAGATTTTAATGATGGTAGTTCGAAAACTTTGCTTTTGTTCACGAGTCTTCAATCCCATACGCTCTTCGACGCTGTTGATAAACGATTCGTCGATTTTCAGCGAAACTAATTTGCCAGTTCGCGGGTCGCGATAAGTCCAAATTTTATCGCTGCCGAGGTTCTTTGCATCAATTCCAATGACCATATTTACATAATTCATAACATCGCGTTCGATAGCATCGGGCTCATCCATATATGCATTGAAAATGGATTTCAAAACATTCTGCCTGTAAAGTTGCTTGGCAATCTTCAAATCGTTGAAATACTTAATTCTATCGTTGGGGTCTTGGACATAATCGAGGATAACGGTTTCGAGAGCTGGGAAGAAGTCGCCCGCATACATACATTTGCCTTCCTGAGTTTCGGTTCGTTCGAGAAGGATTTGAATGGCGCGCCCAAGATTGCGGTGCCCAAGACCTTTCTGTCCAAATCGTTTGGTAATGTCTGGGTCGGCATTCAACTCGTTGATAACTTCGCTTAATGTTTTAAGAGACTTTTCGCCGGCAACTTCGCCAGCGGCAAGTTTCATCATCTCCACTGGCGTTAATTTATCGGATTTGGGCATTCGGGTCAAAATAACTGCGACCGAAGCAGTATAAACAAGATTTGGGTCGATATGCAATTTCTCGCCAGCAAATGTAGTTTTTTCCCAACTTCCAATGGCATATTTGGTTAATTCCATCTGAAGTTTATAGTTTGTATTATGCGACATATAGCAAATTCTGCAACGGTCGACAATGGGGGCTTGCTCTTTCTCTTCCAAAAATCTTGCAAATTCATTATTGTTGCTTGTTGCCACAATTAATGTATCCAAGGGCCATTTGAATCCTTCAATCTCGATTGTTCGATTTTGAATTACACCAAGATAAACTTGAATTAAATCTTTTTTGTTTTTGAAAATTTCATCGGCGAAATGGATACCTCCGCCAGCCACTCTTGCCAAAGCTCCCCGACGCAAATCGAACCGGTAAGGATTGTCCGTATCGGCTATGTTCAACAAACGGGTAATGGATTCCTCGCCAATCAAATCAACAGCAGAAGAAGTTATCTTATCCTTTGCAGCATATTTCCCTGTCAAAGTACCACGAGATTCCGAAACCGGAACGGGAAAAACTTCAACAAACTCTAACATCTTGGACAAGTCGCCATCGCAGAATTCTCGAATTTGATTCCAAATGTAGTAAGTGCAAGCTCCCAAAGGCCTATACAAACGATAGAAATCCCGAATCTGAGAATCCGAGGCACCAAATTTCTGCAAATATTCTATGTTTTTGTCCTTTTCGTCGAAAAGATTTAAAGCAAGAATCATTGGGTCTTCGAAAGTTTGGGATTCTATCTCCTTGATTTTGCCGTATCGCCCCAATTTGTCAACATTTTTAAATTTAAAAGAATAGCGGCGGTTTTCGGGCTTCGAAACGAAATCTCGATAAATTTTCATTAAGTAGTCAACAAAAAAAGTTTTTCCGTTGCCGGGTTCACCAATAAGCACAAAAGCCATTTCTGCCGAGGAGCCACCTTCGGCTGCATCCTTTACAAACGACACGAGACTGTTAATCTCGTCGAACATCCCGATTAGATGCTTTTTGCCTTCGCGAAAAACGAGAAAATCGTATGTAGGGCGCCCGTTGACAACAACTTTTGCAATTTTACTTGGGTCGCCAAGTATCATACGCGAAATCGACTGGAAGACATTTTCGAAGCGACGCTCTCCTTTGATAACGCTTTGAATATGAAAATCGAGGCTTGTTGTTTCCATTTTCAATTTCCTAAAAATTTTCTATTCAATCATTTCAAATTAATAATTTTTCTTAAAATGTTATCAAGTTTTGCAGATTAATTATCTGTTTCGGCTTCTGTTGCGTGGGATTGCGTGGGAGTGCAAAAGCTTTTCCACCTCGTCTTTTGTAACCTTTTTAGTGCTTCTGCAATTAGGATATTTCGAGCAAGCCAAAAAGTATCCATTCTTCCCGGTTCGCAAAACCATTTCGCTTCCACACTTTGGACATTTTTCATCGGGAACAGGTATTGGTGTAAATTTCTTGCTCTTGGCTCGATTTTCGATTGGTTTTGTTCCTTTGCAATCGGGGTAATTGGAACAGCTGTAAAATTTTCCGTATCTTCCCTCGCGAATAACCATTGGAGCGCCACAGAGGTCGCAAAATACTCCCTCGGCAATCTCGGGTTCCTCTTTCGAAACCTCGTACAATGGTTTAACATTTTTGCATTTTGGATAATTCGAGCAGCCAAGAAATCTTCCGTATTTACCGACTCGCACAACCATTGGGGCTCCGCATACTTCGCAAACAACGCCGTTTGCTGCTTCTTTTTGGGCTTCTTTGAGCAAATTCTCCAATGGCTCATAAAATTTCGTAAGCACTTCAATATATTTGGTCTTTCCTTCGGCTATTGTGTCCAGTTCTTCCTCCATCTTTGCCGTATACTCAACGTTGAAGATTTCGGAAAAGAATTTCAAAAGAGTTTGGTTAACTTCTTTGCCGAGTTCGGTTGGGTAAAATGCTTTATTTTTCAGTGTTACATAATTTCTTTCCAGCAAAGTAGAAACAATTGTTGCGTAAGTGCTCGGTCGACCAATTCCCTTTTCTTCGAGTTCTTTTATTAAGCTTGCTTGGTTGTAGCGGGCTGGTGGCTGGGTTTGCGACATCTTTGCCTCGACTTTCGATAATTTCAATTCCTCGCCAATTTTAACATTGGGAAGGATTACCTTCTCCTCGTCCGAATCCTTTTCGTTTTCCTTTTCCTCATCTTTGTAAATAGCAAGGAAACCATCGAACAAGAGGATTCTTCCTGTAGCACGGAAGACAAAATTGCCATCGGAGATATCAATTGTTGTTTGCTCGAATTCGGCTGGGGGCATCTGGCTGGCTACGAATCTGTTGTAAATTAATTCGTAGAGTGCGTATAAGTTCTTGTCGAGATATGGTTTAACAGATTCAGGGGTTCGAGAAATGTATGTTGGACGAATAGCTTCGTGAGCATCCTGAACATTTGCACTTTTGCTCTGGTAAATATTTGGCTTTTCGGGCAAATATTTTTCGCCAAAAGTCTTTCGTATAAACTCCCTAACCGAATCGATAGCATCTTGGCTCACGCGCACCGAATCAGTTCGCATATAAGTAATCAAACCGACATTGCCTTCGTTGCCTAATGGAACGCCCTCGTAGAGTTTTTGAGCGAGTTGCATCGTTTGTTTGTTCGAAAAGCCAAGTTTTCGGGCTGCTGCTTGCTGTAAAGTCGATGTTATAAATGGAGGCTTTGGCTTTTCCGTGATTTTCTTCTTACGAAGGTCTTTAACACGAAATTGACCTTTCTTGATTCGCTCAATAAGTTCTTTAGCTTCTTCCGATGCGATATATAAGAATTTGCTTATCCTTTTCTTGTATTCCTTTTCGCTTTCGTTTCGTTGAGGTTTTTGCGAGCCTTCGGGATTGACTATTTGTTTGCCATCGAACTTAATAAGCTTGGCAGTAATTACCTTGCCGTGGGCAAGGAATTTCCCAATGATGTTCCAATAGGTGAATGGGACGAAATTTTCAATATCTTCTTCGCGTTCGCAAATCAAACGAAGGGCAACCGATTGCACGCGACCAGCCGACAAAGCCTTCGAGGTTTTTTTGACCAAAGTATTCGACAAGAACGGCGAAATTTTATAACCAATCAGCCTATCCAAAACACGGCGGGCTTGTTGCGAATTGAACAAGTTTTCGTCCAAATCGCGTGGGTTAGCCATCCCCTGTTTAATTCCTTTCTCGGTTATCTCATTGAAAAGAATCCGCTTAATGTTTTGGTTGTCGTTGCGAATCTCTTCGGCAATGTGCCAAGCAATGGCTTCGCCCTCGCGGTCTGGGTCGGTTGCCAAGTAAACCGTGTCGCATTGTTTCGCCGCCGCTTTCAATTCCTTTATGATTTCCTTCTTTCCTTTGATGATTTCGTACTTTGGGATGAAGCCGTTTTTTATATCAACACTTAAAGTGTGTTTATTCAAATCTTTGATATGGCCCACGGAAGCTTTTACAACAAAATTTTTACCAAGGTATTTACCAATAGTCTTGGCTTTTGCTGGCGATTCCACTACAACTAAATTTTTTTCTCCTTTTGCCATATGGTCTACACTCCTAAAAGGTATTTAGAAACGATAATTATTTAATAATATTTCACTGTGAAGTTGAAGTCCAAAATCCAAAGGCTTTTACAATGAAATAGTGAAGCGGATAACAATATCAATTCGAACATTAACAAGAGAGAAATACTTCTTTGCGGTAGTTTGCCCAAGAACTTTTCCATATTCCGAAGAGAGATAAAAATATGGACGGCTGCGAACAACCTCGGTTAACACTTGCGAAATTTCGTTGCTGATGATTTTGATATGGTGAGGCTGGCGATAGAAATCGCGGATGTCAAGATTGTAGAATTCGCCCAAGACGAATCGAGGCAATGTTTTGTCTTCTTCGAAGTCGCTGGAATCTTTGGGGTTAACAATTCCCGATTTTGGTCGAGCAAAAATCAGAACAAAACGAACGTTTTCGATGATTAAAGAATCTCGCTCGGGGTCGAAAGCTACATTGTTCGAAAACACAAGCGAATCGACCCAATAATTGAACTGCACAATCTCGGCAGAAGCCAATTCATCCCGATGCTTTAAAAATTCATCATAATTATTCAAGTTTACGAAAATTCTCGAAGTATCGGGAATCGATTTATCGATATAATTGAGATAGAAATAAAATGGAATTTGAAAGCGAAAGTTTTGGAAGGAATTTATCACATCGGTGTAACAAGATGTTAGAGCAAAAGAGATAAAAATAATAACTGCGAATTTCTTTCGACTAATTTTCATTTTTCTTTGTTCCAATAAATAAACCGAACCCTAACGAAATCATTGGTTGGGATGCATACGAAAGTTCGAAATTCAAGAAACCAATGTAAAAAGTAAGAGTGAAACCACCTTTGGCTTGAAATTTTGTATATGAATTGAGTGAAATTTCAATAGGCTTGGCTTGGCGAAGTTCGGGGAATGGGCTGTTAATCACATTTTCTTTCAGTCCAGTTGTGTCTTTTACCGCACGGAATTTGCCTCCAAAATCTTCATATTGCAAACCAACATAACCTATTAAGGTATTTCCCCATCGTTGCATTGCATTTATTCCAATGGTATAGGATGTAAGGTCGAAGCTGTTACCATAATACATACGGTGCAAAGCAAAATGAACCGATATAGCCTTATTTTTATCGAATCCAAACAAATTGAACCAATCATCAACTCTTTGATTTAGCCCGATTGTAAGATAAACAAAAGTTTCATCCTGTATTGGCAAGGAAAAGAAACGAAAGCGAATTTCGTTTTTCAAAGGTGTTTCAACAATTGCCTGCAAAACGGGAAGCCCAGCCATAAAATCGATATGCAAACCTTCGGGGTAGGCTATAGTTTTGTATATTGAATCTGGATAGGTGTGGCTTTGTGGAGCCGAAAATATCGGTGTAGAACTTCCCCCGTAAATTGTAGGTTGGATATTGGGTTTGACAACGGAGCGGAGAACCTCGCCATTGCGTATTTGTGCGACTTGTGTTACCGAGTCGTTGAAGAAGCCATCGGGAACTTCGGCATCGAAAGACTTTTGTGCATCGGGAATTATCATTCCGCTAACAGACAAATTCAAAGTAAAGCGGAACTTGCCATCGGGTAGGCTTGTTCCAAAAAGCGTTGTATTCAAGCTTTGTTCCAATGTCGTAAAGATTGGCTTAATGTAACCTTCGAGGTTCTTCGATGTGAAAAGCACAAAATCTCGGGATATGACTATATCTTTTGAATAGGAAAAGCAAAAACCAAGAGTGAGAATCGAAACCATCATAAAAAAGGTTTTAAAAGTGAAATTGCGTTTTCCCTTTAACATTCCCAAAATTTTAAATCCTAAAATTCTATTTATTGCATTTATCGAAAAAAAGTTACACCCCCGAAAAATTTTATTTCAAATCCCACTCTAATTTCTTAAACCCTTCAAATATTAAACACAAACACCAAAATCACATCCAAAATCTTAAAAGTCTTAAAAATTATGCCAATTTTTCCGACTCACAAAACGCAAAATTTTCTTCCAGTTGAAAATCGAACAATTGTAGGGGCGAATAATTTTTCGCCCCTACAAGATAATATTATCGCAAAACCGATTTGTGACCCTAACGGAATTCATTACGCAAAGACATCGGATGTTTTTTTGAAACATCCGATGTCTGGAAAATACCTGTAGGGGCGACCAGCCGGTCGCCCCTACATAGTTGGAACCTCGGGAACATCATTTTTGAGCAGACCCATTGGTTTGCCTCTTCGATGTTGATGATGTAGTGGAAAGTTTTGTTGAGGCGAATAATTATTAGTCCCTACAAAATTTTTATAGTTCAAACTTAGCGTGGATTGCAATGTGCAATTACCTGCGTTTTTCAAATTCAATATTATTTCAATCGAAAAGTTTTGTTATTTTGCATTGTAAAAATTTGAAACATTGGTAAATTGAAAGGCGAATTGGAAAAAAGCAAAAAACTTGAACAAGCTGATGAGGTTGCCCAGTTTCCTTCGACCGTAAATGATATTTCCCGTCGAGTCGAAGCAATTTTGAACGAGATATACTCCAAGACAGACCGAATTGTGCTGAACAATCCCTATCCGCTGGTGCAGAAGCCTTCGCTGGAATTGAAGACTTTGGAAGACCTTTTGGAAAGGGACAAACAGCGGGAACAGGACGGATTTCCCCGTAGGATAAGGATTGGGAAGTTGATAAAGCCCGAACCGGGCGGCAAACCCAAAATTGTTATTGTTCCGACAACGGTTGAGCCCAAATTTTACCACGATACTCAGGTTACCGAAGAGGAGCCCCAAACCGGTGGAACTGGCGAAGAACAGGAAGGGGAAGTTATTGGCGAAGCCCCAATGCAACCACAAGAAGGAGAAGGCGAAGGCTTTGGTGCAGGGCAAGGCTCCGATTCCCGCCACGAAATTAGCGAAGAGGCTTTCGACCTTGGTAAGATTTTAACCGAAAAATTTGAATTGCCAAATATTAAACCCAAAGGAAAGAAACCATCTTTTACTAAATTTCAGTATGATTTAACCGATATACATCGAGGATTTGGTCAAATTCTCGACAAAAAAGCCACTTTGAAGTCGATAATCAAAACCAATCTTTTGCTTGGTCGAATAGATGAGTCTTTAGAAGCTGACCCTGCCGATTTCCTAATTGCTCCAACAGATTATGTTTACAGAATCTTATCGAAGGAAAAGGATTTCGAAGCCCAAGCCGTTGTCTTCTTTATCCGAGATTATTCCGGTTCGATGCAAGGGAAGCCCACCGAAGCAATCACCCGCCAGCATCTTTTCATTTTTAGCTGGTTGATGTATCAATATCAAAACAATGTTTCGACCCGTTTTATTTTGCACGATACGGTTGCCCGCGAAGTTCCCGATTTTATGACCTATTTCCGACTTCAAGTTGCAGGTGGCACTCGTGTTGCGCCCGCTTTCCAATTGGTGAACAAAATTTTAGAAGATGAGCGGCTCTATATCGAAAACAATATTTATGTTTTCTATGGCGGCGATGGCGACGACTGGGATGAAGACGGAAAGGAAACAATCGAGGCAATACGAAAAATGTTTCCTTACATAAATCGAATTGGCATAACTATTGCGCGCAATCCTTGGGGAACGGCAACAGTTTCTACTGTCGAAAGATACATCGAACGCTCGGGTTTGCTCAAAGAAAAGCCCGATTTGATTAGAATCGACGGCTTCAACGCCGATACTTATGACGAAAAGAGAATAATTGATGGAATCAAAATTCTTGTTAGCTAAAATATTCATTTTTAATTTTCGTTTCAAACTTTTCATTAATTAGAGGTGTATTATGAAAAGAATTCTGGCATTAGCAATTTCTGTTCTAATCTTTCCTTTGATAGCATTTTCGCAGCCCAAGTTGGAAATTGTTGGTGGTGATTCTTACGACTGGGGCACAGTTAAACCGACCCAAGACCCTTTGACTACGAAAATCAAGTTGAAAAATGTCGGCAACGAAGTTTTGAAAATTACCGAGGTTAAGCCCGGTTGTGGTTGCACAACTGCCCCATTGGACAAAAATGAACTCAAGCCCGGCGAGGAAGCCACTTTAAGCGTGACTTTGCGCATTGCTGGTTACTCTGGAAATATTGTTAAAAGCATTCGAATTGCTTCGAATGACCCTCAAAATCCTAATAAATACCTTTATTTAAAAGCAAACATCTTCCATCCAATTTCAATTTCTCCAACATCCTACTTTGCTTTCAACGAGATGACTGTTGGCCAAGAATCTACCGCAAAGGTAACAATTAAGAACAATACCCAAGAGCCTATAACTCTTTCCGATATTCAAGTTACCCCCGATAATCTCTCGGTGAATTTGCCCAAGAAACTTACTCTTAAAGCTGGCGAGTCCTTCGAGGTTGTTGCAAAAGTTGTTCCGGACAAAAAAGGGTATTTCAATTGCACTGTAAAGATGAAAACATCCAATCCCGACCAGAAGGAAATAGTGATACCCGGCTACGGAAATGTAAAGGAATCTCCGCTATTCAATAATTAGTATAGAACCATTTTCAAATAATATCGAAATAGATGTGAAAATTTAAAAGAGTTCGTAGCCCCTCTTGAATTATATTAGACATCGGATGTTTCACAAACGTCCGATGTTTTCTTATAATGAATCCTATCAGGGTCACGAACTCGGTTTTGCGATTATAAAATCTTGTAGGGGCAAATAATTATTTGTCCCTAAATAACAAAACCCAAAGCCCAACCATTCCCACTTCATCATCACCATCGTTGGGGTAGACCTGTGTGTCTGCTCAAAAATGATGTTTTCGAGCTTCCCAACGATGTAGGGGCGACCGGCCGGTCGCCCCTACAAGTATTTTCAGACATCGGATGTTTCGCAAACATCCGATGT
>Ga0315298_1003496_pt1 | contig 24889 bp, 26 predicted proteins | sample WHS_1_MG_FD_203077 | JGI IMG/M metagenome (GOLD analysis project Ga0315298, IMG submission 203077) | Extremophilic microbial mat communities from Washburn Hot Springs, YNP, Wyoming, USA - WHS_1_MG | ecosystem: Environmental > Aquatic > Thermal springs > Hot (42-90C) | place: USA: Wyoming... | reverse complement strand
AGCCGCTTTAGAGGAGATTACCGCCTTCGACCCCGCCCAGGCGCCGCTTCTGGAGGCCGTTCGTCAAGCCGCGGTCCAGGTCGACGAGGTCTCCCGGGAGATAAGCCGCTACCGTGACGCCGTTTTCTTCGATCCGGACCGCCTGGCCGAAATCGAGTCCAGGCTTGACCTCATCGGCAGTCTGAAGCGCAAGTACGGATCGACCCTGGCCGAGGTTATCGCCTTCGGCCGACAGGCCCGCGCCGAGCTCGAGCGCCTCGAACGGAGCGCCGAGCTCATCACCGAACTCACGGAACGGGTTGCATCCGAGCGGCAGGCCCTCGATTCGGTCGCGGCGGAGCTGAGCAAGCTCCGGCGGGCCCTGGCGGCCCGTCTGGAACAGACCATCGTCGCTTCCCTGGCCGACCTGGGCATGAAGAACACTCTCTTCAAAGTGAACCTCGAGCCCGAGGCCGAGCCGGGCCCCAGAGGCGCGGACAGAGCCGAGTTTCTTTTCTCGGCCAACCCCGGCGAGCCGCCCAAACCTCTGAGCCGTATCGCCTCCGGGGGCGAGATGTCCCGCGTCATGCTGGCCTTGAAGGCCATCCTGGCCGAGAGCGACGAGATAGGGACGATGATTTTCGACGAGATTGACACCGGCGTCGGCGGCAGCGCGGCCCAGGCCGTGGGAGAGAAACTGGCGACGATAGCGCTGTCCCGGCAGGTCGTCTGCGTGACCCATCTGGCCCGTATCGCCAGTCTGGCCGACCATCACCTCTTTATCGAGAAGGAGACCTCGCGCGGTCGGACGACCACCGGCGTGCGGGTCCTGGGACCGGACGAGAGGGTCGCCGAAATAGCCCGGATGCTGGCCGGGCATCCGCCGACCCCGATAGCGCTGGCCAACGCCAGGGAGATGCTCGAACAGGGGGTAAAGGTCAAACAGACCCTGCGGGCGGCCCGGGTCGGCACCGGGGTTGCGGGCGCGGCCCCGCCCGGCTAGGAAGCAATCGTCCCGCCGGGCTAGGACCGGGATCGGCCCGGAGGCCCCAGCTCCGCCAACGCCTCTTCGACCACGGCCCTCACCGTCGCCGGGCCCCAGGGCTGCCGGGCCGGCCCGCCCGGTTTCCTCAGCCAGAGCAGGTACTCGATGTTGCCCTGGGGTCCGCGCACCGGGGAAAAGGTCAGCCCGGCGATTTCGGCTCCCTGGACGATGCCGGCGTCATCCTTGTCGCCGCAGGCCCCGGTCGGACCGCCGGTGAGCCGTCTTCCGAGCTCGAGAAGGACCTCGACGTGCACCTCCGGGTCGCGGACCACGCCGCGCCGTCCGACCTTCTCCCGCCCGGCTTCGAACTGGGGTTTGACCAGCAGGACCATCTGCCATGGTTCCACGAGCACACTCGCGACGGCCGGCACCACCTTCAGGAGAGAGATAAAGGACACGTCGCAGCACGCGAAAGACGGCCATAGAAAAGAAGCGCTCCCGCCGTCCTCCCCCGGCGGCCGCTCGTCCTCCCCCGGCGGCCGCTCGTCCGCTGGCGGCCCCTCGTCCGCCCGCGACCATATCCCGGCGGGGTCCGAAGGTCGGCCCGGCCGGGCGGCGGAGCGCCTGGAGCGCCTGGCAAGCTGAAGCTCCACGGCCGCGCGGAACGCTTCCGGGTTCAGATAACGGGCGTTAGTGCGGTCCAGAGCCACCACCCGAGGGTCGGAGCGCAACGACCAGGCCAGAAGACCGTAACCGACGTCAACCGCGTAGACGCGACGCGCCCCCCGGGACAGAAGGCAATCCGTGAACCCGCCCGTCGAAGCCCCAACATCCAGACAGACCAGGCCGGCGACATCGATGCCAAACCTTGTCAGCGCCTTCTCCAGCTTAGCCCCGCCTCTGGAGACGTAGCGGGTCGCAGGGTAATCAACGGTGACCTCGGCGTCCGGCGCGCAGCGCGAACCGGCCCGCCCGACCGGGTGTCCCCCGACGCGGACGCGTCCGGCTGCGATCAAATCTTGAGCCTCACCCCGGCTGCGGGCCAGACCGCGCTCGACAAGCAGGTTGTCAAGCCTTGGCTGTCCTTGCTTCCGCACGGCGCCTCCAAACCACCAGTTCCCGGACCGCTCCGGCGATTCCCGCCGCGTCGAGCCCGAAGCGGGCCAGCAGGCGGTCCACCCGGCCGTGTGCGACCGGTCGGTCGGGCAGAGCCAGCCGGCGCAGAAAGACGCAGCCCCGGGGGGATGCGCCGGGTCGGCCGGCCGTACCCAGGCCGAGCCCTTCGTCCGCCAGGATTTCCGCCACAGCCCCGCCGAAACCGCCGCTTGAGACGTGCTCTTCGACCGTCACGATGGTCCCGATCTCACGGGCCAGGCCGACCAGGAGCGCACGGTCCAGCGGCGCCGCGAAGCGGGCGTTCACCACGGTCGTGCGGATGCCCTCGACAGCCAGAGCGTCGGCCGCCTCGAGCGCCGGAGCGACCATGGACCCCAGGGCGATGACGGCCGCATCCGGCCCGGTCCGGAGCACCTGGGCCCGGCCGACCTCCAGAGGGCGCGGCTCGGAGTCCAGGACGGCGCCCGGGCCGGCTCCGCGGGGGTAGCGGATAGCGGCCGGCGCCCCCAGTTCCAGAGCCGTCTTCAGCATGTGCTGGAGCTCATTCTCGTCCGCCGGCGCCATAATGGTCATCCCCGGCATCGACCGCAGGTAGGCTACGTCGTAGACGCCGTGGTGAGTGGGTCCGTCGGCCCCCACCAGCCCGGCGCGGTCCAGGACCAGGGTCACCGGCAGCCGCTGCAGACAGACGTCGTGAAGGATCTGGTCGTAAGCGCGCTGCAAGAAGGTCGAGTAGACGGCCACGACCGGCCGGAGTCCTTCCCGGGCCAGGCCGGCGGCGAAGGTGACCGCGTGTTGTTCGCAGATACCGACGTCGAACCAGCGCCCCGGGAAGCGCCGGGCGAACGGCAGCACCCCCGTACTGGAGGCCATGGCCGCCGTGATCGCGACGACCCGCTCGTCCGCCTCACCCAGCTTCACCAGCGCCCGCCCGAAAGCCTGGGTGTAGGTGGCGGGGTGGCTTTCCGGGTTTCCCGCCCCCGAAGACGCCCCCAGCCCATTGCCGTTGACCGACGTCGACGGGCCGCTCGTCGGCCGCTGGTCCAACGGCGATGAGGGCTCCCCCGTAGCCACGTCGAACGGTCCTATCCCGTGGAAGCGGTCCGGGTCGGCCTCGGCCGGGCCGTAACCCTTACCCTTCTTGGTCAGCACGTGGACGAAAACCGGGCCCTTCAGGCGCTTGGCCCGGGCGAGGAAATCCTCGAGCTGCTCGAGGTTGTGCCCGTCGATGGGACCGAGGTAGGTGAAACCGAGTTCCTCGAACAGCATGCCCTTGACTAAAAGGTATTTCAGGCTGCCCTTGATGCGCTCGCCCAGGTAGAAAAGGCCGGGGCCGACAAGCGGTATGCCGCGGACCAGACGCTCGCTGACCTGCCGGAAACGGGTATAGGCAGGATGGCTCCGCATCCGGCCCAGGTAGGCGGCCAGACTCCCTACCGTCGGGCCGTAGGAGAGCTCGTTGTCGTTGAGCACGACGATGAGATCCGTCTTCATGTGTCCCGCGTTATTCAAGGCCTCGAAAGCCATGCCGCCCGTCAGCGCCCCGTCACCGATAACGGCGACCACGGAGAAATCCTCGCCCTTGATGTCCCGGGCCTTAGCGATACCTAAAGCCGCCGAAATCGAGGTCGAGGCGTGCCCCGTCTCGAACACGTCGTGCGGGCTCTCCTCCCGCCGGGGAAACCCGCTCAAGCCGTCCTCCTGGCGAAGGGTATCGAAGCGGTCGCGACGTCCCGTGAGAAGCTTGTGCGCGTAGGTCTGATGGCCGACATCCCAGATAATCCGGTCCCGCGGGCTGTCGAAGACGCGGTGGAGGGCGATGGTCAACTCCACCACGCCGAGGTTGGGGGCCAGATGCCCACCGGTGCGGGAGACGGTATTGATGATCCGTTGTCTTATCTCCGCCGCCAACTGAGGCAACATCCGGAGCGGGAGGGCCTTGAGGTCGGCCGGGCCGTCCAGGCTGTCGAGGATACCGGGTTCAAGGCGGTCGTCGCTGCGAGCCGGTCCGTCCCTCAGGGAGAACCCACCTTCCGCCGGGAGGGTCTCGGCCCGGACTGGTCCTTTAGCAACACGACACCCAGTTTATCCTCGAGCCAGAACAGCACCCGACCCACCCTGAACACGATGTCGTCGGCCCGTTCCAGGGCCAGACTCTTCCCCAAGGTTTTCCCGCCCACTGTCACCGCGGCGATGAGGGCCACCACGAGCACCGTCCATAGTCCGCCCGCCGCCCCGTCGGCCGGCGCCGCCGCGGTACCCCCCGCGGAACGAACCATGCTCCCCAGCCGGCCGAGCCCCGCGCTCAAGACGATGGCCGTTCCGGCGGCCCCGCTCACTGTTCCGGCGATGTCGCCGACCAGGTCGTTGCACACGGCGGCCACCCGCGGAGCGTTGCGGACCATGCGCAGGGCGTGTTTGGCACCGGGCACGCGCTTGGCGGCCATGGCGTTCAGCGTGACGTGACTCGCCGTTGCGGCGGCCAGACCGATAATGTCGAAAACGATACCGACAAGGATGATAAGGACCAGGACGACCACGGCCAGGTAAATGTTCGTTGTTCGTAGGACGCTGTCGGAAAGGAAGGTGAAGGCGGTAGCCAGGACGAAGGTGGCCGCGAAAAGGCCGAGGAATTGACGGATGCGGCTCGGCCCTCCTCCTCTCCGCTGCTGAGCGGTCAAACCTTCTTCACCTTTCTCAAGTCGAACATGATTATAAAGTCTTTAAGTCGGAAGTCCGGGTGGCGACGGACCGAGTAAACGTTGTGTCTTAGGTCCAGCAGGCTTTCCCGGGTCTCACCTCGAGCGTTACCGCCCAGGCGGTTTCCCTTTACGAGACCCCTGTCCGGTCGCCCGCGACAGTGCTGGATTGCCACTTAGAGCACACTGTAATCCCCGGCCCGCCTCGACTATAGTCGAACAGCCTAGGAGTTTTCCTCCGCGGCGCCGGACGCCTCATAGCCTTTTTTGCGCACGCCGGTTTCTTGGTTGCCTGAAACCCGTCCGCCGGCGCCGCTCAAGGCAGGCTACGCTGCACCCAGTTCCTTACCCGAGTGCAGGTTCGTCCCCCAAGCCATAGACGGCCGTCAAGACCGGACCACGGCGTTGGGCCTCCGCGGAGCAAGGGTCGACACCCGCATGCCTTTGCGGCCCGCCCCCGCTCCTTAACTCCCAGCACCAACCCTCGACTGGGCGTCGTGAGCCAGCACCAGGAACTTCATCGATGTGCCCTTGGCGGATTTTTAGCCCCGCCCTTATAGGCGACGGCACCGACTAGGATACTGCGCCACCGGCCTCCCAACTCTTCATTTCACTCTTCGTACTTCACTTCGAGCTTGGCGCGTCTTTGCCCGCCCGCGCATCGTTCATTATAACATGACCCGGCAACATTGCCCCGCGAACCCGGACCACCCGCTAGCCAGCATCACCCGCGACCCAGCATCACCCCAGAGGTCGACGGCCGGGCCGACTCACAATCCCATTTCCTTTGCCGCCGCCTCGACCAAAGAAAGAATCTCCGCGCGAGCCCCGAGTACGTTTTGCAGTATGTCATGACAACTCTCGATGCGTTCCAGGGCGACCCGCCGGGCCTCCTCGGGTCCCACGGCTTTCGCGAAGTTCGGCGACAAGCTGTCTTCGGGGAGGTCGCGGATGTCGTCGGCCACCTGGAAAGCCAAACCGAAGTCCTCTCCGGCGCGGCGAAGTTCCTCCACCGGGCCCGCCCGCGCGCCGCCCGCCAGGTAGCCGGGCGCCGCGAACGCGAAGGAAAACAGCCTTGACGTCTTGAGCAGGTGCACCCGCAAAACCGGGTCGACCGGTTCGCCCGGAAGCGCCCGGGCCGTCCGCCCGCTCGGGTCAAGGTCCGCCTGCTGACCTCCGAGCATCCCCCGGCTGCCGGCAGCTCGGGCCAGCTCGACTACCAAATCCCCGGGCCGGGGCAGTCCGGAATTGCCGGCGCGTCCCAGAATCTCGAAAGCCAGGGTCAAGAGCGCGTCGCCGGCCAGCACAGCCTCGGCGTAGCCGTAAGCCGCGTGGACCGACGGCGCCCCCCGCCGCGCGGGGGCGTTATCCATGCAGGGCAGGTCGTCGTGGACGAGCGAGTAGTCGTGGACCATCTCCAGCGCCAGGGCCGCCGGCAGAGCCAGGTCCTCCCGCACCTCGAGGTCGGCCGCCACGGTCAACAGGATGACCGGCCTGAGCCGTTTACCTCCACCGCCGCCGAAGACCGCGTGGCGCATAGCCTCGTGCAGACGTCGCGGCTCCGCGTCGGCCGGGGGTAAGACGGCGTCCAGTCCCGCATTGACCAGGGCCAGCCGCCGGGAATAAGCGGCCTCTACCATCAAATCAGCCACGGACCTCCCGCCCTTCCGGTTCCACGCTCCTGCGCGCGGTCAATCTTCTTCGTCGTCGCCGGGAACGGCGTCGCCCACGTCGCCGCCCTCGCCGACGGCGAAAGGCCTGACGGTCGCCCCGCCGTTCCGTGTCGCCACCAGACGGTCGATACGGGCCTGCGCCGCCTCCAACTTGGCCGTGAGCAACCTGGACAGCCGGACCCCCTCCTCGAACAGCCGGAGGGCCTCTTCCAGCGGCTGGTCGCCCCGCTCAAGCCGGCCGACTACGTCCTCCAGCCGGGCGAGCGCCTCCTCAAAGGAGACCTCCGCTTGCCCCGCACCCCGCCCCTTCGCCGTCGGCGCCGAAGGGGCCGCTTCGTCGACGGGGTCGAAGCCCTTGCCCCGAGGCATGACTATTCCTCCTTCACGGCCGTCACTACACCCGCGCTTCCGCCCCGGACACCCTCCACCGTACAATCCAGCCGTCCGTCCTTGAGCTGCACCGACACAGCGTCCCCGGCCGCGACGGACGTCACCGTCGTGACCAGCCGTCCGTCGTCGGCGCGCCGGCACAGGGCGTAGCCGCGACCGAGAACGGCCAGCGGGCTGAGAGCGTCCAGCCTGCCGACCAGCACGTCCCGTCTTGACTTTAGCTCTCGAACTTTGCGGCGGAATGCGCCTTCCAGCAGCCGCCCCAGGTCGTCCACCCTCTGCCGCCTACCGTCCAGAAGACGTTCTGGGTAGGCCAACGCGGCCGAGCGGGCCAGGGCTTCCACACTCCGCCTCCGGCCGGCGACCAGACCGAGCGCGGCCCGCTGAAGGCGGCCGTCCAGAGCCCCGATGGTGTAATGGAGTTCGCTCTTCGAGGGAAAGACGATTTCCGCCGCGTTTGAAGGTGTAGCCGCCCGCCGGTCCGCCGCCAGGTCCGCGATGGTGGTATCCACCTCATGACCGATGCCGGTCACCACCGGGTGACGGGAAGCCCGGATGGTCCGAGCCAGTTTCTCGTCGTTGAAGGCCCAGAGCTCCTCGAGCGAGCCCCCGCCTCGGGCGACAATAATGACGTCGATGTCGTCCCGGGCGTCGAGCAGCCGGAAGGCCCGCACGATATCCTCGGCGGCGCCCGCTCCCTGGACCTGGGCCGGCGAGATGACCACCGGGATTCCGGGACACGGTAAGTACCCCTCGCAGGGCGGACCCGGGTAACGCTGGGCGGCGACCTTCAGGATATCGAACAAGGCCGCCCCCGACGACGACGTTACTACCCCCACGCCCCGCGGCAAAACCGGCAAAGGCCGCTTTCGGGCCTGGTCGAACAATCCCTCGGCGGCCAGCCGCTTCTTCAGCTGCTCGAAGGCCAGCCAGAGAGACCCCAGCCCGTCGGGTTGCATCTCGCGGACGTAGAGTTGATACTGACCCTCGCGTTCATAGACGGACACGCGCCCGCGGGCGAGGACCGACATCCCGTCCCCCGGCTGGAAGCCCAGGCGCTGATTATCGCTCCGGAACATCACCGCCCGTATCTGTGCTACGGCATCCTTGAGAGTGAAGTACATATGGCCGGACGGTCCGTGCCGCCGAAAGTTGGATATCTCGCCGCGCACCCAGACGTCCGCAAGGACAAAGTCACCGTCGAGAAGCTCCTTCACGTGCGAAGTCAGCTCCCCGACGGTGAGAACGGCACGCTGGGGAATCTCGACCGGCTGCTTCACGTCGAACCCCGAAGGGTCTTGTCGATGGCGGCGGCGGCTTTCTTCCCGGCCCCCATCGCCAGGATGACCGTGGCCGCTCCGGTTACGGCGTCGCCGCCGGCCCAGACCAGCTCGCGCGTTGTGAGACCACTTTCGTCCCGCGTCACCAGGCAGCCGTGCTTGTCGACTTCAAGACCCTTCGTGGTCTGCGAGACAAGCGGGTTCGGCGTGGTTCCCAGGGCCATGATGACGGTGTCGCATTCCAGGACGAACTCGGAACCCTGGATCGGGATGGGCCGACGTCGTCCTGAAGCGTCAGGCTCGCCGAGTTCCATCCTGATGCACTCCATACCCGTAACCCAGCCCTCTTCGTTACCCAGGATACGGACCGGGTTGGTGAGGGTGTGGAAAATCACGCCCTCTTCTTTGGCGTGTTCCAGTTCTTCCTTTCTGGCCGGCATCTCGGCTTCGGAGCGGCGGTAGACGATCATCGCCTCCCGGGCCCCCAAACGGAGCGCCGACCGCACGGAGTCCATGGCCACGTTGCCCGAACCCACCACCGCTACACGCCGACCGACCTTAATCGGGGTATCCCACTCGGGGAAGAGATAAGCCTTCATGAGGTTGGTCCGGGTCAGAAACTCGTTCGCCGAATAGACCCCGTTCAGGGTCTCCCCCGGGATGCCCATGAACATGGGCAACCCGGCCCCCGTGCCGAGAAAGACGGCGTGATAACCCTGGTCGAAGAGTTCGTCGACCGTTATCGTACGTCCGACGACCACGTCGGTCCTTATCTCGACTCCGGCGGCCTCGAGGTTTCTTATCTCGTGCTGGACGATGCGCTTGGGTAGACGGAACTCCGGGATACCGTAGATGAGCACCCCGCCCGCGGCGTGCAAGGCTTCGAAGATGGTCACTTCGTAGCCCTTCTTCGCCAGGTCGCCGGCGCAGGTCAACCCGGCCGGCCCCGAGCCCACGATGGCGACCCTCTTGCCGTTGGACTCGACCCGGGTGGGCTTGTCCACCCCCTGGGCCATCGCCCAGTCGGCCACAAACCGCTCCAGCCGCCCGATGGCCAGGGGCTCCTGCTTCTTCCCGAGCAGACACTTGGACTCGCACTGGGTTTCCTGCGGACACACCCGCCCGCAGACGGCCGGAAGACTGTTGGTGGCCTTGATGATTTCGTACGCGGCGCGAAAATCGCGGTCCCGGACCTTGGACACGAAGTCCGGAATGTGAACGTCGACCGGGCAACCCTGCCGGCACGCCGCCTCTTTGCAACCCAGACAGCGCTCCGCCTCGCCGACCGCCAACTCCTCCGTATAGCCGAGGGCCACCTCGTTGAAGTTATGAGTGCGCACTTGGGGCTCCTGAGACGGCATCGGAGCCCTCGGCCGCTTGACCGGCAGTCTCTTGGCCGCCTTGGGTTCGGCGTTCCCGCTCGGTTCGCCGGGCATCAGCGCCCACCTCCGTGACCGCAACCGCAGCCGCCCGCGCGGGCGCGCTGTTCGCTCTCCATCTTCTCCAGGGCCAGTTTCTGCTCCGCGGCGTACATCTTGCCGCGCCGGATGGTCTCCGTGAAATCCACCTCGTGGGCGTCGAAGATGGGGCCGTCGACGCAGGCGAACCTGACCCGGCCGCCGACGGTGAGGCGGCAGGCGCCGCACATGCCGGTACCGTCGACCATGATCGGGTCCACCGAGACCAACGTCCTCAGCTTGTGGGGCTCGGTTACCTGGGCCACGGCCCGCATCATGGGCATCGGGCCGATGGCGATGACCTCCTCTATCTCACGCCCGGCCTCTATCTCCCGCTTCAAGAGGTCGGCGTTGAAGCCCTTGAAGCCCTTGGACCCATCGTCCGTCGCCACTAAGACCTCATCCGAGACCTGGGCCATCTCCTCCTCAAGGATGAGGAGGTCTTTCGTCCTGGCGCCGATGATAGAGACGACTTTCACGCCTTTGGCCTTGAGGGCCTTGGCGATGGGGTAGATCGGCGCCACGCCGAACCCGCCGCCGACAAGAACCACGGGGCCCTTGTCGGTGAGCGGGCAAGGCCGCCCCAGGGGGCCCACCAGATCCAGTATCGCCTCTCCCGCCTTAAGAGCCCCGAGAAGGCGGCTGGTCTTGCCGACTTCCTGGACCACGATAGTCACGGTGCCGGCCCCGGCGTCGAAGTCGGCGATGGTAAGCGGAATCCGCTCGCCGTTCTCCGCGACGCGGACGATGACGAATTGGCCCGGTCTGGCCTTACGCGCGACGAGCGGGGCTTCGACCACAAAAAGCTTGGTGACCGGCGTGAGTTCCCGCTTGCTTAGAATCTTGAACATGAGTCGCTTGGTCTCTCCCGTGTTCAGTCTGGTGCTTGCCGGTTCCCGGTCCGCGTCCCGGCGTCGGACGACGGGGATGACGGGACCGCGGGCCGATCATTCGTCTTGTCCGGTTCCCCCTTTCCGCACCGCTGGAGCGGCGCCTTCCCGCGGCGCGGCGCCCGGCTCCGGCGTCCCGTTCGGCTCCGCTCCCGGCTCGCTTCTTTCTCTCGTTTCGTTCGACGCGACTGCGCCCGCCGGCTGCATGTCGAGCGCTATCTTACCGAGAATACCGTTGATGAAGCGACCCGAATCCGGGGTGCTGTAAAGTTTCGCCAGCTCGACGGCCTCGTTAATGGAGACGCTGAGCGGTACGTCTTCCACGTAGAGCATTTCGTACAGGGCCAGGCGCAGGATGTTCCGGTCGACGTTGGCCATGCGCTCGAGGGGCCACTCTCGCGCGTAACTCCGAAGCTTGGCGTCTATCTCGGCGAGATGGCCGAGAGTTCCGTCCAATAGCTTGCGGGCGAATTCCCTGGCTTCGTCCGTGGGAGGAGGCCCGGCACCCTCCTCCGGGTCTTCGGCGGCCAGCCGGACCGCCAACTCGAAAGCCTCCGCCGGGTCGCCCCCGGCCACGTCCAGCTGGAAGATGACCTGAAGGGCCAGTTCCCGCCCTTGTCGTCGGTTTCGCAAAGAACTTAGTCCCCCAGACGGTCAGCCGCGCCCGGGCGGTAAGACCCGGTCGAGGAAGTCCAGAAAACCTTCGTGCGTCTCGTCGAGCCTCCGGCCCACGAAATAACCTACACCGACGCAGGCTGAGATGAAAAGGGTCCAAAACACGCCCAGAGCCATGGTCCCCAGTCCGGCCCAGAGCCCGATTACCACGCCCAGAACCTTGCCGCGGTTGCGTCTGATGAACTGGACCAGAAACCACCAGAACGGTATCCCCGGTCCGGCCGAGCCGGGAGCGCCCCGGGCCGCCCCGTCGCCCGCTCCCGGCCCTTGCTCGTCCTCTTCCCGGGGACCCCGGAAGACCGCCATCTATTCCACCCGCCCGCGACGAGCCTCGTTGGAGATGTTCTCCACAAAGACCCGGACTTCGCCCGCCTCGACCCCGACGACGTTTTTCAGGCAATCACGGACGGCGTTCTGGATGTTCCCCGATACATCGGGCACACTCACATCGGGGCTGATGACCGTCCGGAGGCGGACATTGAGCCGGCCTCCGCCCGGGATGACCCAGCCCCGCACGTCGCGGACCCCCTTGACCTGACGAGCGACTTTCCGGACAAGGTTCTCCACGGCGCCGAGCGAGATGCGCACTTCGCCCAGGTCACTCTCGTGGACCAGAGTCTGGTCGGCGCCGACCCGGTGGAACCCGTAGTAGATGAACCGCACGGCGATGATGAAGGTCAACCCCGCCGAAGAGCCGATGATCCAACGCCAGCCCGGTTCAAGCAGGCTTGTCCAGAAAGCCTCGAGCGGTGCGAGCCACCCCGCGGCGAGAAGCATGACTACAGCCGAGAAAGCGGCCACGATGAGCGTGAAAATCGTCAGGATGACGCGGTCGAAGACTCCCATCATCTTACCCGTGGTTCCTCCTCTCGCGTCTCCTGGCGGAAAGCCACACCTTGAACGTGGACGTTTATCTCGACCACCGTCAGACCGGTCATGCTCTCTACCGCCCGCTTGACGTTCTCCTGGACGCGCTGAGCGACCTCGGGGATACGCACGCCGTAGTCCACAACAATGAACAGGTCCAGGGCCGCTTCACGCTCGCCGACCTCAACCTTGACACCCTTAGCGAGGTTCTTGCGACCGAGCATCTCCGTTATGCCGCCGACAATGCCCCCGCTCATCCCGGCCACGCCTTCCACTTCCGTGGCCGCGATGCCGGCTATCGTCCCCACGACGTCGTCGGAGATACGGACCACGCCGGTATCTTCATCCTTGTCGTAAGGCCCGATGGTTCGTTCGTTCGACGCCGCCACCTCCAAGCCGCCGTCGGCCCAAGTCTACCACGCCTCCGAGACACGCGACCCCAGTTATTCGTCCGCCGGACCCGGTTCCCTGCCGAAAGTCGGCCGCTCCCGGGCCGGGTAAGTCGACCGCCCCCGGGCCGGGGAGGTCAGCCGCCCCGGGCCATGACGGTTATATCCTCGAATTCCAGCCCCGCCACCCGGACCACCAGGTCCGCGACGCGCAGGACGTCCTCCTTGCTCAGCGAAGCGGCCTTAACCATCACCACGGCTTTGCCCTTTTGGAGGACCACGACGGCGTCGGCGAACCCTTTGGCACGGATAAGGTTCTCCAGGTCCACTTCCGCCGCCACCTCCTGCGTTATCTCCAACCACAGACTCACGGCCTGGGCCCGGGCGGCCTCGCCCAGATTGGGATTGTTCACGACCTCACGCAAGAGGTCCAGCTGCTCACTCCGGGCCTGTTCCCGTTCCAGCCGGAACTCGTCGAACGCATCGCCCTGCCCGCTCGAACCGTCCGCTCCCGCGGCCGGCGCCCCCGTCTCCGAAACCCCCACGGAGATAATCTCCCCCGTCGACTCCCCGAGGCCCGTCCCGGAGGAGCCGTCCGGAGCAGCCGAGCCGTCACCGGTTCCGTCGGCTCTGATTGTCCGTCCGTCGACCGGGCCGGAGGTCCCCGTGTCGCCCGGGCCGGAGGTCCCCGTGTCGACCGGGCGGGATACGACCAGACCGTCCATCAGGTGCTGACGGTTCGAAACAACGTAAAAGGCGGCCGCCGCCACCAAGAGGACGAATAAAGCGAGTTTTGCAACGTCACGCCATGAAACAACCATCGCCCTGCACCTCCCCGCCGTCCCCGGAAGCCGCCCCAAGGCGCCGCCCGGCCCCCGTGCTCAGCGACCCGGCAGAACCTCCACTCGGTGGGCCGGCACCCCGTAAAGCACCTCGACCGCCTTGGCCAAACGAGCCTTGACGGTCACGTCGCGTGCCCCCGTGGCCACGACCACCACCCCCGCCAGAGGCGGCAGCTTGACGGTCACGACCACCGGTTGGCTGCCCGAGCCCTGGGTGACCACCACCGCTTCCTTGCGGGAGTCGGTCTGCGTGACGGTGCGTGTGCCTCCGTTGGCGTCTCGTTCCTGAGTCGTCTGCGAGGTCTGGGTCTCATCGTAGCCGTAAACATAGGTGGCTCCAGTCTCGAGGCTGACGGCGACGGTCACCTCACCCGCGCCCTCGACGGCCGAGAGGATGCGCTCCAGGTGCCTCTCAATCATCGTCTCCAGATCCGCGACGCTGATCGGGACCCCCTCGGACCCGCCGGTCGGGGTCGTCGCCTGTTGCGCGGCGGCGCTTCCGCCGGTACCCGACCCACCGGACCGGACCGCCGAGGGGGACGAACGGAGAATGCCGCCCAATCCCATGACGCCTATACCCACCGCAGCCAGTACCAAAAGCCACACCAGAGACTTTAAAGTTGAGCCCTTTATCCTTCCGCTCCGGTCCGCCCGGCTCACCAGCCCCGCGAGCCACGAGCCCGGACCGGGCCGAGGGTCGGTCTCACGCTCGGTCAACATCCCCACCTCCGCCCGCTTACGGCCAGACCTCAATCGTTATGCCACCCGGAGGCACTCCGAAGATAAGGACCAGCTGACTCCGGAGCCGCCCGGCCACCTCTGCCGCCAACCCCGCGCGGTCCCCCGCCCCCGTCTCGGTCACCCCCGCCGACCCGACCCGCTCGGTGAAAGCCGGCCCGGACCGCTCGACCCCGGAGGCGCCGGTCTTCCCGTCGCCGGCAGTCGCCCCGGACCCGATGACAATCGGCTGGACCTCGGTGACAATCGGGGCGACCTCGACCGGCCCCGACGTCCCTGTTCCCGACTGAGGCGCACCGGGCGACCGGCCGGGCCCCGCTGAACCGGTCGAACTCCCGGTGCCCCCCGAGGTGGAAGAGCCGGCTTCCGACCGGCCGGCGCCGGGTTTCAGCCAGACCTTCAATCGGAGGGCCACCAGGGAACCATAAACCGGGGAGGAAGGGTCCCCGTCCAGGTCCACCTCCGCCGTCGCGTCCGCGACGGCTTCGTCCCGTTCGGCCAGGGCCGCTATCTGGGTCTCCAGAGCGGCCCGGGCCGCGGCCGCAGCCCGGTCCCGCGAGCTCTGGTAGAGCTGGTTTCCGCGCTCGATAGCTCCGGCGCCCGCGGTGCCGCCGACTTTAATCGCGCTCCCCGCCGGCGCGACTCCCAGTTCCCACGAACCCAACGCGGCCAGACCCCGGTCGAGAATGAACCCTCCGCCCACGACCGCCAGAAGGGGCCGGCCCACCGCCAAGACGATGAACAAGCCCACCGCCACACGGGCGAAGCGCTTGACGTCGGTGTCGGGGAGGATCATCTCCAGGACTCCGGCCAGGAAGAGGACGAGGATAATCCCCCTTACCCACAAGCGTACGGCTTCCGCCAGGCCGCCCGCGGCGACCACCCCCCTCCCGCCGTCACGGCAGCATCACCGCACCCGTGGCCGCTCCGACGATGATGGCCAGGGTGACGAGGTACATCACCGCTACGGCCGCGGCCAGGACCATCATCAGGACCAGGGAGTTGCCGACACTCCGCAGGCTTCCGACAAGCTGTCCGGCGCCCAGGGGCTGAACCACCGCCCCGGCCACCCGGAAGACCACCACCAGGGAAAGGACCTTCAGCAGCGGGAAGACCGTGAGGGCCACCACGGCGAGGGCGCCGACCACCCCGATGCCGTTCTTCAGGATGAGAGAACTGCCGACAACCACCTCGACGGCGTCGGAGAGGATCTTCCCGATGAACGGAATGAAGTTGCCTGCGGCGAACTTGGCCGCCTTTATGGCCACCCCGTCGAAGACCGCGCCGGCTCCGCCGTAGACCGCAACCAGCCCCAGGAAAAGGGCGATAAGGACCCCCGTGACGACGCTCGCGCCCTGTTTCAAAAGCTCCGATAGGGAGGTCAGCTCGAAGCGGGTGAACGTCCTGGAAACGAGGTCGATACAGGCGGCCGAGACAACCACCGGAATCATCACGTCGCGGATGGTCGCCGCAACGAACTCGAGGGCCGCGACCAGGACCGGGTTCAGGAGAGTAGCGGTCGTCACCGCCCCCAGGCCGGCTAGAAGCGTGATCATCACCGGGACCATCGCTTCCATGAAATCGACCAGGCGGTCGATGACCCCCCGGCAGACCTCAAGGGCCACCAGGAACCCGCCCACGGCCAGGATGATAAGCACGAGGTAGCAGGCTCCGAAAGCGAGCTCGGTCGTTTCTCTCCGGGCGAAGGCGCTCTGGATATTCTCCAGTAGTCCGCAGAGCAAGGCCAGGACGACCAGTCGAGCGAGGAGGCCCGAGCCGGCGGCGACTTCCCGACCGAGGCGGACGCCGACAGCTTTGATGAAGCTCGAGAAGCTGTACGGCCCCCGGCCCCGCAGAAGCATGTTGGTTACGTCCCTGAGGTTGAGAGGAGGAAGCTCGCCCTGCATGTCGCGGTTGAGCTCGTCCAACACGGCCTGGACGTCGTCGAGTCCGATGGCGTCGGCTTGTCTTTCGATTTCATCCTGGAGAATGAACCCCCCCGCGTCCCGGCCGCCGTCGCCGGCCGAAGGGCTCGCGGCCCGCACCCGCGGGGCGAAAAGGGCGGCCGAGCCGACCGCGGTCCCCAGAACCAGGACGGCCGCCCAGACCGCCGCGCGCGGCCTCCACCGTCCAGTTGCTCCGGCCCAAGAGCCGGACGGCCCTGCCCTCACCCGCGCATCCTCCTTAGCTTCAAGACGCCGCGAAACCGGCGGCCCGCCTTCGGGACCATCTCCCGGCGGCCCGCCTTCGGGACGGTTTCCCGAAGCACTTTTCAGAGCACCTTCAGGATGGTCTCCAGGATGGCCATCACGATGGGCATGGCTACGACCAGGATGAGCACCTTACCGGCCAGCTCCACCTTCGCCGCCACCGCGCTTTCCTGGGCGTCACGGCAGACCTGGGCTCCAATCTCGGCGATATAGGCGATACCGATAATCTTTAAAATGGTGTTCAGGTAAAGGCTATCGACGTCGGCTCTGGAAGCCAGGTCGCGCAGGAAATCGACCACGGCCACGAGCCGCTGGGCGACCATGAAAAAGATGACCGTGGCGACCGCCAGCCCCAGGAGGACGGCTATTTCGGGGCGCTGCTGGCGGACCACCAGGAGCAGGACGACGGCCACGACGGCCAATCCCACGACCCGCACTATCTCCAACGCCCGTTCACCCGCCCTGACCGAGACCTACCCGATTCCGGCCCCACCGACCGGCCCGACCACCGGGCCGCCGGCCCGGGAGCGCCGGCCGCGCAAGCCTTAGCGCAGCTGGAACAGCGTTTCCACGGTCCGGAACAGGTCCCAGACGAGCTTGAGGACAATCCCCAAAGCCAAAGCGGCCCCGGCGATGGTCACCATCTGGCCCCATTCCTCCTTGTGCGATTGCTTGAGGACAATCCAAACCACCGAAACCAGAATGCCGATGCCGGCGATCTGGAAGATAAGACCTATGTCCACTGGGCCCACCTCCGGTTACAGCAGGGCCACTCCCAACGCCAGGCCCCCGAGCACACCGAGATACCGCCACATCCGTTCCGAGGCCGACTGCTCGGCCCGGGCCGAGTCCTCCCGCACCCGCAGCCGTTCGAGCGCAAGGCCGATGTGGCGGAGCTGGTCTTCGCGGTCCGTCACACCCAGATAACCCGACAAGGCCAGAGCCACCTCGAGGTCCCCGAGGTCCAGGGCTGTCCGCGGGAATACCTCGCGGAGCGCCCGCTCCCACGCTTCTCCGGGAGTGATACCCTCTCCCGAGCGCAAAAGCCCGGCCGTGCGGAGGAAGATATCCGCCACGGGAGGCGTCAGGCCCGAGGCCACCCGCTCCAGAGCCCCCGGCAGGGCCCCCAGCGCGTAGGTCACTTCCGTTCCAAGCAAGTGCAGGCCCACCCGGAGCTGGCCCAGCTGCCGCGTCCGGGCTCCGTAGGTGGCGGCCACCAGATTACCCGCGGCGGCTCCGGCCGCGACCACTGCGACGAAACCGATGAGTCTCAGGCTAACGGCCACCCGGAACGACCGCCTCCGCGTCCGTCACGACCGCCTCGACCGTCCCGGGCCCGTTGCGGCGACTCAGCACGACGAAGACCTCGAACAGGCCGGACGCCAGCAGCTCCCGGAGCATCGGCCGCGCCGCGAGGTCCTCCACCGACGAGCCGTGGGCCGTAGCCACAACAGCGGCCCCCGCGTTGGCGGCTTCGTTCAAGGCGACGGTATCCTCAGGCCGACCTATCTCGTCGGCCGCGATGACTTCCGGCGACATGGAGCGTAGAAGTAGAAAGACACCCTCGGCCTTCGGGCAGCCGTCCAAGACGTCTGTGCGCAAGCCGACATCGCGCTGCGGTACGCCTTCGTAACAGGCGGCCACCTCGGAGCGCTCGTCCACCAGCCCCACCCGGAACCCGCGCAGACCCAGCTCCGGAACACCGTCGCTCAACAGGCGCACCAGGTCGCGCAGAAAGGTGGTCTTGCCGCAACCCGGCGGCGAGATGATGAGCGTGCTGCGCGGGCGTCCGGCACGGGACACAAGGCGGCCCAGCAGGGGGCGGGCCGCGCCCTTCACCTCCCGCGACAGACGGAAGCTGAGACCGGCCACGTGGACGATGGTACGGACGCGCCCGGCCTCCAGCAGGGCGCGCCCGGCGAATCCAACCCGGTGTCCCCCCGGAATCGTGACGAACCCGTTCCGGAATTCCTCCTCCAGGGCGTAGACCGAACCCTGGCTGACCAGACTCAGAGTCTTGCGCGTGTCCTCAGCCGTCACCAGGTAAGCCGCCCCGGGGTCCCGGCTGGGAAGCCCCAGGGGTGACAAGAAGAAATCGCCTTTGTCCGTCACCAGCGACAGAGGCCGCTCGCGCCGGAGGCGGATTTCCTCGGCCCGGGCCCAAAGGTCGTTCCCCAAACGTTCGATGGGCCGCCGGACCGGCGGGGCCAGAAAGGCCAGAATCTCACTCCGCTCGGGGGGCTTGGCCCAGACCGGACAAGCCTGCTCCGGCGGCCCCGCTACGGCGCGAAGGCAGCCGGCCGTAGCCGCGCTGCGGTTCCCGCGGCCGGGCGCCTGCCCGCCGGGACAGGCCTCGGCGGGGGCGCAGCCGGCGTACTCGCTGGAGGCTTCGTGCAGGGGGGGCATCTCGATCTCTCCCGGCGCGGAAAACCAGGGGTCACCCCTGGTCCACCCATTGCTATGGGACAGGCCGGGGCTTTATGCGTGGGGCTTCTCTGAGACCAAAAGCACCTGCCCGCAGTTCCAGCAGCGGACTTCGAACCGGCGAGGCGGTTGGCCCGGGGCGGGTCCGTCCGCCTTCTCTGTCGCACCGTCGCCGGCCCGGGCCGACGCCGGGGACCTCAGGAGTTGAAGAGGGGTGCCGCGCCGCCCCATCCACTCCCCCCGTCCCGTCCGCGGCGGCCGGGTCGCGCCGACCGCCTCGACCGCGCTGAAAATATCAGCCCCGCAGCGCGGACACTCGCAGGCGAGGAATACAGGCAGCTCGGCCGCCCGCGCGCTCGGTTCGGGACGACGACCGCCGACCAGACGCGTCAACTCCACGACCAGCTCGGCGAGGGATTGGAGGACCCGTCCCTCCGGCGAGCTGTGGGACAGGTCCAGCCCCTTGACAAGCCCGGCGAGGTAGGACGCTCGAGCTTGCAGGTCGTTCTCCGCCACCGGCCGCACCCCCGCGGTTAATATGGCCGGACGAGGGGACTCTAACCAAAGACGTTACGAGGGAGGAATGACCTTGACCACTTTCCACGTCATCCACATCATCGCGGGCATCTGGCTCGTGGCGGCCCCGCTCATCGGCATCTTCACGACGCGCAGCGCCATGGTGACCAACGACGTCGTCGTCGGCGCCATCGTCGCTCTCTACAACGCCTGGTTCCTTTTCACCCGTAACACCTCGGAGACCAAGGCCCGTTCTCGAGACTAGACCGGCAGGGGCCGCAGCCGGACCGCGACCGGCGGAGCGGCGCGCCGTCGGCCGGGGCCCGGCTGCGGCCCCTTGGTGTGAGGGCGGATGTCTAGGCTCTCTCGATGTAGAGCCCCGTCCGCGTGTCGATGCGCAGGACGTCTCCTTCCTGGATGAACAGCGGAGCCTGGACAACATATCCCGTTTCCAGGGTCACCGGCTTCGACCCGCCCGAGGCCGTATCCCCCCGCAGCCCCGGGTCGGCCTTGATGACCCTCAATTCCACCGAGTTGGGCAGTTCCACTCCGATGAGCCGACCGTTGTGATAGATGAGGTAGAGGTTCATGTTCTCGAGCATGAACTTCTTACTGTCCCCCACCTGCTCCTCGGTTAGGGTCATCTGGTCGAAACTCTGCGTGTCCATAAAGGTGTAGTCGTTTCCGGACTTGTACAGGTACTGCACCTCGCGGCGCTCCAGGGTCGCCCGCGGCAGCTTCTCCCCGGCCCGGAAGGTCCGCTCGATGACCGCACCCGTCTCCATATTCTTCAGCTTCGTTCGGACGAACGCCGAACCCTTACCGGGCTTGACGTGCTGAAACTCGACGACCGCCCAGGGTTGGCCCTCGATTTCGACCGTTACACCGGTCCGGAAGTCGTTAGTAGATATCAACCGCCTGTCACCGCCTGTCCGCCGCCGCGCGAGGCGCCCCTTGCCGGGGGCGGTCGCAGCGGCTGGGCTGTCTCGACTGCCGTTTTAAAGAACCATGAGCTTTTTGGGGAACTCCGAAAGGACCTCGCAACCGTCCTCTTTCACGACCACCAGGTCCTCGATACGCACGCCGCCCCACCCGCTGACGTAGACACCGGGCTCAACCGTCACGACCATCCCCGGTTCGAGCACTCGGTCGCTCGTGGGGGCCAGACGGGGGCTCTCGTGCACAGCCAGGCCCACGGCGTGCCCCAACCCGTGTCCGAAATGCTCCCCGTGACCAGCCCGGTTGATGATGTCACGGGCGACGGCGTCCACCTCTTTGCCGGTCCGGCCGGCCCGGAGCGCGGCCAGGGACTCGGTTTGAGCCTCGGCGACCAGCTCATACACTCTTCTCTGCTCGTCGCTGATGGGACCTAGGACGAAGGTGCGCGTGAGGTCGGCGCAGTAGCCGCCCACCATCGCCCCCATATCGATGGTCACGAACTCACCCGGGGCCAGAAGCTTGTCGGACGCTCTCCCGTGCGGCAGGGCCGACCGCGGACCGGAGGCTACGATGGTGGGAAAGGCCGGCGCGTCCGCCCCCAGCTTACGCATCCTGTACTCCGCCTCGAGAGCTACGTCCCGTTCGGCGATTCCAGGTCGGAGGAGGGGAACTACGTCGCCCAAGGCCTGGTCCGTCACCGCCGCCGCCCGGCGGATAAGAGCCAGCTCGCCGTCTTCCTTCACTTCCCGCACCCGTTCCACGACCGGGCCCACGGGAACGAGCCGGAAGCCCTTCAAGCGCGCGGCCAGGTCCTCGTACCAGGCGAAGGTGGCCAGCTCCCGCTCGAACCCCACCCGCTCCTCCCCAAGGGCCGAAACCACCTCGGCCACCGTGTCCGCCAGGACCGGACCCTGCTTCACTATCTCCCACCCGGGGCACTCCTGGCTCGCCTGGTCAAGATAACGGAAGTCGGTGACGAAGACGGCTCTCTCCCGCCCGAGGACGGCCGCTCCGGAAGAGCCGGTGAAGCCGGTGAGGTAGCGGCGGTTCTCCGGACTGGTCACCACAAGTACTCCCGGCCCGGGCTCCAGTGACGCCAGGGCCCGGCGGACGGCGTCCAATCGGCGGTTGCCGGACCCGGACCCGTTTCCGGCGGGCGACCCGAGCTCCGGGTCGGGTGATGTCATTGGCTTAACCTCCCTGAGTGAACGAAACCGTGGATAGCCTGCCACCTAGACGGCCGTTTATTGGACAGCACCGGTTCATTTCCTCCCGCTCCGCGCCCGACGCAGCCCCCGCCGGACGCCGCGCACGGCCCGGCGCAAGGTATCCTGCGGCTGCATCCGACCCCGCGCGACGCATCCTGCGGCTGCGTCCGGCCCGCCGTGGGACGGCTGGACCCGCCGAAAGCGGAATGGCATATCTTTCCTCGCCCGTCTTCGGCCTCCGCGGGAGGCTTATCCGGCCGTCACCGCGAAACACCAGCCGCGGAACACCCGCGGGACAGCCCGGGGTCTCAACGACCCGGGAACCCTGAGGAGGTCTGGGCCTTTCGTGACCCGGTCTTCGACTCCGCCCGCCGCCGAACCCGCGCCGCGGCGGGCGACGCCCTCCCGTCCTTTACTGGCCGCGGCCCTGGCCCTGGCCGTCCTGCCCGTCGCCGGTATCGGCCTGTTCCAGTACTGGCCCGGTTACGTCCCCCCGCCGCGGCAATGCCAGGTAGTCGTCGGGGACTATCTCTGCTCCCGCCCGGCGCTGATTGACGACGCCGGTCGGGTCTGGGTGGCCTTCGAGACCGTACGCGAGCTCTTCGACCCGGATATCTCTCTCGACCCCGACTCCGGACGGGTCCTCATCCCGACCCAGGGCCACCAGCCGCCCGGCGCGGTGCCGGAGCCCGTAATCTCCTTCCTTGAGGCCGGGCCGGTCCAGCTCAGCGCCCGGACCGTGACCGACAGCTCCGGTGCCGTCTACGTCCCGCTGGACATCTTCGCCCGGCTCCACCGGCTGACCTATCAGTTCTTCCCGGGCAGCAATACCGTGGTCGTGGACCGCCCGCAATTCCGCCCGACGGTCGGTACCGTCCGCTACGATGAGACCTACGTGAGGCAGACGCCCTCGCTTCTGTCCCTGAAATTGTCCCGGTTAGATAAGGGCGAGACGGTGCTTATCCTCGCCGAGGAGAAAGGGCGTTACCGGGTCAGGGACCCCGCCGGGCGCCTGGGCTGGGTCCCGGCCGAAGACATCGATGTCACCCCGGGTGGACCGGCGGAGCCGCCCTCTCTACCCGGAGCGGATACCGGTCCCGAACCGCCGCCGCTCGGCGGCAGGAAAATCTCTCTGGTCTGGGAGGCCGTAACCGGTGATAATCCCGACCCCGCGACCATCCCCGACATGCCGAGCCTCAATGTCGTGTCGCCGACCTGGCTGTCCCTGAGCGACACCGAGGGAACGCTCAACAACCTCGGAGACACTACCTACGTCAGATGGGCCCACGAAAAGGGCTACCGGGTCTGGGGGCTCGTCACGAACAGCTTCTCGCCGGCTTTGACTCACGCGGTCCTGCCGAATCCCTCGGCCCGCGACCTTATCGTGAGACAGCTCCTCTGGTACGCCGCGCTCTACGACCTTGACGGCATCAACCTCGACTTTGAGAACATGTATCTTTCCGAAAAGGACGATTACGTGGCTCTAGCTCGACGGCTGGTCCCTTTGGCGCACGCTCTGGGTCTTGAGGTCTCTGTCGATGTCACCTTCATCTCCTCGAGTGAGTTGTGGTCGCGCTGTTTCGACCGCCCGGCTCTCGCCGACGCGTGCGATTACGTCATAGTCATGGGCTACGATGAGCATACCAGCGCCTCCAACCCGGGGCCCGTCGGCTCGCTCCCCTGGGTGGAGGCGGGGCTCCAACGCCTGCTCAAAGAGCAACAAATCCCGCCCTCGAAACTGGTCCTGGGAGTACCCTTCTACACCCGGCTCTACCGGACGGCTCCCGGACAGCGCGGGCAGGTAGTCGTCTACTCGATGGACGGCGTCCGGAACCTCCTGGCGGACAAAGGTCTTGCCCCGGTCTGGGACCCCGCCGCCGGACAGTACTACGTGGACTTCACCGAGGACGGCCTGCGGTGCCGTCTGTGGATCGAAGACGCCACCTCTATGGCCGCCCGGGTTCAACTCGTGGCGAAATACGGGCTGGCCGGGCTGGCGGCCTGGCGTCGAGGCTTCGAGAACCAGGATATCTGGCCGGTCATCGCCTCGGCCCTGAACCAGGATTAGCCGCCTTCGCCGCAGCCGGCGACCCCGCGGCCGGTGGCCGCAGCCGGCGACCGCCGCCCGGCCGGTCCGGACCTCTTCTAGTGGCGTCTGGAAGTCGCGATGTGGATGGGCAGGCCCGAGATGCCGTGAGCCGCTTCCATGACCGTCTCCGATAGAGTCGGGTGGGCGAAGACGATGCGGGCCAGCTCTTCCCCCTTCATCCTGGCCTGCAAGGCTACCGCACCCTCGTGGATAAGGTCGGAGGCGTGCGGGCCCATCACGTGCATGCCGAGGATCTCCCCGGTGGCCTTGTCCGCCACGAACTTGACCAGGCCCTCCGTTTCGCCCATGGCAATGGCCTTACCGTTGGCCGTGAACGGGAACTTCGATACGACCACCTCGCCCCCGCTCCGTGCCGCGGCCTCCTGGGCTCGCTTCTCGTCAAGCCCCACACTGCCGCACTCCGGGCTGGAGAACACCACCCCCGGGACCACCCGGTAGTCCATATCCCGTCCGGACTTCCCGAACATGTCCTCGACGGCCGCGATACCCTCGGCCGAGGCCACCGACGCGAGGTAGGTCCGTCCCACGACGTCCCCGACGGCGTACACGTTCGGAGCCGTCGTCCGCATCCTCGCGTCGACGGTGATGCCCCTGGGGCCCGTCCTCACCCCCATGGCCGCCAAATCGAGACCGCCGTAATCGGGCACCCGTCCCATGGCCACCATCACCGTCTCGGCTTCGAAACGCACCTCGCCGCCCTCGGCCGTATCGCAGACGACGAGTCTGCCGGCGGAGGTCTTTTCGATGCGTTTGATGTAGACGCCCACATTAATCTCTATTCCGCGCCGTCGCAGACTCAGGGCCAGGCGCTTGGCGATTTCCTCGTCGACGGCGGGCAGAAGGTTCGGGGTGCGCTTGATGATTCGGATACCCGCCCCGAAGGCGTGGTAGATGCAGGCGAACTCGACCCCCAGCACGCCGCCGCCGATAATGAGCATGGAAGACGGCACTTTTTCGAGCTCAAGAGCCTCGTCCGACCCGATGGTGAGCCGAAGGTCCTCTTCCGGGACAGGAGGCTGCGCCGGCTGCGAGCCGGTGGCGAGCAGGATGTACCTGGTTTCCAGGGTCCGCGTGCCGCCGTCCGGTGTGGTCACGGCCACCCGCCCCGGGCCGGGCACCTCGGCCGTACCCATGACGACGGTCACGTCCGCGGCGGCGAGGAGTTTATCCACTCCGCCCACCAGCTGACCGACCACCTGGCGTTTGCGGGCCATCACCGTACCCATATCCAGCGACACCGCCGCGGGTCCGCCGGCAACCACGGTCCCGAAGGGGGCCGCCCCCTTGACGGTCTCGTACACTTCGGCCGCCCGCACCAGGGCTTTGGTCGGGATACAGCCGCGGTTGAGGCAGCACCCCCCGATTTTATCGCGCTCGACCAGAGCCACCTTGGCCCCAAGCTGCGCCGCGCGCAGGGCGGCGACGTAGCCTCCGGGACCGGCTCCGATAATCACCAGGTCGAACATCATTCGCTTCCTCCTTCGGCCGACTCAAGCGATGCA
>Ga0315298_1003495_pt1 | contig 24890 bp, 27 predicted proteins | sample WHS_1_MG_FD_203077 | JGI IMG/M metagenome (GOLD analysis project Ga0315298, IMG submission 203077) | Extremophilic microbial mat communities from Washburn Hot Springs, YNP, Wyoming, USA - WHS_1_MG | ecosystem: Environmental > Aquatic > Thermal springs > Hot (42-90C) | place: USA: Wyoming... | reverse complement strand
TCCTCAAGAAACTTAACAAAGACGAGATTAGGGGCGTAATAGGCCACGAGCTAGGCCACATAAAACACAAAGACTTCATAGTTATGACAGTGCTTTCAGCCCTGCCACTACTCGCCTACTTGATTGCCCGGGCAACATGGGAGGCTGGAAGGTGGGCTCCAGCCTCAAAGAAGAAGGAAGAAGGCAGCATAAAGGCAGCCTTTCTCGCAGTGGCAATAATCTCCTACATAGTCTACATTATTTCACTTTTATGCGTTAGAGGCTTAAGTAGACTGCGGGAGCACTATGCTGACGCCTATTCCGCCTACCTAACTGGGTCTCCTAGAAGCCTCCAAAGCGCCTTGGCAAAAATCACCTATGGGCTGTCGCTTTCGCCTAAACCTCCTTCTGGAGCAAGAACCTTCTACATTGGTGACCCGGCGATGGCAAAGCTGGAAATATCATCTATAATGGAGAAAAAAGCGGGATACGACTTAGATAAGGATGGCGTTTTGGACGAGCGGGAACTGGAACTGGCCATGGAGAAAGAGGCAAAATCCACATGGGCGAAAATCAACACTTGGTTTTCAACACACCCGCCCACATTTAAGCGAATACTGCTCTTACGCGAAATTGAAATGGAGATGGAAAGTGGAAGGTTTACCAGCGACCGCGTATACGCGAAAATCTAGCCCCTTTTAGCTATGCATCTGGCAACATAATCAAGGAAAACTGCAGTTTCATCATTTTCCCAGCTAAGCTGGAAAATCCCATCAATCCAGTCCTTAGCCAGCTCTAAAAGACAGCCGTCCAGCTCCCTTGTTATGTAAACGAGCAGGCATCGGGTTTTTGGCTTCCAACGTTTTAGAATGGCGAAAGAGGCAACAGCTGTTTTAAGCCTAGCCGAGTCAAGCTCGACCTTCGCGTCAAAAACAACCAGCGGATCAACGAACTCGTCCATTTTTCGCCCAATAGAAATATCAAACTCCATGGCATAACTTTTCTTGCCATCTTGCCAGACAAGACATCTTTCACTCCAAAAAACTTGAAAAGGCTCTTTGATGGCGATTCTCTCTTTTAGGAGGCGGTAAACGTATTCTTCGAAGGCGTAGGCGCGGAACTTCCCAAAAAACTGGGCAACACCAATTTCAGCCTTGTTCGCCATTATAATTTCATTAAATTTTAAGAAGTCTTTTAGGGCCAAGGTTTTGGTCCACCTATCATATTGGGCTTGCAAAGCTTTTCCAAGCATCTGCCGCTCTGCTTTTCTGCTGGAGCATAACTCGTTTATGTAGTCTAATGGCTTTTTAGCCCTCGCCAATAAGGGTCTCCAAAAGCGTTTTATCGCAAACACGGATTTATTACCTTCGTGGTCTGAACGTGAATAGGTGTCCCGAAAATGAAGGTTAAGCTTCTCCGTTATACGGCGGACCCCGAACTCCTCTGCGGGGCTGCAGCCCTCACATCAACGAGAAGTGGCAATCCGTCCGAAATTTTTGAAAGTATAGATTTGGAGAGGGCTAGGCAAACGATTAAGCGGGTGACCGGCTATGGGCACATGTCTGTGATTGAGCATGCGTCCTTCACCTTCAGCATAGAAGAGGTTTCAAGGGCTCTAACCCACCAATTGGTTAGGCACCGCATTGCCTCATACACGCAGCAGAGCCAACGCTACGTCACATATGACACTTTGAAAAAGTATGTGACGCCGCCAACCATAGCCCAAAACCCGGAAGCCAAAAAAATATTTGACGAGACTTTGGAGAGCATTTCCGCCGCGTACAAGAAACTTTTGGAAATGGGCATTCCAAAGGAGGATGCGCGTTACATTCTTCCAAACGCCGCGAAAACAAACATTGTAGTCACAATGAATGCCCGCGAACTCCGCCACTTCTTTAACTTGCGGTGTTGCGCTCGCTCCCAGTGGGAGCTCCGCGAAGTGGCAATGGAAATGCTCCGGCAGGTAAAAAAGGTTGCACCGGCACTTTTTGAGAATGCCGGACCAACATGCGTTGAATTAGGCTTTTGCCCTGAGGGAAAGATGAAGCCTCCGGAATGCAACATTGAAGAGATTAAGAAGCGGTTCAAAAGCCTCTAAAGCGGTTTTAAATGGCAAGGTATAAGGCATACGCCATAACAACAAAGTATTGGCGACCAGGAGAGGACTACATAAAACAGATAATAAAAAGCATTGAAGGGAAAGTTTCAGACGGAGACTTTGTAGTAGTTTCTGAAAAGGCTATTGCAACAGCCATTGGCAACATCATCGACGAAAGCAAGGTAACGCCAAGCCTAAACGCAAAAATCATCGCCACACTTTGGATGCCACTTGTATGGGGCTATTTGCTCGGTCCAGTCTGCCATTTACGGCGAAAACTTATACAGCAGCTTCGCAGTTATCCGAGGGATGCTGGAAGCCGCCACAAGCAAGTCGCCCTACAACATGCTGGCTTGCTGCAAGCCCTAATGTTCGGCTCTGAGGGAGGCATAGACGGAACAAACCTCCCATACGCTTATGTTTGTTTATCCCTAAAAAACGCCCAAGCCATAGCCGAAGAAATACGTAGAAAAATATTTGAAGCACTTGGGAAGAAGGTCTGCGTAATAATTGCTGACACAGACAAAACCTACTCCTTCAGAAATTTTCATTTCACACCCAGACCAAAACCGATAAAGGGAATAAAAAGCATAGGCGGCTTCATAGCCTACGTTGCTGGGCGAATGCTAAAACTAAAAAGGAGAGCAACACCAATAGCAGTGGCTGGACACTCCATTTCAGCTGAAGAAGCGTTAACAATCGCGGAAAACGCAAACCGCGCCAGAGGATATGGCGCCGGAAGAACAGTTTGGGAAATGGCTGAAAAGTTTAATGTTGACTTGACTGAAGTAAGCTGGGAGATGCTGGAAAAAATTGAACACAAGCCAATAGTGATAGTGCGTAAAGTGCGTTTAAATAGGCTAAACATTTAAGGTGTTAGCTTTCCTCAAGCTTTTCATATATTCATCATAGTTTTAAGCCGTGAAAAATTCTAGAGGGGAGGGGGTAGAGAAAATAAGATTGGTGGAAGCTCCATTTTCCAAAGCAAAACCTAGAGAGGATAGCGTTTTTGCGGCTTTTCGGCAAGCACAAAAATGACAAGAAAACTTATGTGCTTTCAACTTTTAGCGGGGAAAAGGAAATAAAGAGTAAGGGATAAACCAGCAAAGGAAAAGTCGCTAACCAACATTTAGAAAAGGTGAAAGGATGTTGGAAGCTTCTGTGAAACAGCTTGATGCCTTCTTTAATCCTAGGTCTGTGGCTGTTGTTGGCGCCACAAAAAAGATAAACAAGGCTGGGCACGTCATATTCAAAAATTTTGTGGAAAACAAGAGGAGGGGAGTTTTTCGCGGGGATATTTACCCAGTAAACCCCCATGAAGACTACATTTTAGGCTTCCAATGCTATCCGAAACTGACAAAAATCCCTGGAGAGCTTGAACTTGCCGTCATTGTTGTCCCAGCGGAAATTGTCCCAGAAATAATGGAGGACGCTGCAGCCAAAAGGGTTAAGGCCGTTGTCATAATTAGCTCGGGCTTTGGGGAAATCGGCAATCACGAACTGGAGAGAAGGGTTGTTGGAATTGCGAAAAGGGCTGGAATAAGGGTTCTAGGCCCCAACTGCTTGGGAGTCTACGACTCCAAGACTGGTGTTGACATGCTCTTCCTACCAGAAACAAAGATTTTGACAACTGGTGAAGAGGTTGTTGCAACTCCAAGACCCATGAGGGGAAACATAGCCATAGTAACCCAAAGCGGAGCCTTCGGAGTAGCGGCCCTCGACTATTTGGCTGGAAGACAGATAGGCGTAAGCAAATTTGTAAGTTTTGGAAACAAGAGTGACGTGGACGAAGCCGAAATGCTCCACTACTTATACTATGACGACGAAACCAAGGTGATACTGTTATATGTTGAAGACATCAAAAACGGAAGAGCCTTCATAGAAGCAGCCTCAAAAGTCACAAGAAAAAAGCCAGTAATAGCCCTCAAAGCCGGAAAAACAGAAGCCGGAGCAAGGGCAGCAGCATCCCACACAGGCGCCATGGCTGGCTCAGACCAAATATACAACGCCGCCTTTGCACAGACCGGAATCCTAAGGGTTAGGGACATGGAAGAATTTTTCGATGCGGCAAAAGCCTTTGTAATGCAACCACCAGCCGCTGGGAAAAACGTGGCAATAATAACCGATGCTGGCGGACCCGGAATATTGGCGGCTGATGAATGCGAAACGCAAGGGTTGGTGGTTAAGCGTTTCTCTGAGAAAACCCTTCAAAAGTTCGAAAAGCTCAAACGAGAGGGAAAACTGCCGAAGTTTGCGACAAACCTAAACCCTGTGGACGTTACTGGCTCCGCCACATCAGAAATGTTTGAGTTGGCAACAGACATCGTTTTCCAAGACCCGGAAATTCATGGAATACTGCTTCTCGGACTGCACCACACGCCGGCACTGCAAGAAGACTACATTGATAGGGTGGCGAAGGTTGCCAGCAAATATGAAAAGCCCATAGTTGCATGCGACATCGGCGAAACTGAAATGGCACTGCACACGCGCTCCAGATTCGAAAAGCTTGGAATCCCGGCATACTCCTCCCCAGAGGATGCAGCCAGAGCCATGAGCGCCCTTGCAAAGTATGGACTGTACTTGAAAAAGAAGGGATACCTCAAAGAATATCTAAGAAACTTCTTCAAGGAAAAGCGCAAGCAGGCTTAATAAATCTCTATTCAAGAACTATCCTAACTTCCACCTCGTCGCCGTCTCTAAGCTTCAATTTTTCCCTCAAATTGGAAGGTGCAACAATTTCCAAAACGTCCCTTGGATAGTTTTCGATGCATGGCAAAACAATAGCACATGACATGTTTTGCTTTCCAATGTGCGCTTTGAAACATTTTCCGCTGCAGTACCCGGGTTCTGGCATAATTTCTAAAGCTTTTGCATTTTCCAGCAACTTTCTGGCTTCCACAAACTCCTCAATCAGTTTTATATTGAGCGTCCCCGGATGAGGCATAAAGCCAATTTTTTCCTTTATCTGCTTTCTAACCCAAGGAAGCGCAGTGAAATGTGCACCTTCCCCAGAGCCGGAGAAGATTTTACCCTTCACATAGACTATTCTTGTAGACGCATCGTTTTCTTTAGTTGTAGACATTTTGCTCCAGTTTAGGGTTTTATGTTTTCCTTTGTTCTTTCAGCCAGTTTGCAACCTTTCGGAACATGGGGTTTGATGACATGTCTATAACTGGAACTATTATTTTCTCCCTAGTCTCGATTAACGGTTGGTATTTTGGCATAAGCGCGTACCCGACAAAAGTCCAGTAAACCCTTCCATTTTCGACGAGCGCCTTCGCAGCGGTTTCCGTTGTTGCTGGAAGTGGGAAATAAAGGAATACGACGCCATCAGTCCAGTACAGACCCGCCGTTTTTCCTCCGGCTATTATTGAGGCAAACCTTGCAATGTCTTCTGGCGAAGCGAAGAAGTTGCGTTCCATGATGACTATTTCTTTGAAAGGTTCAAATTTGACGTCTACTTCACCTTCAGCCATAACCATTTCGCCTTTCTGATAGTTTTGTTGAAGGTTCCCTTTTAATCTTGCCATAAACCAGAAAAGGTTATAGAGAACAAAAGCTAAACCCATTCAACGCAAACCGCAGAAGAGGGAGCAAAGCTTGGCTGAAATCCGCGTGGCACTGGTTGGCGTTGGCAACTCAGCATCAGCCCTAGTTCAAGGAGTAGAATACTACAAGAATGCGAAGGAGGGCGAAACCGTCCCGGGACTAATGCATGTTAATTTCGGCGGATACCATGTTAAAGACATAAAATTTGTCGCGGCTTTCGACGTGGACAAGAACAAGATTGGAAAGGATTTGGCTGAAGCCATATTCGCAGAGCCAAACTGCTGTGCCAAATTCGCAGACGTGCCACCATTAGGCGTTAAAGTCTCACCCGGACCAGTTCTTGACGGGGTTGCAAAACACATGATGGAACCCTTCAACGTTTATAACGAAGGCGAGGTTAAGCCAGCAGACGTTGTAAGCGTTTTAAAAGAGACTGATGCGGAAATTCTCATTAACTACTTGCCCGTTGGAAGCCACAATGCCACACGCTTTTACGCCCAAGCTGCTCTGGATGCTGGATGCGCCTTCATAAACTGCATACCAGAGTTTATAGCTTCAGACCCGGCATGGAGCCGCAAATTTGAGGAGCGGGGACTGCCGGTGGCTGGCGACGACATTAAAAGTCAGCTTGGCGCAACGATACTCCACAGAAACCTCGTACGGTTATGCGTTGACAGAGGCGTAATTGTAGACGAAACGTACCAGCTGAACTTGGGCGGAGACACAGACTTCCTAAACATGACCGTTGAAGAACGCCTAAAAACGAAGCGCATAAGCAAAACAGAAGCCGTTAAAAGCCTAGTGCCCTACGATGTGCCAACCCGCATAGGGCCGTCAGACTACGTGCCATTTTTGGGGAACAAGAAGATCTGCTACATATGGCTTAAGGGAAGAAAATTCGGAGACAGACCCCTAACAATAACCGTTAAGCTCGAGGTGGAAGACTCGCCAAACAGCGCCGGAGTAGTCATAGACGTGATAAGGGCTGTAAAATTGGCGTTAGACAGAAAAATAGCCGGACCACTAATAAGCATATCATCATACGCCTTCAAACACCCACCAGTGCAAGTCCCAGACCCAACAGCAAAAGAATGGGTGGAAGAATACATAAAAGGCAAAAGAGAACGCTAACCACGGATGGTTTTAGCCAAGCTTATCCAAAACAGAAAGGACATTGCAAACGGCTGAAACCCATCTTAGATAGGCATTTAAGGCTGCCCGCAAAGCCACAGTATCCCTAGCCTCAACAGCCAAAACCAAAAAATTATTTTCAATTTTTAAGTCTGCCTTGGAGCGGGTTGTGGCTGGTTTGGCGGCTTCCGGCATAAGCGCCCTATAAACTATTTCCAGAATCATTTTTGAAGGAAGTTTTAGGCGGACAACCGCTTTAGCTTTCATGAACCGTCAAGTCCCATATTAAATGGGATATCCTCATCCTTGGACCTATTTCCACATTTTCCGGAAGAAGCCTAAAAGTTGCCACAATTTCCCCAGCCGGATTGGTGGCGATTTGCATTATGGCACCATAGCCCCTATACTCATCCTCGCGGGAAACTATTGGGATGCTGAAGAAATCTGAAAAAGCCTTCTCAAGCCTGCCAACCTCTTGGGATGGCTTCGGCGAAGCTGCAATGGCAACAGATTTTATCCTTCTCCCCCTCGGCATTGTTTGAAATTCTCTGCGGAGCTTCACACCCCTCAAATATATTAGGGGTGGTATTGGCTGCAACCTACCATTAACACGGTAAAGCTCTATTTTTCCCGGTCCGCCCTTCCAACGGTCAACAATCACCACTTTTTCCGCGCCAAGCTCTATGGCTTTTGCTGCCACGCCTTCAAGGCTTAGTTTTCCACGGTTTATCCTCAAAATGTTTGGGATTGTATGCGATAGGTCTTTGCAAAAGGTTCTTATGCCCTTTGTTGGTCTCCGCGAGGTGGTTAAAAGTATCAAGATTTCAGCCTATTCCTCTTCAGTTGCCGCAGAAGCTTCAACCTCTTCTACTGGAGCACCCTTAGCAACACGTTTAGCCACGATGCCAAGCTTTGTTGATGGAGTATAAGCCCCACCGGTGAATGTGAAGCCACATTTTCTGCATTTCCAAACGCCTACGCTCACTCTCTTCACTCTTGGAAGCCCGCATTGAGGACATTTGTGGCTCTTTTTCATCTCGGTAACTATCTTTATGTAACGTTTCCTAACGGTGGCTCCGTAGCGGGGTCCTAAACCTCTGGTTGGACCAACCTTCTTTGTCCTTTTCCCCATCCTTTTCACCACCCTAGCTTCTTCCTAATTTCTGCGGCTTTTTCTCTGGCTATTTGAACAGCCTCAAACACTTGTTTGGGCGTGAAGTATCCACTCCCGCCTTTTTGAACCGCGCATATGTTGCCGTCATCATCTATTGTTATGGTTAGTCTGGCATCCATTATCTGCTCCTCTTCAAGCCAAGGATCCACCACAAGCCTATCATTTATCTTTGCAAAAGTGACGGATACTGGATGTCTCCTAACCGGAAGCGCCGTGTAGCCAGGCTTAATTTTTATTTCGCCCTCTTCAATTTCGTAGTTAAACATTTTTGTGTTGAGCAAGGCGGCCATAGCAGCCAACGATGAAGCATCAATCAAGTTTCCATCATGATTAAGCACATAAATGTCAACAAATATAACGAAGACCTTTTTGCCAGGCGCTATGCAAAGTTTTTCCAGATCTATGGCTTTTGACTCCCTTATTCCCCTGTCGACAACCCTTGCCAACTCTATTGAATTTTCATCCGGTGGACCTGGCTCAAAGGTCGGCGACGCCAAGGGCACGAGTTCCGCGTTTACTGTTAAGACTCCTTCGTTGGGCGTGTCTGGAAACGGTTCGCCAGTTTCAATTTTTACTCCAACCATGACCTCTGTTTTTCCAAGGAGAACCCTCGCTGAGCCCTCAGCCTTTTCAATTATTCCCTGATCAATTTTTATCGCTCTATAGTCGTTTAGACCTCTGCCGTCAAGTCTCTTACCTTTGGCAATTAATTGAGCGATTTGCTTCTGTTTCACGCGGACAACTATTGTTGACATTACTCTTCAACCTCCTTAACGCTAACATATTTCGCTTTTAAGGCTTCCTTCTGCATGGCGTAAATTTTCTTGCAACCATCAATGGCGAGGTTAACAGCCTTCTCAAACTCCTCCGGCGTTAAGATTCCATCCATCTGAAGGAGAGTTATAACGCCGAGGTTTGGCATGTAAGCCACTGGAACATCCGCTGAGCCAACCTTATCTTCAATATCCATCAAATCCAAGACAATTGTATCCTCAACTTTTCCGGCTGAGCACGCGACCACCAAGTCCCGCATGGGTATTCCAGCGTCCGCCAACGCCAAAGAAGCAGCCGTTATGCTCGTGCATCTTGTGCTTCCATCAGCTTGCAAAACTTCCACAAAAACGTCTGTGGCTGTGCGCGGGTAATATTCAACGAATATGGCTGGCTCAATAGCCTCCCTAATAACCTTCGACAATTCTATTTCCCTTCTGGATGGTGCTGGCGATTTGCGTTCCTGAACAGAGAATGGTGCCATGTGATAACGACATCTCAAAACCATTCTATCAGGCAAGGCCATGTGTTTAGGATGCAACTCTTTAGGACCGTAAACTGCGGCTAAAATTTTGTTCTTCCCTTGTTCAATGTAGGCTGAACCATCAGCGTTTGATAAAACGCCAACCTCAATTTTTATTGGTCTAAGCTCGTCTGGCTTTCTTCCATCAAGCCTTAAACCCTTTTTATCAATTAATTTTTCAGGTTTTTGACTCATTTTAACTACCTCCTCTCTTTTCTTTTTCCTTCTTAATCATCTGCAATATGCGGTCTGTTAACCCGGTTGTGTGGGATTCCTCCTCAATCTTGTGAATTGCCATCATCGCCAACTCCTCATCCTCCAAGCTTTTCCCCGTGATTAGTATTATTCCATTATGCCCCAATATTATGTGGCATCCAGTCTCCTGTTTTATCATAGATATCATTGAACCCTTCTTCCCGATAACGCGAGGAATTTTAGTGGGCGTTATCTTCACTATCTGGCCACGGGTGATTTTTCCAAGTCCGGGCTCATCCACGCTTAATTGTGGGTTATGGGTCCTATCATAGGAGACTATTTTCGCAACAACAAGGTCTCCAACATCCAACACTTCGGTCAAATCGTTTTTCTGCGGCTTAAAGGGTCTATTAAGCACGTCGGAAGCCCTTAACATGGCTAGGTAAGGTGCATTAATATCTACGGTCCAGCCGCTGAATCCAACCTCAACAACGGTTCCTATGACAGTGTCGCCAACCCTTGGGATGTAGAAGGCCCTTAATGCGACAACACTTACCTTCTTATCCTCATACTCCACAAGCCCAATTCTTGCGGCGTAGATTCTGTTTCCCTCTTTATACGTGTTTTCGCCAGCTATGTAGTCACCTTCAGCAAGTAGGTCGCCGGGAGTCACAATCTGTCTCCTTTCAAAAAATGTCGGCATAAAAACACATCCAACAATTTAATCATAAATTATGATATTACTTTCGCCTCAGCGTTTCCCTTCGTTACTTCTCCAATCTTCTCTAGGAAAGGCCCATAAAGGCCAGCCGGCATCTCGAGGACTCCGTGCCATGAACCGTCGGCTCGCCATTCCTCGCGTTTTATTGTTCCGAAGGCTTTTAATGTTCCATAGGCTCTCGCCGCGTATTCGGCCGGTATGTGCACGCTGACAGAAACTTGCTCCATTTTTAGGGGCAGAACCTGCCTAAGCAGTTTTATTACTTCTCTTGCCTGCTCCTCTGTGGGTTTAAAGGGGTCTATTGAATAGTGGATTTGCTCCATGGCCTGTTCAATACGCAGTGGTGGATGTGGAAGATTAGTTCTTGGGTCTACGCACTGTTTTGATATGAAGGCTATTATTTGTCTCCGCTTTTCCTCAATCATTTTTCTACGCTGTTCCGTCGTAAGTTGCAGTGTTCCCTTCTTTATAATTATGTCCGCCACCCTTAGGGGGTCGGTGGTTCCAAAGGCTCTGCGTATGACTTCTTCGGAAACCTTTGTGCCCTTACTTGCGTCTGAAAATATTGTTTCTGCGACTAGGACATCTGTTATTGAGGATATCTTGCCAAGGCGGTAGTCAAGCGCCTTGTCTGGCTTAACCAAAACCTCAAAATGCTCATTATCCTTTGTAATACGTGCAACAGTATATTTTTCACTCATTCCCTCTTCACTTGCCTGAAACAAACTTCTTTACATACCCCTCAACTTTTTCGTCGCTGAGCATCTCCATCTTCTTCGTCGCCGATGGTATAACTGCAATCTTTATCCTTGGCGGAAGCTGCCTAGCCTCAAGAGCCTTAACTAAACATTTCACTGCAAGCTTCACGGCATCTTCAAGGCTCATGTCCTCGCGGTACTCCTCCTTCAAAATGTTCATTACTGTTTCTCTTCCAGCGCCAACAGCAGTGGCTTTATGCCCCTTATACGTCCCGCTGGGATGCGTTATGAAAAGGCGATTCCCTGTTTTGTCAACTCCTCCAAATATTAGTGAAACGCCGAAGGGTCTGACGCCAGCGTGCTGTGTGTAAAGCTGCTGTATGTCACATATGCGTTTAGTCACAACTTCAACGTCTATGGGCTCGTCATAAGTCAGCCTATTACTCTGCGCATAAATCCGCGCCTGGTCTATCAAAACCCTAGCGTCAGAGCTTAAACCGACTATGGCTGCGCCAATATGCTCATCAATCTTGAAAATCTTCCATGAAGAACCAGTTTCCTCAAGGGGTTCAACCGTTTCCTCAGCCCCTAAAACAACACCTTCGGAACACTTTATCCCCAAAATTGTTGCTCCACGGTTAACAAGTTCCATGGCGTACTCAACTTGGAAAAGCCTTCCATCTGGTGAGAAAACGGTTATGGCACGGTCATATGCTCCAGGAGCTGCAAACACTGACATTAACTCAACCTCACATTTAGCGCCTAATTAAACACTTGCAGAACACTCATATAACAACTTAACTAAAAACCTTTTCCTCAGTCTTTTTTACCTTTTCTTTAGTGGTCTTTTTCCGTACCTATTTACGCTTCCTGAACAGCATTATGTCGTTGTGGTGGCATACGTATTCGAAGCCTGCTTGGATCAGCTTTCCAGCCTCCTCAATTGTTGCCGCGGTTGCAAAGTGGTATTCGTTGCTTTCAAAGTTCACTAATTGGGTGTAGATTAACGTGTTTTTGATGTTTTTGTGTCCAAGTAGGTGCATCACATATAGTATGTCCTTTGTTTTAGCGTATTCCATGGTGGCTTTCCAATGTCTTAGTGTATGGAAAGTTATTTTTCGATTCTGGGGTTCTGGAGTTTTTTAGCTATGCTTTTTCTCTGGAGTTCAAAGTCTCTGTAGAGGTTCGTTATGTGACCTTTGAAAGGACCTTCTTTATCCTTTGGAAGAGCGTTTAGCATCCCCACAAGCCTTGAAGATATCTTGAACATTCTTGGCCTGCTATTTTTCTCAGGGTTGTTAAGCGTAATTATTCCTCTCTCGAGATCTATGTTTGTCCATTCTAACGATTTTGCCTCGCCTATTCGCATACCTGTTTCTTTGAGGAGCTGTAGAATTGTTGCTATTTTTCTGCTGCATCCGGCAATTAATGCATCGATTTCCTGTTCTAAAGGTATAAATGGGATCTTGACCTGTTGTTGGTACCTTGGTGGTTTGAATGGTATACCTAAAAAGCTGGCGAAAGCCTTGTAAACTTCTACAGTTAGTAGCTTTGTTGTGCTATTCCATGTTTCTTTTTCAGCTATGAACTCCTTGACTTCTTCTGAATTAAGAATGTTGCAACATTTGGCAAGCTGCAACAACCGTTTACCATAAACGTCTATGGTCTTTGTTGAATATCCTTCCTTTTTAAGATACCAAAGGAAATCAAAGATTTTTCCTTTTATCTCTGCGTGTACTGTGGCTCCCGCTTGCCCGCTTTTCTCTTTTTCCTCCTTTTCCACTGTGGCCAAGGTTTGCACCAGCCTGCCAAGGCTGGTGGGGTCTCGCCACTCGGGGTCATTGTTCCCTTGGCAATTGTTATTTATGCAGTTTTGCAGATTTAAGTTGAATGGAGGATTCTTCCATTTACTGCGCCTTTTATGGTTTGGGTTTGTGAAGCGGTATCCGCATTCGCGGCAGAGCCACCGTTGGACTGTTGTTCCGTCGGCTAAGTAGCGTAGTCCATCCTTGTATAGTTTGTTGGAGCCGCATTGGGGGCATGTTGGTGTTGGCTCTGCCGCTTTCATGGTTTGTCGCCTTTTATGGGCGGGTTTGGAGTTGGGTCGGGGCTTTCAGAGGCTCTGCTCCCCTTTCTTTTCGGAATCCGCCGTGGGAGGCGGACACCTTCCAACCCCGATTCCATAATAAGCCATGATAAGCGGGTGGAACCGTCCCGCCAGCCCTTTTCGGGCTTCGCCGTGTGAGCCTCCCACCCCTCAACTCTCCCCCCGCCCATCCTTCATTCGCTTTTGGGCTTGTGGAGGCTGCATTTTTCAGCGAAATAAGGCTCAATGAGGGGCGGCAAAACCCTGTTCAGCGGACATTTGTAGCCCTCTACGATTTTGCCTTTTGAGTCCTCATAAACAGTCTCTTCTAGGAGGGTGCATGTTCCACATCTGGTTTCGTTTATTGGGACGAGGATTATTGTTTTCTTTCTAGGCAATTTTTTGTTTCCCCTCCAGTTGTTTTAGGCATTATCCATAGGGCCAAGGTCCTCCATCTTACCAAGGTTACCAAGCTTACCAAGGTCGGAAAAGGAGGGGTCATTTTTCTCTTTTTCATGTTTGTCTTCTCCTAAATTTTTGGGGGGTTCTTTTTCAGCCTTGGTAACTTTGGTAAGCTTGGTAAAATTGAAGCCTTCTGAGGCCTTATAAGCTTGGATAAGCTTGGGCTCCGGGTAGAAGCCCCTCTTAGCTTTGATCAGCCCCTCGCTGGTTAATTTTGCGAGCAATGGCCTAAGCTGTTTGGTTTCAGCTAAACCAAACTTTGCCATCACCTCGTCTCGTGTGGCTCTTCCCTGGATGACGAAAAACTTTAAAACTTCACATACGGTTTCCACATCCACGACGCCTGCTAATTGCCCCTCCATCTTGAGCAGCAATGTTTCAACATCTTCAAGTGTTAAGGTTTCATGCCTCTCTGTTTGGGCTAGGATGTTTAATCCGGCTTTGCTGTATTCTTCTTGGATGAACTTGGCTACTAGGTTTACATGCTCTTTTGTAACGGTTACTTTTGTGTAGTCTTCTGTGCTGAGCGTGAGGAAAGCGAGGGCTGCGCTTAGGCGGGCAAGCTTCCATTTCATGTCAATACTGCATAGGGGGATTTCATCATAGAAAAACGTCTTGTAAATTTCTGTTTTTTAAAAAATGTTTAATGTTTTTTTAAAAAAATGTTTAATTTTTTAATGTAAATTTGCTAAAATGTTTAAATGTTTAATGTTTAATTACATATGCTGACACATCTCATGCAAACTTTTCAAGACGCGCTTTTTCTGTTATCAGCGACTAACAGAACACTTTTGATTAAATTTCGTTCGAATTTTGCTCATTTTTCTTTCCACAATTAGCGCGTAGCATATGTAATTTTTGAGCAAAAGGAAAATGGATGCTTGGGCTTGAAGCGAAATGAGGTTAATTCATAAGCGAAAACCTTAGAGCTATTTTTACGCTGTAATCGTTGGAGAGGAAATTCCGCCGTGAAAAGCCTTTGCACTGGAGACAGAGAGGAAATGTTTCCTTGGATTGAGGCTGGCACCACGAGCCCTTCGCAGATGAGGGGTTTGGCCACTTCATAGACATAATATGCATGCATGATCTATCCGGACTATGAATTAAAGCTATCAAAAATTTGATAATGGAGCATCTCTATTAGGTTTCGATGCCTTGGGCTTTTCTGTATTCTTTTATTTTGGCTTGCATTCGTTTGAGCCTATCTTCTTCTTTTTGCTCGTCGGCTTCCTGCTTCTTTTTAATCCATTCTTGCTCTTGCCCCTTCTCTGCCTCTGTAAATGTTGGCATGGGTTCTTCTAGAACTGGTGTTGTTTCGTCTCCTATTCTTATAGCTTTGACTTGCCAGCTGAAGCGGATGCTGCTTTTTCCGCCATCCAGCTCTCTGACTTCAAAGCCGTAGAACTCTTTTTGGAGACGTATAAGCCGTTGCATTCGCCTTCAGGTGTTAGGAAAACTGCGTATTCGGCGTTGTCGCTCATTAGGGCTACGAATTCCTCGCTTAAGCCTACGAAGGCTACTCCGTCTTTTAGCTGAGCTATGCCCCAGTCTTCAACCGTTACTTTTGGAGATTCTACACATTTGAAGACTATGTAACTTTGTGGGTTGTTCAACGGATGTTTGAAGGCTGAGGACTTGTTCAACGCGTAAAGGTAAGCCCATCTTCGAGTAGAACCTCCAAGATAACCGGTGTTGTCTCCATCTCGGGGGTAACAGTAATAATGATAACCATACGTTGACCATAATTGCCACCAGCGTCGGTCGCTTTCCCCTATATAGCCATAATCGCTTGTTGTTGGGAGGAGCGAGTAGTCGCTGGTTGCTGGGAAGAAAACCCACGCTGGAGTGTTTCTTGACGTACCTGAATAGCGCAGTATCCTCGCCATCTGATAGGTGTCGGAGTTATCTTTGATTTGGTCGGTGACTGTTAACCTTCCAATGTAGCCGTAACCAGTATAGATTCTGTTCCATGCAACAGTGGCGCTTCCTAGGTCTCTGGTCAGGTTTGCATCAGGAATTAAATTACAACCGACTGAAGCTATGTTCTGAAGAATCCTACCACTTGTGATCACTGGTGTCCGCCTATCTGTAAGCTTCCGATGTTGCCATAACCGTTGATAATCAAGTTCCTCCAAGGATTCGCTGCGCTACCTATGTCTAGGTTAGATGCGCCAGGTATCAGTCTATTATTAAGTGGGTCTAAATGTAACATCTCCTTCCAATTTGCCCCGTCAAAGAAGCTGAAGATTAACCTGTTAGGCTGGGTTCCATGTGCGCTCTCCCTTTTCGCAACAATCCATTTTGAAGAGTCGCTCTCCCAGAACTGCAACTCACCGTAAGCGCCCTCAAGATAAAGTTTGCCTGCAGGGATACGTGGAAAGCCTTCACCATGATTAACTTTTAAAAAGTCGCTTGTCCATTCTATTACGCCATCCTCAGGGTATGTGCGTCTAAAGTTAAATACAACGTAACCATCCGGAATCCCCGCCTGTTTCACCTGTATGAAAAGTTCAAGTTGCTCTCTTCTATTGGATGCAGAATCCCAATAGGCGGAAACGATCGTAAACGGATTACTGTCAAATTTTTGTCCAAGGTTTTGCGGTCTCCCCTGGGGTCTGATCTCAACCCAGCTAACGATTTCGTTAGCGAGCCCTATGCCCCTCCCTGGGGTTTGAACTGTTAGATCCAAGTTTTGTTTCTCGATAGCTCTAATCGTTCTTGTATAGTATTCCCAAGATCTAACTATGCCTTCAAAATGGCCGTGCTTCCACCTCTTTTCTGGGGATCCTATGTCATATGTATCATGTGCAGCAGGAATCAAACTTTGCGAAAATGTTCCCATACCCTATTCACCTCCTTTTAGTGCTTTTTCGATACATATTCTCGTTTTTACAATACAGTTACACTTTAGGGGACCCAATTATATTTTTTTGGTCGCCAATAACCATATTTGGATGTTGTTGGTGATTTCAGGGTCAAATCAAGGTTAAAAAGACCGATTCTTTAATGTAAAAACAGTTTGATTGAATGTTTAGAGAAAGGTTTTAAAATTAGTGTTTGTTTCTCGTTATCTTGGTTAGAAAAATATGCGGAAAATTGTTTTGGTTATGGCGCTTTTAGCGTTGCTGTTTTTCATGAATGCTGAGACGAGTTTCTTTATGCCAATAAAAATCGTGGATTGCGCGGAGTCTGGCACTCCGGTAAAGGGAATTATAAGCGCAAACACTACTTGGACGTTGGCGAACAGCCCCTATGTTCTTGAGGGTCCTGTTCTTGTAAATCGTGGTGCTGTTTTAACCATTGAACCTGGAGTTGTGGTTAACTTTACACGTTACTTTATTCAGGTGGATGGTGTGTTAAACGCTAGGGGCAACGAAACTCATCCAATAAGGTTTATAAGTGTTGAAAAAACCACAAACGATAAAGGTAGCATCATATTCACTAATGCAAGCGTTCCCTGGGATGAGGCGACCAATTTTGGCAGCATAATCGACCACTCTATCATAACCGCTCCGAGAAATGATAGATGGCAGAATATACTTCACATTTATGTAGCTATTAGAATCAACGGGTCTTCTCCTCGGATAAGCAACTCAATTATAAGCAATTGTGGGGGAGAAGGCATATGGATTGACTCAGGTTCACCGCTCATAGTCAATAACACAATAGTAAACAATAGAGTGGAAGGAATACGCATATTTGGAGGGGCACCCCTCATAGTGGATAATACCATCGCAAACTGTGGTCAAGGAATTTACATATAGGGTGGCTCACCTAAAATATATCGGAATAAAATAGTGATGAACGGCGCCGAATACGAGGAAGGCAGTGGCGGAATTAGTGTTGGTCCTAATTCTCAAGCTCTCATTGCTAATAATACGATAAGCGGAAACCTTAATGGACTGACACTGTATCATTCGCCATCTTTAATTATTCACAATAACATCATGGGTAACAAATACTATGACGCCCGCCTCCTGGGCTCCTATGACGCTAATGTAACCTATAACTGGTGGGGAACCGCAGACACTTCATTAATTGATGAGCACATTTGGGATTTCTACGATGATTTCCGCCTTGGAAAAGTAATATATGTTCCATTTCTGAACGCTCCCAGTCCGGGTGCTCCAACATGGGATGGCACTCCACCAACTGTCGACAAGTTTCCCCCAACCATTGAATCGGTTATTCGCACACCCCAAGGCGCTGTTCAGCCAAACCAGGAGGTGAAGGTTTCAGCAAAAGTCACAGATGCGGATAGCGGAATTAAAAAAGTGGTTCTCCTATACACCTTGGATGGCGGCACCTCCTGGATCAACCTTACAATGAACTTCAACATCACATCAGGTTTCTGGGAAGCCATTATTCCAGGGCAACCAGCCGGAACACAAATACAGTACAAGGTCGTGGCATACGACAACGCTGGAAACTACGCAGCGACATCAGTGACAACTTTACAAATACCGCCAAACCAAAATCCCCCACCACCAACACCCTTAACAACACTAACGATAATCTTAATAATCCTCGTTGTTATGGCCTCTATTCTAGCAATTGGCGTAACAGTTCTAAAATTAAAGAAAAGAAAGAGCAAAAATTACTAACGATATAAAATTGCCGATGGGCAAGAATGCGCGGCGATTTGGCAAGTATCACGGGAATATATCTTATTTGAGTCTCTGGGTTACCCTAAAAATACACTGATTAAACTTGATCAAGACATCATTAGGTTTGTGAGGACCCAACCACCATTATGCCCATAGTATTTCGACAACTTTACTGAACTATTAGCAAACACCCTCAATAAGCTTTTCACAGTCAACCCTATCTCCGTCAAATTTTAAGAAAACCTCAAAACTTTCTGTTAGCGATGACTAATAGAAGATAAGTTCGTCTGACTTTCTGTTAAAAAGTTTAGTTGATTGGTTGTAGGTATTGAATGTTAAAGTGTCATTCTTTTTCTTAGTCTGCATGTCAGTTCAGCGATAAGGACTCCCAGAAAAGAGAGTATTAAGCCCCAAAATAGTAGTGTTTGTAGGCTTGTTTGCATGCTGGAATAGTGCTCACTAGACCAGTAAGCTCCGTCGGTTTGGCCTTGTGGTCCTTGGATAGTTGGGCTTTTGATTGTTATCATTAAGTTTGCATTCAGGAGAAGCAGGATAGTTAAAAGAACGAGTAGCAGAATGAATGTTATCAAAGGTGGCTTCATTAGGTCATACATGTCATGGGAGTTTGTGCGCCTAACAGTTAGTAGCCACATCACCGTTCCAGGAACTATTAAGGCGTATGCAAGGGTTGAAAATCCAATTATAAGGAAGAACGGAACATCCAATTCTAACTTCAGTAATGCTACAATGGCAGAGGCCCAGAAAACAGGGTTAGCCACTGTTAAGACTACGCCTGCAAAACCGATTACTGCGGCGTCTGCCATAGATAAAATTGTTGGTTGAGGCTTCTTCTCTGGAAACTTTTGAAGAAGCTGGGCGGCCATCTGTCCCTTTTCTGTTAGAATATAACGTCCGTTCTGATCTTTCTCGATCAGATCTCCTAAAATTTTCAAGTGATAATTAAACTTTCCAGTGTTGGAAACACCCACAAAGTTCATGAGATCAACATAAGACAAATCCCCCCTTTCAAAAAGTGCAAGAATAATTTTGCGCCTAACTGGGTGCTTCAAGACATCACTTAAAGACCCAAAATCCACACCCAATTATTCCAGCCCCGCATCTACACCAATATAGAATTATCATGGCACCATTTAAGGCTATTCGACTAAAAAACTTATCAAGAATTAGTCAACAGAGATGTAAGAACACTAAACAACTAATTTTCGTCTTCTAATAGAAGTTAGGTTTAAAGCTAACTTTCTATGCTGTTAGCGTTCAGTCACGCCTTAGCTCGGTCTCTCTCCAAGCGGCTAAAGCATTGTTGCCTGCCACCAGGAATTCAATACCCATCCTGCTACGATTATGGGAAAAACTGCAAATATTATTATCAGAAGTATTCTTACTTTTAAATTTCTTAAAGCTTTTGCAAGCTTTTCGTCCATTTTAACATGTAGAAGACCGATAACGTTAACTATTAGGCATGGAATGAGAAATGGGCTATAATTTAGCAACATTTGAGTTTCCATGCCCCGCCAATATCCAATCTGGCTCCAAAGGATTACTGCTAAAAAAATATTGGCTAAAAATAAAATGGGTGTAAGCCGCAACAAAACTGCCCTTTTGGACATGGAAGATTCCAGGGCTCCTAAAAGCAGGTTTGGAAGACACCAAAGCCCAATGAGCAACGTGTAGACTGGGCCTATCCAAAGCAAACTGGTTTCTGGCGTTTCAGGCTGTGTCACAACCCACATTTTTGCTGGAAAACAAATTAACGCCAAAAAAACCAGCGCAAATCCCAAATATAGGAAACAGCGCGGACTCATAATGATAATGATATTGGATATTCTTTTAATGGACTCAATCATCTACATTGCATTCCTCCAACCACCCTGCCTGTGTAAGCCTCTATCCAAACCTCGAAGAAATGACCTGGCCTATATGTTTGTTCAAATCTGACAACCCAGCAAAGAGTAAGTCCTTGTATGTCTGGTTTTTCAAGCCCGGCTAAATTATGCCAATAAAAGTTTGGAAGCTTCTCCTCAAGTTCTGTGGATAAAACTTGCCCGGTTATGCAGCCTATGCCATCCAGAAAACTTTTACCTATCGCGATAGCTTGCTGAACAGGTATTAAAGCGGCGTGAACCCACCTTTGATTAATTAAGTCCCAAAATTTCGAGCCGTGGATGCAGAAGGCGGAAATCACTCGACCTTCACTGTTTAACGTCAATATTGCAATATGCCTCTCAATTGCTTCAGCCATAAATTCAGGATGCCCCATATTTATCGTAACATACTCCGCGACAAGAACCTTACCTCCAAGCTTGTGATCATAAATTTCCCTTATCCAAACCGATTCATTCCATACACCATGTGGAACATCCGTAGTTTTAAGAAAATCAACCACAATCCTCTCCAAACCAGCCTCATTATTAAGCTGAACACTACCAAAAATAAAGCCATAAAACCCCAGAAACCTAAAACAAACAATACTGAAACCAAAGCTAAGAGGAAAATAGCAACCCTCCGAGACATCACAACCCCAATAATATGTAAAAACGAAAAGACTCTTATAAAACTATATTTTAGAACGAACAACACAGGCTTTAATAAGCATTTCACAAAATTAAATTATGATGCGTAGGATTTTGAGTCTTCCAGATTAGTTAGCAATTCTGATAATAATGTCTAACTGAAGTTAGGTGTTTTTCCAGAAAAGGTAACCTTTCGTCTGCATCAGGAAAACGTAGACCTTGATTAAGTGTGCAAGCTGGCTGAAGTCCGCTTGCTCAACACGCTTCTTATACGCGTCGCCTGTTCCGAATGGCATGTTGGACTGGAAAAACTTTCAATTCCCTCTAGTGGGAGTTTCTCCTCGAATCCCCACGGGGTCCCTTTTTTGTTCCCTGCAAACAGGAACCCTCATGGTTATTTACGTCGTGTTTTTTACGGAAAAGCCCAGTCTGAACCGTTCAGAAAGGCCCCTTCATGAACATAGGTTCCTTTTCCAGAAGCTTTGTGAAGGGTGAAGTTGTGGTTGAGTCATGGCCAGGGCAGTTTTCAGCTCCTTCTGCTTTTTATTTTATTTTAAAGATGCCGTAAGGAACTTTTTGTAAGGGCAGATGCGCATATTAACTTCGGCTGAGTAATTTTTCTTTAAGTTCGTTGGTATACTTCTTAAATTCCGAGAACTTTTCTTCTTGATTTAATATGGCTGTTTCAAATGTGGGATAGGCTTCTACGTGTTTCTTTTCGTCAAGTTTAAAGCCCAAAGACTTCAGTTGTTTTACATATTCTGAGATTAGCCCTTTGTCAACTTGTTTCCCCACCATTGACTTGAACCCGAACCAGTTTCCTTTACCGGTAGATGTTATTACATACAATTTTATCTCATCATTTTTGTATGGTAGCCAAACTCTAAACGTTCCGTAAGTTCTGCCCTTACCAAAATCCACTCTGCCAAGTTGCAGAGAGAACTCATATAACTTTTGCAATGTTGCTAGCGTAGCAGCATCAACCTTTTTCTTTGCATCTTCTATGAATCGATCCCAATTCCATGTTGGGAGCGGTTTAGGTGGTTTCTTTTTTCCGCCGTGAACATTTGGTACCAAAATCTCCATTCCATCCTTGTCTTTGAAGTATCTAAGCTCTAAGGCGTAGATCTCCATGCTGAGAACGTTCTCCATATAGTTGATGATTCGCTGCAAGTCAGGGTTCATTTCATCAACTGCTATGAAAAGTTTGAAAGTTCCTAAAGTTTAGGTTATCTCGCAAGTTCTGTTCAAAAGATTCCTTGTCCCAGTCAGGATCATTTAGCTTATCAAAGTATTCGGAAATGCTGACCTTTTTTTGCTTTTTCACGACGTCATCGAGCCAGTCTAGGCCCTTCTCGTGTAGAAAGGCAGCATACTCCAAAATTTGCCCTATAACTTGCCTTCTAACCTCAGGGTTGCGAGCAAGCTTGGTTTCTATGATGTATATGTTGCCATTTTTGTCAATACCTACAAGGTCTGTCGCTCCAGAGCCTGGAAGACCAACTTCTTTAAGCATCAACTTAATTGGAGAAAGCTCTGTATCCGACGATATATCTTCTACAGGAACTATATCTGGGTCTCTAAAAAGAATCTCCTGTAAATGGGCTTCCCCCGAATAGCCTTCAGAAGGCAAGCTAATCCACCCTTTCTCTTTTTGCTTGCGAACAAGAACCTTCATATTGAGACCCTCATTGACAGTTTGAATAAAGACATTGCTTAAAATGCTTTTATTTCTTTCTTTTTTGGATTCTGTTCGATTAAGGTACATGTCAATATTGTTAAAATAAGATGTGTAAACTATTTAGTAGGCTGTAATTGAGGATCGCCTTCTGTGACTTCTGGAAGAAAAGGTCAAATAATCCACCGTCCACCCCTGCTAATTCCATCCTGTAAACTGCCTTTGAACAAAATCGGATATATAGCTTTACAACCAGCATGCAAGCTTCTGTTAGTAATGTCTTAATGGCTGGATCCTTGCGCCCTTCTTATTTCGTCTAGTTTTCTTTCTATGGCTTTTTTGTGTTTTGATGTTTCTATTAGGGTTATGAATATGTGGAGGGCTGTTTTGTCTTCAGTCCATTTTTGCATGAGTTTGGCTATGACTTCTTCGGAGTTGCTCAATTCCGTGTCTAGGCCTAGTTCTGCAACCATTTCCATTAACTGGTTGTATGCGCCTTCCCTCTGCAACAATTTAATTAGGCGGTTAACCTCTTCAGCCAGCTTTACATGCTCACGCTTTAAAGCCTCATAGTTTTGGGCGTCTTGAGTTGAAGCTTCTGAACCTTAAATTTCTGCTAAACGCTTGTGCAAGAGCTCGTTGACTTCCTCGCTTATGCTCCTGCCCCGAACTGCTAAAGCTTGTTTAAGCCTTTCATAGACCTGCCTTTCAAGGCTGAAGGACTTGACTATCGTTTCCGCATGCTTTCTAGGCCTAGGCACAACTCTTGCCAATCCTCAGAGGATAAATTGATAAATAACTAACAAAAACGGGGGAGATCTCCCCGGAAACGGGCTTAAAAATATACTTAAACTTTCCGTCCCGCGCGAAAATTAATTTTTTAGCAGCAAATTCTATTAAGAAACCCTCCCGGTCCATTTTTGGCTTATGGAGTTTTATGTTCTGTTAACACTTCTTAACGGAAAACAACAAACCATTATGTTAACAACATTTTTAAAAAAGACTGTGTTAGGCTTCCCTTTTTACGCTTGATTGTTTCCGTTAGATTTCTCCTTTGATGTTGCAGGCTGAAGTTGAGGAGTTTCTTTCAGCCCTCAAGCCCGGAACAAAGCATGTTTACCAGAGAGGCTTAGCCAAATTTCAGGAGTTTTTGGCTGGTCAGGGTTTGGATGTGGCTGGCTTTCTATCGCTTGTTGAGGAGGACTTGCGCAGGCCTAGGCTTGAAAAGACGCGGGTAGCCCGAAAAACCCTAAACGCCTTCATCGCCCATCTGCAAGGCGAAGGCTTTGCGCCTAAAACTATAAACGCTTATGTTGGAGCTGTTCAATCCCTCGCCAAATATTACGACATTCCCTTGAGCACTCGTTACGTTAACCGCCCGCCAGCCCGAGCCATAAACAAGAAGTATCCGTGGACCATAGAAGAAATAGGCAAGTTTATTGCGCTTATGAACAATATCCAGTATAAGTGCATAGCCGCCACAATAGTGCAAAGCGGTTTGAGCATATCCGACTTGTTAGGCTTAAAGTATGGCGACATCCGTGAAGAGTTTGAAAGGGGCGTGCGCCCCTCTGCCTAGACCTTTCAAGGAAAAAGACAAACATTCCATTCTTGACTTTTGTTGGCAGCTGGGCTTTGGGGCTGTTAAAGCAGCAGTTGATGGATAGGCCGTTAAATGATGGCACGCCCATGTTCACGGTTACGCGTAGGGCTGTTGACAGCTACTTCAGGAGAGTGGGCGTGAAGTTTGGCGGAGGGTTTGGTGGCAGAAACCCCTACAGCCCTCATTCCTTGAGGGCAGCTTTCAGAACGATATTGAGCGATCATAAGGTTGACCCATTATACATTGAGTTTTGGATGGGCCATAAGGTTCCGGAACAACAGATAGTTTATGTAAGCAAAAGCCGAGAGGGCTGGCGGGAAACGTATCGCATTCAGGCTGAGCCTTGGCTCACACCCTAAAAATATAAGTTTCAGGGTTGGTTTGGCCTTCTACTGTAAGCCTCTTTAAGCTTAAAATCTTTGATTGATTCTTCGAACCATTCAACAAACTTTAAATCCTCATCCTTTGCGTCTAACGTTTGCGCGTCTATGTTGGTTTTTAGTTGGAGTTTTTGGAGGGTATGCTTGACTATTGCGTCTGCCATCCTCGTTGGAACTTGAATGTGGGCGATTAAGGCGAAAGCAACAATTTTTCTCGCCAGTTTTCCAGTATAATCAGCTAGTTCATGGCTCCCCCTAAACCCAAGCTTATCTAGAAGCTGTGAGATCCGTGCCAGTATACGTCTAAGCTGGAGCGGATCTTCAGACTGTGCTATAAGCTTAATCATGCGGGCTCTAATGCCCAAATCCTCACCACCCGAAGGCGCTTTAGCCAAAACACGCATAAGGCCCCTCCCCCGACAATTATCCAAAGTTGGATCTCCCATGCCTCTTAAGAAGGCTAGGCTGCTCCCAGGCTGCCAATGCCCCTCAAAACGAACATCAACCCCACCCTCATCCTCCGGAAAAGGAACACTCCCATCAACATTCTCAACACCCCAAACACGCCCACACCTCTCACAAACAACCTCACCATCCTTACAGCCTAAACTTCCACCACAATCAAAACAAAAACCAAGAAGCAAAGCTAAATCATCCAACAAATCAGCAGGAACCCTACTACGCAAAAACTCCAAGCTCACGCA
>Ga0315298_1003494_pt1 | contig 24894 bp, 15 predicted proteins | sample WHS_1_MG_FD_203077 | JGI IMG/M metagenome (GOLD analysis project Ga0315298, IMG submission 203077) | Extremophilic microbial mat communities from Washburn Hot Springs, YNP, Wyoming, USA - WHS_1_MG | ecosystem: Environmental > Aquatic > Thermal springs > Hot (42-90C) | place: USA: Wyoming... | reverse complement strand
AAACACAGGTATTTAAGCGTACCCAGCACCTTGCCACCCCAACGTAAAACCACAAAATACCCAACAGCCCTTTTTAATCCGCCGTCTCACGACGGCGGCTACCATAACGGCCTAAAAAGTCAGGCCTGCACAAACAACCCCGGCGCGCAGTGGACTGCGCGCCCTACCTTAACTCTGCGCCTCAGCGTCTCAGCCGTTAAACGTAGCCGCGCCCGTAAGGGCGCGGACGGCAAGGATTATAGCCCCAAAAGCCGGGTCTGCACGACCCACACCGGCGCGCAGTGGACTGCGCGCCCTACCTTAACTCTGCGACTGCGCGCCTTGCGTTAAAGAAGCGGACGCATTAGGCCATGCGTCCATACCGTTGACGTTGGCAGCAACATCCCATGCACGCGCTGGACCAATGTGTCCGCAACTGAAAATGGTAGGGACGCCACCCCGAGGCACCCGGGGACTAACTTCAACTGCTGGCAGGATGCCAGCAGCAAGCTCGATTTAGTCAGCCAAATACGGCCTGAGTCTCTGCACCTCAGCGGTTGACTGTGAGCTAAAGAAAAACCGGAAAACCTGTTTTGGGTCGGGGTTGAACCCGACCCTCCAAGCCGGCTGGCATCCGGCAGAGCTGGAACTGCGCTCCAGAAGGTCGCACTCCGTTAAAATCGCTGGATGATTGCGCTTTGTTAAGATCCCAATTGTTTGTGCTGGTGCCCCACAGGACGCTTTTGGCGTGCGGTGCTCGATCAGCGCTTTCGATTCGACCCAAGCGCAGTCAAGCGACTCTCAATTCATGAGGCACTTGCCACAAGTGGTCCTGCGCCGCGTGGGGGGGGGCACGCGCTGTCAGAACCGCATTTTTGCAGCGCCGATGCCGCAGTTGCGGGATTCTTTATACGAGACCACCATAGGGCAATTTCTCGCCCACACAGGTGTTAGCCTTCGACGCGGAACCGGCTCTCTGCCAAAGAAAGAAAGCGCTTTTCGTTTTGATAACGTTGCGTTTCCGAGTGCAATGTTTTACTGGGGACAAAACCCGGGGCAAAGAAGACTTTTTAGAAACCTAAAAACATCCTGCTCGATCCCGACTGTATTGTTCAACATGTCCCGGCTCAGGCAGGATTTGGCATGCAGTGCGCCTTGACTGTGCCGGCCATGTTGCATACGTTGGCGTGCTTGCCGGGCGGCTCGAGGTAGCTGCGGCATGAAAACCTGCCGCACAGCTCGGTCAAAAAGCCATTTTATTGCTGTGAATGTTACAATTGAACAACTTGCCCCGTGCAAAAAACTGCTGCGGATCGAAGTTGACGCTCAGACAGTCGAAGCCACTTTCGAGTCTGTGACCAAAGACTTTCAGCGTATGGCGGCTTTGCCAGGGTTCCGACCGGGCAAAGCACCGCGTGAATTGATCCTGCGCAGGTTCGAAAAAGAGATCGAACAAGAGGTCAAAGAAAAACTCATCAACGACTCGTACCGCAAAGCGCTCGAAGAGCAAAAGATTGATACAATCGGTTCGCCCGACATCGAAGAAATCCAGTTCGGGCGCGGCCAATCGTTTGTATATGCTGCAACAGTCGAGACAGCGCCCGAGTTCGAGCTGCCCGAGTACAAAGGGTTGCCGGTCCGACGCGAGATTGCGTTTGTGACTGACGACGATGTTGCGCGCGCGCTTGAAATGCTGCGGCAAAAACAGGCCACGTTCCAAGTTGTCAATCGCCCCGCCCAAGCCGGTGACGTGCTTGTTGTCAATTACACCGGCACATGCGACGGCGTAGCAATCAGCCAGTTGCTGCCCGAAGCCAAAAGTCTGGGTGAACAGAAGAATTTTTGGATCGGGACCGAGCCGGGCGACTTTCTGCCCGGGTTTGCCCAACAATTGTTCGGCGCGCAGGCTGGTGAAAAACGGACTGTGACAATAGATTTTCCCCCTGACTTTTTCGCCAAGGAACTGGCCGGCAAAAAAGGCGTGTACGAAGTTGATGTGATCGAGGTGCGTGAGAAGATTTTGCCTGCGCTTGACGATGCATTTGCCAAGTCATGGGGTGCCGAGAACCTCGATGCACTCAAGCAAGGTGTCCGGCGCGACCTCGAAAACGAACTTAAGTACAAGGAAAACCGGTCGGTGCGCACGCAACTTATCCGCGCGTTGCTTGACCGTTGCCACTTCGATCTACCCGAAAGTCCGGTTGCAGCCGAGACACGCAACGTCGTTTACGACATCGTGCGCGAAAACGCGCAGCGCGGTGTGCCACGCGATCTGATCGAACAGCAAAAAGACCAAATCTATGCCGCAGCCACACGTAGTGCCAAAGAACGTGTGAAGCTTGCTTTCATAATCCAAAAAATTGCCGAAAAGGAAAACATCAAGGTCTCAGAAGAGGAAATCCTGCGGCGTGTTCACGCCATGGCAACGATTTACCAGATACCAACCGAAAAATTCATCAAAGACCTCCGTAAACGCGGCGGTCTGATCGAGATTTACGACCAGATCGCAATGGAAAAAGTGCTCGATTTCCTCCAGGCAAACGCGCGCTTCGAAGACGTGCCCGCTGAGCGACGCCAGACATGAACGGTCGCCGCCTCCCTGGCTAACGTTCCACCGGTTCAACGGTTCAACGCTTCAACGCTTCAACGTTTTAACGCTTCAACGTTTTAACGGTTCAACGCTTTAACGCTTCAACGCTTTAACGGTTCACCGATTCACTGCGTGCGCCCGAACTTGCGTTCGAGCTCGCGGTAGTTGATTTCGATCATTGTCGGTCGGCCATGGGGGCATGTGTATGGCATTGCGCACCTGCGCAAATCGTCAACCAGCTTCTCGAGCTCAGTCACAGACAACGGGTCATGCGCTTTGACAGCCAGCCGACAGACTGTCTTTGCGATTGCCTGCTCGCCCAACCGCATCGAGCTGAGTTCTTTACCGGCAGCTTTCAGCTCGTCAACCAGATCAAGCACAAACCGTCGCGGTTCGCTCGCTTTCACAAACGGCGGCAGTGCATCCAGCAAAAAAGTCCGTTCGCCAAATTCGCTCAGCCCAACTCCGAGCCGTACTAACACGCCCAGGTGCTCACGCACAAACTGCGCATCACGCGGTGCAAGCTCGATTGTCTCAGGTAACAACAACCGTTGTGACGGCGCAGTGCCGCCGTGCTCGAGCCTGGTCAACATCTGCTCGAATAACACACGTTCGTGTGCAGCGTGCTGGTCGAGCAACACCAACCCACGATCGGATTCAAACACAACATATAGCCGGCCAATTACACCCACAAACCGCAACGGCACATCGAGCAACGCAACCGGTGCACCCGGCGGTTTGGGCTCGAATGTGGGAGGCTTTTGACCTTGGACAGGTTGAGGTGCGACTTGTGTTACCTGTGGCGTGCCGGGCGCAAACCCCATCCGCAATGGCGGTTGTTCAACCGCTGGTATTACGGGTTTCGGTGGCAACGGAAATTCCGGCAACGGCGGTGTTGAAATCCGCGGTTCTAGTCCGGCTGCTTGTGATGCAGCCGGTGCCGCAACCTGGGCTGGTAGCTTATTTTGTGGTTTAGGCTCGCGCCCTTGGGCGTGCACCTGTGCAGCATGAAACCGCACCAGGGTATCGCGCACGGTCCGGGCCACAAACCGCCGCACATCGGGTTCACAATGAAATTTCACCTCGCGTTTTGTCGGGTGAATGTTCACGTCAACTGCTGCAGGATCAATCTCGATGAACAGGCAACATACCGGGTAACGCCCTTTCATTAGCACTGTGTGGTACCCCTCGAGCAACGCAAGGTTTAACCCACGATTTTCAACCGGGCGTCTGTTGACGAACATGTGTTGGTCCTGTCGCGTTGCACGCGATACGCCAGGCGCACCGATGAAACCCCACAGCCGAATTTCGGATTTACGACTTGCAATTTGCGCCAATCCAACATTCTCAGCCGACGTTTCAGGGATGTCGGACTCGCCCAACACGGCAGTCGAGTTGACCTCCAACAGTTTTTCTTCGCCTAGCAACGCGCGCAGTCGCTCGCGTACAGCAGCAATGCGCGACTCGATGTCAGACCCGCATTTTGCACCCGGCAATTGCCATATCGTTCGACCGTCCTTTACGAACGTAAAGCCCACCTCGGGAAATGCCAGCGCCGCCAACATCATATACTGCTGGACATGCGCAGACTCGGTTTCGTCACTCTTAAGGAACTTGCGCCGCGCAGGTACATTAAAGAAAAGCTGGCGTACTTCGACGCATGTACCCGGTGGACAACCTGCGGCCTTTACTTCGGCAATCTTGCCGCCATTAACAACCACCTGGGTGCCCTCGGGCGATTCGCTGTCGCGTTCGCGTGTGGTCAATGTTAACCGGCTCACACTCGCGATGCTTGGCAGCGCCTCGCCGCGAAAACCGAGTGTGCCGATTGCAAACAGGTCTTCGGTTGAGCGGATTTTGCTTGTGGCATGCCGTTCGAGGCTCAGCAGCGCATCGTCTCTGCTCATGCCCACGCCGTCGTCGGTAACTCGAATCAAGCTGCGTCCGCCCGCTTGTATCTCGACCGTTACCCGGCTCGCCTGTGCATCCAGGGCGTTTTCGACAAGTTCCTTAACCACACTGGCTGGGCGCTCGACGACCTCGCCGGCGGCAATCTGGTTTGCCACGTGCTCGGGCAAAAGTCGAATCCGATTCATTGCAGGAAAATGTTTACTGCTCGTATGCGGCCTACTGCCTGCGGCTTGCTGGCAAAGTTTTTGCGCACCGCCTACAACATCGCATTGCGCCGCAAAAAGTCATTTCCAGATCGGCAAAGCAAACGCAAACACAGCACCGCCTCCGGGCATGTTTTGCCCCCAAATCCGGCCGTGATGATCTTCAATTATCCGCTGGCAGATTGACAAGCCAAGCCCCGTACCGTGCGCCTTGCCAAAGGTTGCAAACGGTTCGAAAAGCCGTTCCAGGGCTTCAGGCGGGATACCAGGGCCGGTGTCGCTGATTTCGGTGACCACCTCGGCCTCGGTACGACCGAAACTGAGCATCACACGCCCGCCATCCGGCATTGCATCGGCGGCGTTATCGCACAGGTTGTAAAACACGCGCCGTAGCCGGGCCGGTTTCATTGCCACCATGACATTGGGTGGCCGGTTGACAACAACCAACTGCACGTTCCGCACCTCAAGCTCAGGCTGAATATCCGCAATTGCGTGCTCGACAAACGCCGGGTAGCTAACCGGCTCGAGCTGCAGAACCGCTTGTTGCGGCTGTGTAAATTCCATGATGTCATTTACAAGTTCGCTAATCCGATTCAACTGACGCCGAATTCGCGCCTCTGCAGCCTGGCGCGCTTCTGAATTCATGGTTGCGGTATAAGCCGAATCTAACGTGAGGCTGATTATGGCAAGTGGATTTTTCAAATCGTGCAATACCGCGCGCGCAAGCTGGCCCACTGCAGCAAGCCGTTCATTTTGCACAAGTTGCCGGACGTGCTCTCGATCGAAATCCCTGAGTCGCTGGCTCACAAGACGCAACAATCTGAGTGCCAACTGCGGCATTCTCTCCAGCAACCCGAGCATCACATTTCGCGGGATGAAAAACAGCGTTGTATCCCGGAGCGCAATAGCCGTAGCAGAACGCGGTTTCTCGTCAACCAGCGCAAGCTCCCCAAAGAAGTCACCCGTACCATACCGGGCGAGACTGCACCGGTGCGCTTCTGCAACCAGCCCGTAGATTTCAACTGCCCCATCACCAATCACGTATAGCCCGTCGCCGGGATCGCCCTCGCTGAAAATTTCCTGCCCGGCCAGATATCGGCGCCGTTGAGCTGCCTCCCGTACAATTGCCAATGCAGCCGGATCAAGTCCGCTGAAAAGTTCGCACTCTTCGATCGGTGCCACGGCAGCAGTTTAAGCGCTGTCACCAGCCCGTAAAGCACCAAACGTTTCCCTGGCAACAATCTGACACAATCGCGCCGGGTGGTTCGCCGGCTCGGCTTGCAATGTCCTAAGGTGCACGATGGCCAAACTGTTCACATCACACACTCAAGTCATTCGGAAGCGGGCTTGACTTAGGGCATGGATGCCGACTAGGTTTGAGCCGGACGGTGGCTGTAGCTCAGCCTGGTTAGAGCCCCAGACTGTGGATCTGGTTGTCGCGGGTTCGAATCCCGTCAGCCACCCCATCATACGCAATCTTTTGCCTCGCACTTGACCGCACGCCCGAACGGTGCCGGCCGCCAACTCTAACGTATCCGCGCGGCTTAAGGGTTTAAAGTGTCGGCCGAGGCAAATCGCAAATGCATAACCATCGCCAGTGCAGCAATGGCATACGCTCAACACGTGTGTGCTTATTCGGCCGCGACCCGAGCATTAAACTTTTTGGCCGGGAACCGGTCTTTACTCGAACCGGTTAACCGAGTAGCCCAACCGAATTTAGCTGAGCAACAGACCCGCAGCCATCAGCAACGGTGTCAGGATGTTTACCGCTACGTTTGCCGCCATGTACGGCACAAGTTTCCTGACGTCTTCTGCATACCGGTACGCTCCAATTGCAGCCGGGACTGCCAACACGATCGTCAACAAACCCGCCAGCGACGCTCGCGGCAGGTAGGCGCTCAACACACCCAGCACAATCGCCACATAGGCAAGCAACAAAAACGCGCCATACACAACGCTGCTGACGCGCCGCCCAGCAATAATCGGCAAATGCGCCCGACCCACACGACGGTCGGGTTCAACGTCAGGAAACTGATTCAGCAACAAAAGGTCGCTCACCAGGAAAAACGGCACAAGCGAAGCGACCAACGCTGTCCATGTGTATTGCCCTGTCAGTGCGAAATTCGTGCCCAAGACCATGAACGGGCCGAACCCCAGCCCGGGTGCAATCAAACACAACAACGCTTTGCGTGTTATCCAGACGGTGTAAACTGCGATCAACAGCAGCCCGGCCAGCCCCAACGGCAAAAGCCACAACCCGCGCAAACGCAAAAAATACACCCCTACAAGCGCAGTTATTGCAAACGAAATCAAGCCTGTCGCAAGCGCTTTTCGTGCATAGTCGGGTCTCTGCGGCAACGTACCGCTGCCACCGCTGAACGGCGTGCGCTGCGTTTGAAAGTCTAGGCCGCTCTTGAAATCGAAGTATTCGTTGAGCGCGTTGACGCTGATGTGCGCTGCTAACGCGCCGATCAACACTATCGCAACGTCCAATGCGCGCACATGTCCGGTAGTCCAGACAGCCGTGCCCACACCCAACGCAACGCAGGCCGGCGTAAGAATCAAAAACGGTACGCGCATCGGGCCGAACAAATACTTCAGCTCACTCATAACATTCATGCGACAATTGCATTTGGTTCAGGTGCGCTTGCGAGTAATTTTCCTTGCCACAAACCCAGCCATGAACAGCCCTACTACGCAAGCAAAAAATTGAGTGAGTTGTTGCGCAGGCCGGTGCAACGCACACGCACAGCGCGTCAGACACAACGTCCGCACAATGCGACCCGGTGCCTGAGTTGGAACAAGACCGCGATTTTACCCGCACAAACCCAACGCAGACAAAGCAAGCAGTTAAACCGAATCCAACTGCGGCCATGCAGTCCACTCCGATGCCGGCCGATCGGCGGCAGGGAACCAGGCTTTAAGCTACTGATCCAAGCTCGAAAATCGCGCTGCGAAGTGCGCGTGTGATCTGTTCTTTTCGAGGGGCGGATGTGATCTTGTGCCCGTCAAGCTCGGTGACGTAAAAACTGTCAATTGCAGCGCCTTTCTCAGTGCAAATTCTGGCGGCGGAGATGTTCAACCCCAGCTCGCTCAATGCACGTGCCAGGGCGTACAACAGCCCGAGCCTGTCCTCGGTTTCGATTTCGATCACAGTGGCCACGTCGGATGCGTCGTTGAAAAATTCGATCCGGATCGGTATTCGCTCGCCTTCATACGATTGATAAACGCTGCGGCGCGGCTTTTGCTGTGCAATTAGCGCGGCAAGCTCGACCGGTTGGTCGGTCAACACCTTGCCAAGCAGTTCATCGAACCGCTGTCGTTGCAGTTGCGAAGCAAGCGCCCCTGTTTGTGTGTCAACGACAAAAAATGTGTCCAGTGCAATTCCATCTGTTCGGGTAAACACCTGCGCGCTGAGTATGTTCAGGCCAACTGCACTGAATGAACCTGCAATTTTGCTGAACAACCCGGGCCGGTCTGCAGTACACACCTTGGCTGCGGTACAGCCGCGGTCCGGATAACTGCGCCAGCGCACAATTGGCCGGCCGACACCGCGTGGATCTGCAGCGCGCAACCGCGAGTAATGCCGCACCAGTCGGATGTCCTCGGCTATTTCAGCCGCAGTGTGTACCTCGAAGTACCGCGGCTCAAGCGCATCAAAATGCGTCTGGACCCAGGTGAGGCTCGAACGGGTCGGCATCAGCTCGCGCACCTGTGTCATTAACAGGTTGCGTTTCTTTTGTTCGGTTTGCGCATATTCACCCCCACCAAGCAACATATCCATCGTCTTGCGGTACAATCGCCATAAAAGCGAATTTTTGAAACTGTTCCACAGCCTGTCGCTTGTCGCCTGTGCATCTGCAAACGTCAGCAGTGCCAATGCAGCCAGTGTAGCCGGCGTTTGAACCACCTTCGCAAAGTGCCGGATCACAGCCGGGTCGCTCAGGTCGCGCAGTTGCGACAGCCGCGCCATGTCAAGGTGATGCGCGATCAACCTGTGCAATGTTTCGGTTGCTGCTGCATCCAGGTTCAACCGCCGCGCAACACGCTGCGCGAGCTGACAACTGTGTGCAACGTGATTGCCGTGGCTAACCCCCTTGCCTGTATCGTGCAATAACAACGCAAGATACAGCAGCTCGGGCCGTTCGAGATTCCGGAAAAGCGCACCGTACTCGGCATGGGGCGGGTTTCTGGCTTCGCAAAGCTGGTCAAGCTGTTCGATGCACATGAGCGTGTGCTCATCTGCGGCGTATTGATGATAAAACTCGTGTTGCACGAGGCATGTCAATCGGCCGAACTCGGGCACGTACTTGCCCAACAGCCCGACCTCATGCATTGCGCGCAGTGCAGGCGCCACGTTGCCGCGCTGCCGCAGGATCGTCAGGAATGTCTCCGCCACATGCGGGTCCTGCTCAAAAGCGCGGTCGGCCAGGCAAAGCTCGTTGCGAATCAGTTGTGCAAGGTCAGGATGCAACTGCACGCGTCGTTGTTGTGCGTACAAGAACACGCGCATCAACCGACGCGGTTGCTCGCGAAAGACGCGGTTTGACTCAGCCACAATCTGGCCGTTGCAAAACCTGAATCCGTCAAGTGCATTGTCTTTGCCGGCTGCCGTGCCGTGCGTACCGAGCATGTGACCAAAGGGCAGATGACGCCGTTCAGCCGGGCCAAGCGCCATCCGTTGTTCGAGCGTGCGGCTCAACAGGTGGATGTTGCGCATGTGCGTATAAAGCACGCGCATGAATTTCTCAATTCGCACACTCGGCGAGCGGTCTTTGTACCCCAGGTTAAATGCGATGGCCGGCTGCAGATTTTTCGTCAGTGCATCAACCGGCCGGTTGGTGTGATAGTGCATTTCGGTCCGCACACGCAGCAGAAAATCGTATGCAGCATCGAGCTGTTTGTGTTCGGCGGCGGTTATGTAGCCGCGCGCTTCCAATTCATCAAGTGTGCGCACGCGGTACTTGAACCAGGCCATCCAAAGCAGGTTTTGGTAATCGCGCAGGCCGCCGCAACCGTTTTTGATATTTGGTTCCTGCATACAGGCTGAATTGCCAAATTTGGTCCGGCGCTCGGCCTGGTCGGCCAGACGCGCCTTCAGAAATTCATCTTCATGCCCGAGGACGCACCTTGACAAGATTGCCTGCTCGAACTGCTCGAACAACGCGGTGTCACCTGCTATCAGCCGCGCTTCGAGCATCGAGGTTTTGGATTGCATGTCGCGATTTGCCAGCCGCACGCATTCGTCAATGTTGTGCACCGCATGCGACACCTTCAAGCCCATGTCCCAGAGCGGATACAGAACATGCCGGACAATAGTTGCAATTGGCGAGCCTGGCGCAGTGGCAGCTTGTGTCTTGCCCGCGTGCAAAAACATGAAATCTATGTCACTGTGCGGATTAAGCTCGGCACGGCCGTACCCGCCCAGCGCAACCAACGCCAACGAAAGCTGTTCGCTGCTAAGCTGCTCTAAGGTTGCCTCCAGTGCTGTCACCCACAAACTACGCAGCACAAGGTCAATCACAAATGCGCGTGCCTGACACAGCTCGCGTCCACCGCCACCAGCCCGATGCAACAGTTTCAGCCGATGTGTTTGCAGCTTGAGAAACGACTTGTACCGCGCCAGCTCGACACTCGCAGGTTTGCCTTTCAGCGCCACCAACCGCGTCTCGGCATCAGCGCGAATTTTTCTGAGCAACTCCTGCATGCACAAATAAGGTGGGCGCAACACGCCGCGAATGCAAGCGCATGCAATAATGCCAGCGGCGCAAACCGTCACTCCCAATGCAAAAACCCAAGTGCGCGCAGGTGCGTGACCGCGCCCGCAGGGACAAAAATCGAACGATCACTCGGCCAAATCGAGCTCCAGGTCCATATCGAAAAACATTCCGCCCCAGGAATCCGTGCCAAAAGCCGGGTTGAGAATCTTGTTCCTCTCTTCCGCAGAAACGCCCATCTGGGTCAGCCATTGTTCGGCTGCCTGGCGATTGGAACTTTGCCATGTGTTGCCCACTATTTTGATCAGTTTGGTCCGCAGGTTTGTGTCGGCGACTTCGGACACCCACTTGGCCGCGTTCTCCGGGTTGCGCCACAACTCTTCCATAATGATGACACGCGCCCCGCTATCGCGCTCCTTGCCAGTTGGCAACTGGCGCACCCAAGCACCAGCCGACTCGACGTCTTTCGCCGCCCACCTAAGAACAACGCGGGGTAGAGCACCCGCACGGGCTTCACCGGACGGTAACGCACCCACCCAGTTTGCTGCTGCGGCAGGGTCTTTGCGCGCCCACTGCTCGGCCACGGTCACTGCGGCGCGGCTTTGCGCATTACCGGTTAGCATCGTGCCCACCATTTGAGCGGCTTCCTCGGGCGAATTCCGCGCAATGGTAGTGCATAGCCCCTCGATGAACCCGGTGCGAAGCGGTCCTTCGGGCAGTTCACTCAATTTTGCTTTTGCGTCTGCAAGCGCTTCTCTGGCCCAAGCGGTCCCGATGGCAACGGCAGCCTTTTCTTGTTCGGCACCGGACAAGCCCTGTGCATATGCAAATGCAGCCGCAGGATCTTGCCGAGTCCATTCTCTTAAAACCTGCTGTTGCGCCCGGTCACGCGCTTCACCCGCAGGTATTTCATTCAACACTGCAATTGCCGTCGAGATGTCCTGGGCAGCAAGCGCGCCGGCCGCTCGGCTTATGATCCAATCGCGGGTTGATCCTTCGGGCAATGTCGCCAGAAGTTTCAGACCGGTCAACGGGTCTTGCTCAGCCAATTGCATCCCCAGCAGACCAATAGCCTGTTCGCGGGCTTGCCCGTGAGGAATGTGCTCGAGCAACTTCATGGCCGCTTCCAAATCCTCGTCCGCAAGCGAGAAGACGGCCCGTTGCAAAGCCTCGGCACGTTCTGACTCAGGTAATTGGTTTGCAAATGCGACCGCTTTCTCGATGTTCTCCTGCGCAATCTCGCCGATGAAGTCCCGCAGCACTGCGCTGCGCAGCGCCGGGTCAGCCAGCCCTTCGACGAATGCTTGGGCTTTGTCGGGATCGGACTGACACCACTCGCGCAGAACCGAGCCAAGCAAAGACTCGCGTTCATGCGTGTCCGACAGCCCGACCACATATTCCGCTGCGGCTTTGGGCATTTCTTCGGCCCATTGTGGGATTATTGTTTGGAGGGCTCGCCGCCGCGCTGAGCTTGTCTTGAGCGATTCAGCCCAGCGCAGCGCTTGTTGCATGTCGCTCTCGGCCATGGCACGTGCGATATCGGGAATCAAGTCATTCGCAAGTCGCCGGTCAGTCACACCCTCCAAAAGTGTTGCTGCCCTGGCCGGATCGTTTTCGGCCAGTTTCTCAAGAACACCCTTCACTGCCGGGCGCCATTCCTGTGTGTTACCCAGACTGTTCGCCCACGCAAGTGCGCCCTCGGGATCGGACTCGGCCCAACCACTTCCAATCGCAGAAAGCGCCTCGCGCCGTGCAGCAGCGGACTTGAACTTGTTAAGCGCTTGCAGGGCTGCCTGGGGGTCTTTCCTGGCCCAAGCACGACAAACATCCCCAAGTTGCAACCGCAGTGTATGTGAATCTGCATTGGCCACGAGCAAATCAAACGCCAGGGCCGGGTTTGTCTCGGCGAGGTCGTCTGCCAACCCCAGCAGTGTTTTTCTGCGCTTTTGCGGATCGGCCATCTGCTGCGCATACGCAATTGCACCCTGCGGGTCCTTTTCCGCCCAGCCGGCAAGTACGGCTGCAGTGCCTGAGTCGCGCTCACGTGGGTCGGATAGCGCCGCTGCAGCAGCCAGTGCGCCGGCCGGGTCTGCCTTGGCCCACTGCTTGAGTAAAGCGTCGCGCGCGTTAGCACGCATGCGTTTGTCCGGTAACGCCTGGATCTTTGGGAACAACGCCGCAGCAGTCGCAGCGTCAACACCGCGCATTACCTCAGTCCACGCATGAATGCACCCGTCCCATTCATTGCGCTGGGCTTTTGCAATGATCATCTCGATTTCAGCGGCAGACCGCGTGAAAGCTTGTTCGTCAGGGGGTTGCACAGCGGGTTTGGTTGCCTCGGGCGCAACAGTGCCGGGGCTATTGGCAACCCCGATTTGAGCGGGCTGTTGCCCATAACTTTCACCTTGGGCACCGACCCGTTTTGCAAGTACGTATCCACCGATTGTGCCCAAACAAAAAGCCAGCAAAACAATCAGCCAGTTCGTTTTCATGGTTGAAAAATCTTCCGGTTAAAGCCTGCAAAGACCAACGCCACACAACGCCCAGCCCAACAATGCTTCCAAGCCGTCTCCATAAATCGGCGTCCGATATTTCCCGGGTCGAAACATTGCTCTTGGTAAAGTTTGTTTCCGTTCGTTTCCAAACGCCGACCTGCACGTTTCGTAGCCTGCAACGTTTCCCACCGCGCCACAAACAAATTTAGATTGTGCCAGTGCCGGATTAAGCCCACGCCTTACGAAGTCAAGCCGGTGCCCCGCATCAAGCGGTGTCGCCAAAGCATTGTCGGCAGCGTTGGTTTTGGTAGATTCGGGGCTGATGCCAGCAGAGCCGGATGCAATCCTGATGAGCCGCGTCAAGCGGGGTGACACCGCCGCATTCGCCGAGCTGGTTGACAGGTACAAACAGCCGATTATGAATTTCATTGCACGGCTGTTGGGGGATGAAACCGAGGCAGAAGACATTGCACAGGCAGTGTTTGTTCAGGTGTACCGTGCCGCATGGCGGTATCGCGAGTCTGCTAGGTTTAGGCCCTGGCTGTACACAATTGCGCGGAACTTTTGCCTAAACGAACTGCGTCGGCGCGCGCGGCATCCAGCCGAGCCGCTCGACTCGGCGCAGCCGGCCCAGGAAAAACCACCTGCTCAACAGCTTGCGGATGCGCGTGCAACCGCGCCGGTAGCCGCGCTGCTGCAGGCTGAGCTTGAGGAAAAGATCGAGCAGGCACTGGCTGAGCTGCCGCCCAATCAGCGCATGGCAATTCTGTTGTGTCGGGATCAACAGCTCAGCTACGAAGAAATTGCAGTCATTTTGGGCTGTTCACTTTCGGCAACCAAATCGCTCATCTTCCGCGGACGCGAAGCGCTCAAGGCACGGCTCAAACCGTACCTGCAGACAGGTGCATGGAAACAGGCCAAAAAACCGAGCAACTTTGAGCACGGAACGGTTTAATTATTTGTGGCAATGACCGCAGCTAACAACGACATATACAAGAGACTGCTCGAGACACTTTGGCGGCGCCAGCTCACTGAAGCCGAAGCAGCCGAGCTGCGCAGTTGGCTGGCTGCGCATCCTGAAGCTATGGCAGAGTTGGCTGCCGAGGAAGACCTCACCGCTGTGCTGAGCCGGCTGGAAGACAAACCCGTGTCACCGGACTTTACAGCGCGTGTACTTGCGGCAGTTGAATGCGAAGCGCCTCGATCTACAGCAATTGTGGATTGGTTGATTGGACATGTTGCAAGGCTCGGCTGGGCGGCAAAAGCTGCGCTTGCCGTGCTTGTGTTTGGCCTAGGTGCGTTCGGGGTACACCAGTACAGGGTGGTAACCCGGACGCGGCTTGCTGAAAGTGTTGCCGTGCTTGCCAAAGTTGACCAGTTGCCAGGCCCGGATGTGTTGGTTGACTACGATACAATCCGACGGTTCGGGCAGTTGCCACCACCGGACACAGAACTGCTTGCGCTGTTGAAATGAACATCTTGCGGCCACAGGGCTGGATGCAGCTCGGGGCGGTTGTTGTTTTGGGTGTGGCCATGCTCGACGCGCGTGCAGGCGCGTCGGGAACCATGCCCGCAAGACAAGCCGCACAAACCCAGCAGGGACCAACCCAAGCCGAATCGCTGCGGCAGAACTCGCTCACGGTTAACTCGCCTGTTGATCTGTTCCGGCTGATGCTCGATGCCGAGCCGGATGAACTGGAGAAGTTGCTTGCGGATCGGCCACCGGAAAAACGCGACCAATTACTTGTCAAGCTCCGGCAGTACCAGGAAATGGCACCAGAAGAACGCGAGCTGCGCCTGCGCGCAACTGAACTGCAATGGTACGTTGTGCAGTTGTTACCGCTCAAAGGCACAAATCGCCAGGCGCGTCTTCAGGAAGTGCCGGCTGACATACGTCGGTTGGTCGAAGACAGGCTGACGCAATGGGACATCTTACCGCCGCCGTTGCAGGAAGAGATGATGCAAAATGCAGAAACGCTGCGCCGGTACCTGCAGCTTGACACGGGCAATCCAGTACCGCAACCGCCGGACGAGTCGGTCCGCAAAGCGCTCAGCAATACATACAAGTTTTTCGAGTTGACCGAACGTGAACAGCAGGAAGTGCTCGGTATGTTGTCTGAAACCGAGCGACGCCAGATCGAACGCGCACTTGACTCGTTCAGGAAACTGCCGCCCGAGCTGCGTGCGCGGTGCATACGCGCTTTCGGCAAGTTCGCCACAATGACACCTGAACAACGCGAGCAGTTCCTCAAAAATGCCGAGCGGTGGAAAGCAATGACCCCGGCTGAACGCCAGCGTTGGCGTGAACTTGTCCGCCAGGTACCAATGTGGCCACCTGAGCCACCCGCACTGGACGAACCGCCGTTGCCGCCAATGCCGCCTTTACCGCCTGACTTTGAACTTTCTTCGGCAACAAATGCAGGCACGATACCGCTGAAATAGCCCGGGCACGTTTTTCTCGCAAACACGAGTTTGATCCGGGATCGTTGCAGGTGCGTATCTGCGAAAAAATAAATGCGATACCGACTGGTTTGCACCAGGTGCAATGTTGGTGTATTCAAACGGCGTAAAAAATCGGCATGCGCGGGCACAATGACGCTATCCGGACGCGCCGGGCGCTGTCGAGTGTCGGCAGCCGGCAACCTGACCGTGCACAATGCATCCAACGGCTTTTAACCTGGGGTCGCTGACCGTCACATGGTACGGTGTGATGGTTGCAACTGCATTTTTAGTCGGGTTATACCTGGCCAGCCGACGCGCACGCCACAGTGAAATTGCACCACAACAGGTTGCAGACCTCGGTCCGTGGCTTATTCTCGGCGCAATCGCAGGTGCGCGCGCAATGTACGTTGTGATGTTTTGGCATGAAGACTTTGCCGGTAAACCGATTTGGGAAATTTTCATGATCAGACACGGCGGCCTTGTGTTTTACGGCGGGTTGTTCGGCGCGGTCTTTGCCACATGGTTGTTTATCCTGATCAAGAAGTTGGCGACCTGGAAAATGGCGGATGTACTTGCTCCGAGTATCCCCCTTGGGTACGCCATCGGCAGAATCGGCTGTCTGCTCAACGGTTGTTGTTATGGCCGGCCGACTGATGTGCCCTGGGCAATCCGGTTCCCGGCAGAGTTGCATCCCACACAAGGCGTGCCAGTTCACCCCACACAAATCTACGATTCACTTTGTGGCATTGGGCTGTACATGCTGCTGGCATGGCTGTTCCGGCACAGGAAGTTCGACGGGCACGTGTTCGGCGTTTTCCTCGTCGGTTACGCGATGTGCAGGTCGCTCGTCGAATGTTTCAGAGGCGATTATCCTGCCGACAAGTTCATCGGCCCATTCACACCAGCTCAGGCATCAAGTGCTGTGGTTCTGTTCTGTGGCGTGGTGTTACTGGTAGTGCTGGGCCGGCGAAAATCTCCGGCACATCGTTGAACCGCAATGACCTACAACAAAACAAAAGCCGACCCGGGCAATGAGCCGCAACTAATTTTGATTGGCGGCCCAACTGCAGTTGGTAAAACCGACGCCGCACTGTTGTTGGCTGAACGGCTCGGAGGCGAGATCGTTGTTGTTGACTCGATGCAGGTATATCGCGGACTTGACATTGGCACGGCAAAACCAAGCACTGCAGACCGCGCCCGTGTGCCGCATCACTTGATTGATGTGGTCGAAGTAACCGACCCGTTCGACGCGGCGAAGTTCGTCCAGCTAGCACGTGAAGCCGTCGCGGAGATTCAAGCTCGCGGGCGTGTGCCAATTTTATGCGGCGGTACAGGGTTGTATTTCAAGGCGTTCCTCGCCGGTTTAGGCCAGGCGCCGGCGCCTGACCCGAAGTTGCGTGCGGAGCTTGAGGCAACGCCGGTGGCCGAGCTGTTGCGCGAGCTTGCCGAACGCGACCCGGCGCTTTACGCAAAAATAGACCGGAACAACCCGCGCCGTATCATTCGCGCTGTTGAAGTGATCCGGCTGACCGGCAAGCCATTCTCAGCACAACGCGCCGATTGGCAGACCGAAATCTCCCACCCGCAATTCAAAGTTCGGTTTTTTGGCTTGAGCCGTGCACCAGGCGACCTGCACGCGCGGATTGACGCGCGTGTGGACGCGATGTTCCGCGCCGGCCTTGTCGAGGAAACGCGCCAACTGCTACAACGTGGCCTCGAGCAAAACAAGACGGCAATGCAAGCCATCGGTTACAGACAGGTTGTCGAGTACCTGCGTGGACAACGGTCGCTCCCGGACACAATTCAACTTGTCAAAATCCGGACACGTCAGTTTGCCAAACGGCAGATGACATGGTTCAGACGCCAACTGAACTTGGAATGGATTAACCTGGCATCGGAAGAACCGGTAAGTGCTACTGTGGCCTGCCTGTGCAAGCTGATTCAATAATGTGGGAGTTTTTGCTTGTCCGGCCAAGCCCGAATTAACCTGTGATACAGGGGCGGCTCTTTTTTCTGGAATTGACATTGCCGGGCTGATTTCGTAAAACTCGGTCGTGAGAGCCTCATTCAGATCCGTTCCTGTCGATCGTGGGCCAGCGGTGTGTAAGAAGCTATTTCGTCTCAGTTTATCGGTAAGAAAAGGAAAGACGAGAGAGCACAATGAAAGTTGACCCGAAGCTCACGTTTGGAGTGGTGCTTGTCTCCTTGGTGGCTGGTGTGATACAGGCTGCGACTTACTATGTGGACGCAAGCCGGCCGGATGACTCTGGAGACGGTTTGAGTTGGGCCACGGCGAAGAAGACGATTCAAGCTGCCGTGTATCTGGCGGGTGATGGGGACACCGTGCTCGTGACAAACGGGGTGTATGATGTTGGTGCCCATGTTGTACCGGAAAGTGTTTTACCCAACCGTGTAGCAATCACGAACACCGTGCTGGTGCGGAGCGTCAACGGTCCGGCCCAGACATTCATTGTGGGTGAGGGTCCAGGAGGTACTAACGCTGTGCGTTGCGTATATATTACTGAGGGGACATTGAGCGGGTTTACACTGTCCAACGGGCACACACGGACCGAATGGGATTTGGCAAGGGATAGCTTGGGTGGCGGGGCGTATGCTTTGGGAGGGACGCTGACGAATTGCATCCTGACCGGCAACTCGGCCCGCGATGGCGGCGGGGCGGCTTACGGCACGCTGTACAACTGCACGCTGTCGGGCAACTGGGCTGGCCGGTACGGTGGCGGAGCCTCTGGGGCCACGTTGTATGACTGCATCTTGTTTGACAACCGGGCTTTCCTGGGAGGTGGGGCTTCTTCCAGCACGCTGTACAACTGCACACTATTTAGTAACTTGGCCGACTCGTGGGGTGGCGGTGCATTCATGGGGACCCTGCACAACTGCACACTGTCGCGGAATAGGGCGTCTGATAGAGGTGGTGGAGCCTATGGGGGCACGCTGTATAACTGCACGCTGTCAGGCAACACGGCCGAGGCCGGCGGCGGGGCCTACGGAGGCGCGCTGTATAATTGTGTGCTCTCGCGCAACTTGGCCGCGTCAGTCGGCGGCGGCGCGTTCATGGGGACACTGCACAACTGCACACTGTCCGCCAACTCGGCCGAAGGCGCCGGCGGGGCGGCATACTCTACTCTATACAACTGCATACTGTTGGGCAACTTGGCTGACTTTTGGGGTGGTGGCACCTATGGGGGCACGCTGTATAACTGCACGCTGTCGGGCAACGCGGCTGGGATCGGCGGCGGTGGAGCTTACGGCGGTACACTGTATAACTGTATTGTGTACTACAACACCGCTCAAGAAAGGCCCAACTACGACAGATCAACTCTGTGGTATAGCTGCACCACGCCGCTGCCTGAAGGAGATGGAAACATCAGCGCGGAGCCGATGTTCGTTGACTGGGTCGGCGAAAACTACCGCTTGGCCGCCGGCTCGCCCTGCATCAACGCGGGCATCAATGCGTATGCACTAACGAATATGGCACCCTACGATCTGGATGGGCATCCGCGGATTATTGGCGACAGGGTGGATATGGGCGCGCATGAGTATCCATACACTGGCCATGGTGTTCACTATGCTTGGCTGCAGCAGTACAGGCTGCCAATTGACGGTTCGGCTGACTCGCTGGATCAGGATGGCGATGGGATGGCGACATGGCAAGAGTACATTGCTGGGATGGACCCGATAAACGCGGTGTCGGTGTTTCGGCTGAGCATAGAAGGAGGTGGCAGCATTTTGAGTTGGCCCAGCGTTGCCGGGCGGGTGTACGCGGTGGAGTACGCCACGAACCTGAACGCTGGTGGGTTCCGGCCGTTGGCTGGTGCCACGAATTTGCCTCCAACGCCTCCGCGAAACACGTTTACGAACGTGACATGGATTGGACCTATGGAATTCTACCGTGTGACGGTTCGGCTTGAGTGAATGTGTTTTTGGGAGCAGGACCTGCTACACAGCATCTTTTGTAGCCGATGGCGTGCGCCCGAAATGCACAAAAAGGCCCTTCGCAATGTTTTCGCCTCGGCGTATTCCGCGTCTGCGGTTACCGTTCACCAAGTCGGCAGGCGCGTGACCGTCCCGGTCGCAGAAGTGCTGCGGCCAAGATGGCCGCGCTCCAATCTACCGCGGCGCGCGACCGTCTCGCTCGCAGAAAACCTGCAGCCAAGAGCGCCGCGCGACAAATCTGCCCAAAGGCGCGCGGGCGTCCACGCCCGCAGAAATACGCTCCGGTCAACGCTACTATCTCCAAGCTTTTACATCACCGGTACTGTTGCACCCCAAGAAAGACCTCAAACCAGTTCCGCTCACCGGTTGGCCGATTCTTCACTGCCGAGGCGCAAAGACGCAGAGCAAGCTAGGGCGCGTCCCGCATGTGCGGGACGCGCCGCTATCCTCACGCTCGAAAACGTCCGACGGGCAGAGGACTGCCCGCCCTACCAATGCAATTGTCACGGCGTGTGACTGTCTCGGTCGCAGAAAACCTGCGGCCAAGATAACAGGCGGCGCGCGGGCGTCCACGCCCGCAGAAACAACACTGGGCTTAACACTGCTACATCACCGTTCCTACTGCTCTGCCATTTCCACACCACCAAAAAGACCTCAAACCAATCCTGGTCACCGGCAGTCACTGCGGCCAGGATGGCCGCGCGCCAAATCTACCCAGGCGCGGGACCGCACCGGTCGCAGAAAACCTGCAGCCAAGATGCCGGCGCGCCAGGATGTTACGGCGCAAGTGAAACCTGTTATGCATCGGCGCGCGCCTGTCTCAGCCGCAGCAACGTTACCGGTTTTTCCGGAAAGTATGGAGCCTGCCCGGTTGCGAGATTACAACGCGATCCGCTATACTACGCAAACCGTACAGCCCAATGCCGCTGTATGCTGCCGGCACGCCAATTTCAATGCACACCTTGGCAGTGAAACAGACTGGCCATTACGTCGTTCTTGGTCATTTTGCATATAGCCGTTCGTGCATGTGGCCAGAATTGGCCATTGACGAAGTGCCGCAAGATTCCGTCTAATTGGAGCGAATCGCACGGTTCGTGCGCGTTCAGAACGCGAAAGAAACAAACAAACCTAACTGCACAATGAAAAGGCTAGCGTTAGCCGTTCTATCGTTGGTTGTCCTCACAACGGTTGCATTTGGTGCAACTGCATACGTCACCAAGTCCGGCAGTACGTGGACTGGGAAAGTTGATGGTACAGTGGTTTACACTGGTACCAGTTACAATGCCGCCATTCAGGCGTGCATAAACGCAATGAGTTCCGGCACAATCTACATCCGGAACAGCGGCACATGCGAGGCAGACTATGGTATCGCACCCAAAGACGGTCTCACACTCGATTACGGCGGCACGCAGTCTTACGGCCAGAGCGGGACAATATCTGTCATCCAGCTCGACCGCAAAAGCAGCGTGACCATCAAAAATCAAAAGATCACGGGTTCGCCCAGATACGGTATCTGGTCACGCAGCAGCAGCAGCATAACGTTGAGCGGGTGCAATTGCGACGTCAGTGGTGGTTTGATTTACAGGTTCGATGACAGCAAAAGCGCCGGCTCACGTAACATCAACATCAACAGCATCACTGCCAACGGCGCCACTGCACACGGGTGCGAGACATACACCGTGGACGGGTTTTACTGGAGCACGGTCACGGCCAATAATTCCGCCGGGTGCGGTCTGCTGTTGAACAACACAATCAACTGGTCCGGCAGCTCGGTGTACGCATACAACTGTTGTTACGGTGGTGGGTATGCCGGATTCCGTGTTGCGAACTCGAATCAGAAGGGCACGGTAAACTACGTGGATGCAAACCGGTGCGGTCGCGGAATCTTCAGCCTGACCCAGAGCCGCGATGCAACGGTTAACAACTGTTACATACGGTACTGCAGTGGGATCGGTATCTGGCTGCAGGATACCTACAACACAAAGATCAAGGCCGGTACGGTTGAAGCATGCGCAGGTGGTTGTTACAGCATAACAGGCGGCTCAGGTAATTCAGTCACTGTAACCTGCAAGTAAACACACCCGGCTTTGGGCGAGCTGAAGACTCGGAACGATGCGGGACGTTGCGGCGGACATAACCGTAACGTCCCGCTGATTTCTTTGCCTTGAAAAACGGCAGCGTCGAGTCATGATCCTGCCATGAAAAAGGGCATTTACGCCGCTGTTGCATTTGCGCTGGGTGTGTGCGTCGGGTACATGGCAGCGCGGTCGTTTCACGCTCGTACCCCGGCAGGCACAACCGGCGGCGTACCCGGAACAGAGTTGCTATCGGACAAAAAAACCGCGCTTGCGCCCGGCAAAGGGCAAATTGCATTTGGGCTGACACTCCCCCAGATCATCGAGCGGATCAATCAAGAATGCAGAGCGGGTGTCTGGCGGCGCACGCGTGAGTGGGACCAAATACTCGGGTCACTTTCAGCCGAACAATTCGCCCAGGTCGCCGAGGGCATCAAGACCGCTTTACTGTCGCCCCTGCAAGATGAGTTGCGTCGGGTCTTCATTCTCAAATGGAGTGGGGTTGACCCGGCGGGTGCACTGACGTTTCTTGTTGACTGGCCGGCGTCAGTTACACGCGACCGACTTGTTGTTGCGGTGGTACAGGAATGGCTCGGGCGCGATCTCGACCCGGCAATCGAATGGATAAAAAGCCTGCCGGCCTCACCCCTGAAAAACGAGCTGCTGAATCATGCCATCTCGACTCTGGCACGATACAACCCGGCAGCGGCATTGGAACTGGTGAACCTGCTGCCGCCGCAAATCCGCTCAACCAGCTACGGCGCAATTTTCGGTGCATGGGCGGCTGCAAATCCAAAAGATGCACTCGCACAAATCGAAAAACTTAATTTACCGCTCCAACACAGACTCGCTGCGCTTGAAGCGGTGTTTCGGGCCTGGGGCATGGCAGACCCGAAAGGCGCACTTGCTTGGGCGGCTGCGATGCCAACCGGACAGAACCGCAACCTCGCAATTCGCCATATCCTCAGTAGCTGGGCGTCGGTCGAGCCGGGGGCGGCTGCCGAATACGCGCTTGCACTACCACAGGGTGCAGAACGCAACCTCGCCGTAACAACGCTCATCGAGTTCTGGCCAGAGTCAGACATGGAAACCGCTGTCAAGCTTGTTGACGCGCTTCCGGCAGGTACAGCACGTCAAAATGCACTCCGGTTTTTGATGCCGACCTGGGCAAATGCGGACCCTGAAAAAGCGCTCGAGTATGTGCAGAGTATGCCGGCGGGTGCCGCCAAAAACGAGTTGTTAAGCAACGTGATCATGCTCTGGGCACTTGATGACCCGCAAAAAGCGCTCGATGCAGCGCTCAACCTACCCGAAAGCAGAACCAGGGGCGAAACGCTGCAGGCAGCCATGGCGCAGCTTGCGGCTGTTGACCCGACAAATGCACTTGCCCGCGCGCGTGCAATGCAATCCGATAAAGACCGGCGCACGGCGTTGCACGCTGTGGCAAATGCGCTTGCAACCGACAACCCTGCTCTTGCAGCTTCAATCGCCTCTGAGTTACCCCCTGGCCGCGAACAACTCGAGACACTGCCTGCCATAGCCAGGGCTTTTATGAAGGTTGACCCGGCGCAAACGCTGAGCTGGCTCAAATCGTTGCCAGACGGTCTGGGCAGGCGCATGGCATACGAGACAGTGGGCGAGATCATGGCCGAAAGCAATCCGCAACAGGCCGTGCATTGGGCTTCTTTACTCAGTGAATCCGAAGGCCGCACGCGCGTGCTCGAAACCACACTGTCGAAATGGGTGCGCGAAGACTCCTCAGGCGCGCTTGCCTGGCTTGACAAGGTCCAACAACCCGAGTTGAAAGCTGCTGCAGCCGTTGCAATTGCAGGTGAACTTGCATATTCGGACCCTGCAAAAGCACTCGAGCTTGCCACGCACTTCGCAACTCAGGACGAACGCGGCGGTGCAATTGCTCGGATTGCACATGTCTGGGCGCGGCAGGATTTCAACGGCGCTCTGGAGCAATTGCAACAAATGCAGGTCGGCCCCGAACGCAAGCAGTTTCTCGCAGCCATTGCAACGGTTGTGGCCGAGCAATCGCCCGCGGAAGCCGCTGCGCTCCTGGAACGGTTTGCCTCAGTCGAAGTTGACCCGTCAACAGTCCAGGTAATAGCCACCGAATGGGCAATGCACGAGCCTTCAGCCGCAGCAAACTGGGTATGGAACCTCAACGATCCACAACTCAAACTCTCGGCGTTGCAGGAGGTCACAACACAATGGGCGAGTGTTGACCCCGTCAGGGCCGGTCAATGGCTGGCTACGTTGCCCGCAAACCCAATCCGTGACATTGGTTTTGCATCGTACGTGCAGCAGGTTGCAGTTGAACGACCACAGTTTGCGGCGCAGTGGGTTGAAATGATCGAAGACACCGCCCTGCGACAAAGGGCAATCCTCACCGTCGCGCAATCGTGGCTGCGCGTTGATGCACACGGCGCAGAATCGTGGCTGCACAAAATGAAAGTCTCTCCGGACGCAATATCCCAGTGATACAAGCCCAGATATTGTTTTCGGCAGGCGAAATTGGGGCTTGACCCCAGAGTTTCACGCCGCTCACGTAGCCCAGAGTTCCAAGTGTGCCCCCTGCCTGTCGTGCTCGGCTCGGCACAGCCAGGCGACAACAGCGGGTTCGTCCTGCAGGGGTAGTATGCACCATAATGGTTTCGCCGCGCCAGCACTGCAAGGTTGTGAAATATCCGGCATAGGCAATGTTTTCGGCGGGCCGTTCCCGCGGCTGCAGGACGAGCTGCGTGCGCTACCCATCGCAACTGCATTCTTTAGATTGGAGTGTTTGACCCGATGTTGGTAGGGAGGGTTGGAGCGGCAGTCTGTGACCGCCGGGTTTTGTTAGCCCATATTTGCGGGACTGTCTTGCTGCACCCGTGCTGTGGAAAAACGGACGGCGTTCGCAGAACGCCGCTACAAAAGCTGTTGAGTGCCGCGCGCCGCTCTGAGGCGCAGTAAGGCGCCGTGTGTTCGAGGGTAAGGCTTTTATCAAAACCGGCTGCTGTGTGCGCTCGGGCTATGCCAAACTCTGGACGACGCGGAAGTCGTCAATCAATCGAACCGAAAGCGGTGCTGGAGCACCGCGCTCCAAAAGCTTCTACTCCAATCCTTCACAGCAGAGGCGTAGAGAGTAAGGTAGGGCGCGCAGTCCACTGCGCGCCGTGGTTGGTCATGCAAACCCAGCTTCTCGGCCGGAATCCTACCGTCCGCGCCCTTACGGGCGCGGCTACGTTTAACGGCTGAGACGCAGAGGCGTGGAGAGTAAGGTAGGGCGCGCAGTTCACTGCGCGCCGTGGTTGGTCATGCAAACCCAGCTTCTCGGCCGGAATCCTACCGTCCGCGCCCTTACGGGCGCGGCTACGGTCCGCGCTCATCTGGGGCGCAGAACACCTGCGGCCAAGATGGCCGCGCGCCAAATCTACCCAAAGGCGTAGAGTTAAGGTAGGGCGCGCAGTCCACTGCGCGCCGGTGTGGGTCGTGCTGACCCCGGCTTCTCAGGCTAGAATCCTGCCATCCGCGCCC
>Ga0315298_1003493_pt1 | contig 24913 bp, 16 predicted proteins | sample WHS_1_MG_FD_203077 | JGI IMG/M metagenome (GOLD analysis project Ga0315298, IMG submission 203077) | Extremophilic microbial mat communities from Washburn Hot Springs, YNP, Wyoming, USA - WHS_1_MG | ecosystem: Environmental > Aquatic > Thermal springs > Hot (42-90C) | place: USA: Wyoming... | reverse complement strand
CCTTCATTGCTGCCTACAACCAAGCTGCCGCACCGTTCGAATGGTCCAAAGCGGTCGTCCACCAGGTGACCCCACAGAAACGTTATGGGGATTTAGCTAAGTGAGTACTAGCCGTCTACCAACCCAGCCCAGGGCGACAGGACCACTCGGTGCAGCCGGACTTGCGGGCAAAGCATGCACCTGCCGATGACTCTGGAGATCAACGATGACGATCTGCCAGTTTCCAGTCGAGGGTACCTTTGTCCTAACCGCAAGGTACCTGCCATCCGGCGAGACGAAGTTCCGCCCGTAGATTAGGACCCGGTGGCCAGCACATCCCGCGAGGGATATGGCCGCAAGAGCTGTGGCGAGGACCCACCGGGTGACTACACGGCACATCATCCGTTGCCCTCCTCTCATCTTAGGCGCCGGCTGGCATGGCACTGGCGGTCACACCGGCTGGCGCAAGCGCTGGCTTCCGCGCATCGACATGATAGCGTTAGGAGCCACATGCGTGACGCAGGGCGGCACAAGGCTCCCGAACCCCATCGCTGTGAGGTCGTAGGAGAGAGGACCGCCCCATGGAACCGGTTGGCGCAGCCAGCGGCTCCGGACGACAAGCGTAACGATTCCGCTGATCTCCAAGCCGGAGCGCTGGGGCTTGACAGTGATATCGCCAAAGGGCTTGCCCTCTCGTACGAGTTCGAAAGTGAACGGGTCAGTCGGGACAGATCTCAGCTGGATACCCTCCCTCGCATACCAGCCTGCCAGCTGCATGCGCATCTTGGCGGCTGGTAGGGAACTCGTCCCATTGAAGACGCCGTACGCATACCAGTCACTGTCGCCTGGGACAATGCGGAAACGATGCACTCGGGTCCCTGGCGGCAGGAACACGGGTACGTACAGCTGCCAGCCGTCGTAACCACGTATCGCCAAGCCCTGCGATGGGACGTGTCGCCAGGCCGCCGGGACCCGCACGGTCCCGGTCGATCGCGAGGCACATCCTTCCAGAAGGAGCGTGAGGAACCCGATCGCCAGGAGTCGGACTGCGCAGCGACCACCGGCTACACAAACTCGCCCCGCCGCCCTCACTTGCACCCCTTGTAGCATTTGCCAGTATCGATCGCACGCTGTGGGGGCCGTTCGTCTCCGAAATGTCCGTGGATGAGTTGATCGCACTTTTCCATGCATTGAGTCGGATCCTTTTCCTTCCAGGCATCAGCATAGTAAGGAGGCGGTGGGGGCTTTCGCCCGCACCCACTTATCCCAATGGCAGCCAGCAGCGCACACAGGCAAGGCAACCACCAGATTTGCCCGGTCGGATCGGCACGCAGCACTGGATTCTGTCCGCAGTACGCGTACGCATGCACGCCCAGCAACGTGGCTGTGCTCGGTCGTGTTCCTCTTAGACGCGGGTCGGCCTGCATGAGCACGCCTGTTTCAGCGGCATAGTACCGGTCTCCCAGCTGGGCCAGGTACCCTCCCCCAGCCCGATACCCCAGCCCTCCCACATACCGATACGGATTATCGGTGGTGCCCGTCGAGGTAAGCGTGTTCCCAAAGGCGTCGTACATGTAGGTATCGGTGATAGCATGGGTGGTGTTGCGCATCAGTTGCCGGGTGGAGCCCAGACCATCGGCGAGGTAATTGTAGGCGCCGCCGCCGCTGGGCAGGTAGCGGGAGGCCAGCGGGCTGTAGTAGGTCGGCCCTTCCCAGTAGTTGACCGCGGTGGTGGTCCAGGTGTCCCCGGAGAGCGTCCCCTCCACCACCGGGCGCACGCCGTCGTACTGGCGCGTCATGCTATCCCCCATCCGCCCCTATCTTATCCCCCTCGCCCTGGCCGTCAAGGGGCAGGCGGTTGGCAGGAAGGTGGGCAAGCGTGTTGGGCGCTGCACCGCCAGACATACTGTTCCCCGCTACGCCCGCACATATTCTGTGCGAGCGATGATCTCTTGCTGCAGGGCGGGGGAAAGGCTGGTGAAGTAGGCGGAGTAGCCAGCCACGCGCACGATCAGGTTGCGATGGCGCTCGGGATGGAGGACGGCCTCTTCCAGGCGCTTGCGGTCCACCACATTTACCTGCACCTCGAAGCCGCCCAGTTCCAGGTAGGTGCGCAGGAGCGTCGCCACCTGCCGACGGCCGGCAGCACTTGCGAGCAGGCGCGGCTGGAACTTCATGTTGAGCACCAGGCCCCCGATCGCAGCCTGGCCGTGGTCCCAGGCGGTGCAGGAGCGCAGCATGGCCGTGGGCCCGCGCCGGTCCCGGCCCTGCACCGGCCCCACGCAGTCGCCAAGCGGGGTGCCGCCCCGGCGCCCGTCGGGGGTGGCGCCGGTACGCTTGCCCAGTTCGTCGTGCATGATCCAGCACAGGAAACCGGGGTGGTACCCGCCCCCCCGCTCGTTCTTGTGCTGCGCCACCTCGGCGCAGAAATGCTCCACCACCTGCCGCATCAGGGCATCCGGCGCACCGTCGTCGTTGCCGTAGCGGGGCAGGCGCTCTATCTTCTCCTGCAGCCACTCACAGCCCGCGAAGTCGGCCTCCAGCGCGGCCGCGAAGTCTTCCAGCGCCACCTCCCGGCGCTGGAATACGAGCGTGCGCAGGGCATACAGTCCGTCGGCTACGTTCGAAGGGCCCACCCCCTCGGGCATGACGAAGTTATAGCGGGCGCCGCCGGCGGTGATGTCCACCCCCCGCTCCAGGCAGTCGGAGACGACCGTAGACAGGAAGGGCCAGGGCGAGATCCGCGCGCTCTCCCGCTCAAAGCGGCTGTGGGTAAGCCGGTTCAGGGCCACCACCTCCGCCACTCGCGCCTGGTACGCGGCGAACAACTCCTCGAACGTAGCCGCCCCGCGGTTGGCGATCACCGCCTCCCGCAGGCACTTGCCCAGGTTGATATAGCCGCTGGCGATCCAGGGGTTGGTCTTTCCGACGACGGATATTTCCACGCACGAGCCGGGAACGTACTCCACCGCCTCGGCAAAGGGTACGCCCACCTTCATCAGGGCGGGGATGGTGACATCATCATTGAAGAGCGCGGGGAAGCCGATGCCGGTCTTCATCACCGCTACCGCGCGCTCGAGCAGGGGGGCGGGGGTATTCCGGCTCACGCACAGGGCCAGCGCCGGGTGCAATACCTGCAAGTCCTCGCAGAGGTCCAGACACAGCCAGGTCAACTCGTTGGTGGCGTCGCTGCCGTCAGGCAGCGTGCCGCCCACGATCAGCACCTGGGGCACCCCCTTGGGCTCGAACTCGTTGAACTTGAGCCACCATGCCGCGAGCAGTTCCCGGGCCCGGGCGTCGTCCAACCGTCCGGCGGCACGATCCGCCTGGTAGTAGGGCCAGGCATAGCGGTCCACGTGGCCGGGGCAGAAGCAGCCGTGGCTGCTGCCGGCCTCCATCGCCACCAGCAGGTGGATGAACCACGATGCCTGCAAGGCCTGCCAGAAGGTGCGGGCCGGCCACTCGGGCACGCGGCGGCAGTTGCGAGCAACCTGCCAGAGTTCCTCGCGACGCACCGGGTCAGGCTCCGCTGCCGCCTGCAACTCGGCCTCCCGGGCGTAGCGCCGGCTAAGGCGGATGGCCGCCCGGAGGGTGATGGCGGCGGCTACGTAGAACTGCTGCCGCTCATCTTGGGCCGGTAAGCCGGCCATACGCTCGCCTACCTGCCGCAGGATGCCCCGCAGTCCCAGCCTTAGCACGGTCTGGTAGTCGGGCGTCATGTGCCCCACCGGGAAGCCGGCGGTATAGAGCCCTTCGTCCAGGGCCTTGCGCTCGGCCGGGGTCAACTCCCGCTCCACCCTGCCCCACAGCTCACTGCGTCCGCCGTCACGCCAGCGCCGGCGCTCGAGCCGCTGGCGCTCCTGGGCGCTCACCTCCCGCTTGGGGTGCCAGCCCACGATCAATTCGTCGGGTAGTATCCGCACGGGCACCCGATCCAGCAAGTGGGCAAAAGCCAAAGCCTGCCTGATGAGGGGCGGTCGGCCCTGGGTACGCGCATAGGAGGCCGAGAGCAGCCACTCCCGGTCCACGAAGTAGCCGCCGCTGGCCAGCGTCTGCTCCCGCAAGCGGGCAATGCGCTCGGTCATACTACGCTCCTGTGCTCGGTGCGGGCCAGGATGTCCTCCTGCACGGCCCGGTCGAGGCCGACGAAGTAGGCGGAGAAGCCGGAAACGCGCACCACCAGGCTGCGGTGCCGCTCGGGATGGGCCATCGCCTCCCGCAGCAGCGCCGAGTCGGTGGTGTTGAACTGGAGTTGCGCCCCGCCCAGGTCAAAGCAGGTGCGCACCAGTGCCGCCAGCGCCTCCAGCCCGCGCCGTCCGGCCAGCGCCGTGGGGTGGAACTTCATGTTCACCACGTTGCCCCCGGGCGCCAGGCGATAGTCGAGTTTCGCCACCGAGCGCACCACGGCCGTGGGGCCGTGCCGGTCGCGCCCAAAGGTGGGCGAGGCCGCGTCGCTCAGCGGCTGGCCGGCCAGCCGCCCGTCCGGGGTGGCCCCCACCTCCCGACCGGCGGGGATGTTGGAGATGTTGGCCCCCATCAAGGCCCAGAAGTGCCCGCCCTGTGCGGTGCGATATTTCAGGCACTCCCGCCCGAAATCGGCGGCCACCCGGCGGGCCAGCAGGTCCACCGTGTCATCGTCATTGCCATACTTGGGTGCCTCCTCGAGCAGCAGCCGGTGCTCGGCGGCGAACCCCGCAAAGTCGGCGGCCAGCATGGCCCGCACCTGCTCGAGCGTAAACCGGGGCTCCTCGTACACAAACCGGCGCAGGGCCGCCAGGGAGTCGGCCGTGCAGCCGATCCCCATCCCCGCCACCCCATAGTTGGCCGGCCAGCGGGCGCCCCCGGCATTGACATCCAGCCCCCGCTCCAGGCAATCGGCCACCAGCGCGCTCAGCAGCGGGCTGGTCAGATCGCCGGCCCGGTCCTCGGCCTCCTGCTCCATGGCCTGAATGGCGCGGATGTGGGTCGCCAGCCCGGTGCGCATCTGCACCAGGAAGGCCTGGTACAACTGCTCCCAGGTCTGCGGCTCGCCGGTATCCGGGCCTGCCTGGGTGTCGGTGAGCGGGTCCCGCCCGTGCCACAACGCCAGCGCCAGGCAGCGCAGCAGGTTGAAGCGGCTATCCGCCCAGGGGGCCATGCGGCCGGGGAGGAAGCATTCGATGCACCCCACGAAGCAGTAGTCCCGGGCCTCCTGCAGGGGGTATCCCTGCTCTACCAGGGCCGAGATTTCCACCTCATCATTGAAGAGCGCCGGAAAGCCGATGCCGGTGCGGATGACGGCTGCGCACTTGTGCAGGAACTCGGGCGGGGTGTGGGCGTGAATGCGCGCGGTCACGTTGCCGCCCGGCTGGCCAATGCGCCGGCAGGCCTCCAGGCACAGGTAGGAGAGGTCATTGGTGGCGTCCTCGCCCTCAGGAGTGAGCCCGCCCAGGCAGATATTCTGGATGTCCCCGCGATGGGCCACCTTGGCGAAGAAGTGGTCAAGCAGCGCCTGGGCTTGCTCGGTAGTCAGGCGGCCCGCCTTCCGATCCTCCAGGTAGAAGGGATGGAGATACTGGTCCAGTCGCCCGAAGGCCATGGCATAGCGCTCGTCCAGTTGAAAGGCGCAGTGCACCAGGAGCACCAGTTGCAGCGCTTCCCAGAAGGTGGCCGGGGGCGCTGTGGCCAGCCGCTCCAGCATGCCGGACTGCGCCTTGAGCAGGCTGGCCCACTCCCCGCCCTCCGCCGCCTGCTTGGCCGCGGCTTGCGACCAGCGCCCCACGTGGGCCGAGAGCCCATCGAGGGCCACGATGACCGATTCCAAGAAGACCCGGCGCTCGGCCTCCGAGTGCCGGGCCAGCGAGGCCGCCGCGCGCTCTCGCAGGCCGCCGATGCCGACGGCAAGCAGGGTGGGGTAGTCTGGCGCCAGGTGGTCGAAGTGGGTGCCGAAGTGGCGGCTGCCGATACCGGCGAGGTACTCCCGGGCCGCGGCCAGACCGGTCTCGTCGCCCGCGGACGCCAAGCGCCCGATCCCCGAGCCGAGCAGCAACTCGCCGGGCAGCAGGGGCAGGTCGCAGCGTGCCAAGACCTCGTTCAGCGCGAGGGCGCGCCGGACGGTCATGGGCCGCCCCTGGCTGCTGCGGAACGACTCCGCCCGCCAGCAGGTCGCGGCATGAAAGCCCCGCTCGTCCTGCAGGCGCAGGGTATGCCGGCAGACCTCCGCAGCGTCCAGCCACTTGTCGGGCATGGTGCTCATAGCGATCCCGGCCCGGGCGGCGAGCCGCCGGGCAGCGTGCCTCTATTCTACCGCATCGGGCACGAAAACAGTCTTCAGGGAGAGGCCGGCCCGGGCCCTGGCAAAGGCCTCGTTGACCGCGCTCACCGGCACCCGGTCGGTCACGGCGCGAGTGAGCGCGTTCCAGGCGGCGGGCGTGCGCAGGAGAAAGTCGAAGTAATCGGCGCGGTCCTGGGCGGTGAACTGCGCGCTGCCCATGATCTGCAGCGCATTGAAGGTGACCAGGTGCGGTGGGAGCGCGATCTCCCCCCGGTCGGAGTATTGCCCGGCCCACACATAGCGCCCGCGTGGCCGCAGCAGGGGTAGCCCTTCGGCCACCGCCTCCGGGTTGCCGCTGGCCTCGATTGCCAGGTCTGCGCCCTGGCCGCCGGTGGCCTCCAGCACCGCCTGCCGGCGCTGCTCCCGGGTGGTGGCCCGGATGTCGAGCACCAATCCCGCGCCCAACTCCCGCGCCACCTCCAGCCGCAAGGGAAGGGTGCCGGAGCCGATCAGGGTCACCGTGCCCGCGCCCATCTGGGCCGCATAGAGCGCGGCGAACAGTCCCACGGGGCCAGAGCCCTGCACCACCACGTGCTCGCCGGGGATGATGCCGCCGGCGTAGCGCAGGCCGCGGATCACCGTGGGCCCCGCGCACAGGCAGGATGCCGCCACCATCGCCGGCAGCCCCTCGGGCAGCCGGTGCAGGTAGGCGATGGGGGCCACCGTGACCTCTGCGAAGCCGCCGTGGAAATGCGGGGGAGTTTCCACCGAGCGCACATAGGTCAATGACTCGCCCAGGCGCAGGCAGGAGGCGTCACCCCCCGTGCGGCAGAGTAGGCATTCGCCGCAGGGGGCGATCACGTTCACCGCCACCAGGTCGCCCGGGCGCACGGCCTGGCCCCGGCAGTCCTGGTGCTCGCCCGTGCCCAAGTCTTGCACGTATCCCAGGAACTCGTGCCCCAGGATGATCGGGGCGGGCATGGCAATCGCCCCCTCCCAGATGTGCAGGTCGGTGCCACACAGGCCCGAGGCGACCAGGCGCACGACGGCCTTCCCGGGTTGAGCGGCAGGCGGGGGGTAGTCGCGGATCTCGAAGGGCTTGCCGGGACCGACGAAGATGGCGGCTTTCATCCCTTGCCCTCCGGGGCTTCCTTGCCGGCCACCAGCAGTTCGGACCCGATGACCGCTGCACCAGTGGAAAGGGTGACCGCGGCCGCGAGCAGGCCGGAGTCATTGAGGGCAAAGGCGGCCAGCGCGGCAATCGGCAGCAGGGCAGCGGCCAGGGCGCGGCCGGGGTGGGCGCGGGCGAACGGCAGCCATTGCGCGGGCCGCGCCAGGGGCCGTGCGGCAAGCGCCACCGCCGCCGCCACCAGCACGTACAGCCAGTCGGAGAAGCGCACCAGGGTCCAGTTCATGGTCAACTTGCGCACCACCATAGCCCAGGCCTCGGCGGTGCCCCCGGAGGCCAGGATAGCCGCCATGCGCCCGATATGCGACTCACCGGCACTGCGGTATTCTAAAAGCAACATCAGGCATCCGGCAGCCAGTACCGCCAACACTGCGCCCAAGAACGCCAGGGCGCGCTGCCGAGAGCGCAGCCACAGCAGCGCGAGCGCTGTCACGGCCAACGCGCTGCCGATCCCGAAGTTGGCGCCTCCCATCCCCCAGGCGGCCAGCGCGCCCAGCACCAGCAGCAGCAATACTCCGGCTATCAGCCGCCCGCGCCCTTCCCCGGCAGCCAGGGCAGCCGCCGGCAGCACTGCCGCCCCCAGCAGCAGCCCGCCGTACTCGTTGCCCAACCCATAGAAGCGCGCACCTGCGGTCAGGGAGTAGCCCAGCGCCGAGCCGGCCATCAGCCGCCCCCCCAGCAGCAAGTCGAGGGTGACAACCACGATCGTCACTCCCGCCAACACCCCGCCCGCTCCGCGCCCCAGCAGACGAGCGGCCAAAGCCAGCGCCAGCGCGGTTACGGGGACCCCCACTGCCGCCACCGGCAGGGGCACGACGGCCAGCGGCCACCATAAACACGCCAGCGGCAGCCAGCCCGCCGTGAGCAGGCCTACGCGGGCTGCTTCCTGCCAGGACCGGCCCCAGCCGGGTAGCAGGAGTGCCCCGGCCCCGACCGCCAGGAGCAGGATCAGCAGCACCACCACCACCTTGGCCACCACGGGCCGGGCAGCCTCTGCGCGGGCCACCCGCTGCTCGAGGTCCAGGATGAGCATGGTGTTGCCCTGCGCGGGCATGGCTTCCAGGGGCTGGCCTACCATGCGGGCGACCGGATCGACATGCATGCGCTCGATCAGGGTGGGGACCACGTCCAGGGTGCTGCCCAGCCAGGGCAGGCGAGTGGAGTCGCTGCCGAGCAGGCCGGAGGGGATGTTGCGCCCCCACAGTGCCACCGGCTGCAACGTATTGCTGTTGCCGTTGTCGGCCCCACTGGAAACCAGCAGCAGGCGCCAGCCCTGCGCCGCGGCCACCGGCATCAACTTCCCCAGGAAGGCATCGAGCGCGCCCAGGGCCTCCGCCCGTGCCGCGGTCACCACTGCCTCCGGCAACTGCGGCGCCAGGCGGGAGAGCCGGTCAGTGTCACCGGTCTCGATCACGATCAGCCGGCATTCCGCGGCCAGCGCCTGCACCCGCTCGAGCAGGTAATCGTAGTTAGTCTTCACCCCCACCGGCCCCACGTCGGGCAGCAGGCAGCCCTCGCCCATATCGCCCCGCCCCACCAGGCCGCGGCTATCCATGGCCACCGCGGCCGCGTAGCGATGAGGGGCCAGCCCGGGAAGGTCGGCGTTCCCGAGCACCGCCGCGAGTTGCCCGCGGCCGTGCAGCGCGTCGCCTACCTGGCCGAGGTGTAGCGTGGGGGCCTGCTGTTGGTTCTCATGCAGCACTGCGGCGCCGGCCAGGTAGGCCACCTGCGAGGTGCCCATCACCAGCCCGGTGCGCGCGGCGTAGAGGTTGGCGGCCGGGCGGCCGGCATAGCCCTCGCCACTGCCCAGGGCCAGCCCGGCGAGGTCCCCCGTCTGCTCGCAGGTCACCCGGGAACCCGCGGCCAGGGTGAGCACCGCGCTCTCGTGGTTGGGGGTGCGGGCGGCGGTGCGGGTGCAAAGCAGCCCCACCGCGCCCTGCATGGCCAGCGCGTTGAGGGCAGAATGCTTGGGGTCCAGCAGATCGGCCCAGGTGACCCCGTAGAGCAGAATCACAATTACCGGCTGGGTGCCAGCGGGGGCGGCGGCCGGCGGAGGCGTAGGTTCGCTTGCCTGCTGTGCCCCGGACCAGATGGGTGCCAGCAAGGCGAACGCGAGGGCGGCGACGATGGTTCTTCTCTTCACCACGCTCTCTCGGGGGTCCAGGTGCAGGATGTGGAGTGCAAGCCGCTCATTGCCAGGTTAGTTCGTCACCTGACGGGATGAACCTGCCCGGTTTGGGGTTTACCGTCCTCACGGGCGCTGTCCACGCCGTGCCCTAATAACGGCTCACGCCGGCAGCCGGCCGGCACTTGACCCCGCCGGGGCGTGCCCGTTCTCCTACTGCTCGCACGCCGCAAAGAACGCCAGCACGTTCTCCCAGGGTACGTCCGGCTCGAGCACGTGCGTGGGCGCGAGCACCAGCCCGCCCCCCCGGCCCACGGTACGGATGCGCTCCCGGACCACCTCCCGCACCTGCTCGGGGGTGCCGTGCGGCATGGTGGTCTGGGTGCCGATGGTGCCCCAGAAGGAGAGCCGGTCGCCATACCGCTGCTTCATCGCCACCGGGTCCAGGCACTCGGGCTGCACGGGATTGAGCACATCAACGCCCACCTCGATCAGATCGTCGATGATGCTCGCGATGTTTCCATCCGAGTGGTAGAAGCAGTGCACCCGGGGGTTGACCGCGCGGGCGGCGGCGATCTCCCGGGCCAGCCGGGGCTGGAACCAGCGCCGCCAGGTGGCCGGGCTCATCATCAGCCGGTCCTGCATGCCCACGTCATCGCCGTAGAGCACCATGTCCACCCCGGCCTCGGCCAAGCGGCGGGCCATGAACTCCCGGTGCGCAGTCACCCGGTCCAGGATGGCGGTGGCCAGGTCGGGGTTGTCCGAGAAGTCCAGGAACAGCCGCTCATACCCCCGCAATTGCCACGAGGTCTCGAAGATGTGCCCCACCGACCCGATCACGAACAGCCCCTGGTCGTGCAGACCTTGCACCGCCGCCTCCAGGTGCTGGTGGCGGTAGTCGGCGGTAACGTCGGGCCAGGGGTAGGCCTCCACCTCGCGCACCGTGGAGAAACCGGCCATCGGGAAGCGCATCTTGGTGAAGTGGTATAAGGTGCCGGGCACGTGCGCGGTGCCGTACTCCGTGACGCTGGTGCCCTCCGGTAGCGGCTCGGGGTAGAAGCGGGTGAAATCGGTAGTCTCGCGCGGGCCCGCAAAGCCCACGTGCCGCATTTCCATCCCGAAGTACCCGGCCGGGTCGGTGCTCCCCGTCTCCCGCTGGAAGATCTCGTACAGATATGGGGTGAACGAGGCCTCCTTGGGCACCCGGTCGGGGGTACGATGGGCCAGGGCGGCAAGCACGCGCTCGCGGGGGGACATGGCAGATGGATCGGGCATGGGCACGCTCCCGGGGGGCAAGATGCCGTGGGGTCGGAGCGATTGTAGGGTGCGCCTCCGCCCCCGTCAAGCACATCCCACCGCATCTTGCCCCCGCTCCCCCCGGGAGGGCGGGGGTGAGGAGTTGCCGGTCGTTCTGCTGGCAGCCCAGGCTTCCATCGCAAATCCCCCATCCCATGTTCCCCGTCCCCTCCACATGCTGCCGGTCGTGTACACCCCAGGCCCCAAGCCGGCTATGCGGCCGGTTACACTGGGTGCGAGAACCCACAGGGGAGGGCGAGCCCGATCCATGGACGATCCCTACAGCACACGCCTGATGCACCAGCACCCCCGCTGGCCCAGCACGTGGTGGCGGGCACTGATCACCGCCCTGGTGCTCTACGTGGCAGCGGTGTGGACGCTGGCGCTCACGCGCAATGCCAAACTGTTCCCGGCGGTGGTGATGCTGGGCTCTTTCATGGTGCCGGTGGTGTTCGTGGTCTTCCTCTACAATCACCGCCACCTGAGCAGGATCAACCTGGAGACCATCGCCGAGGCCTTCTTCTACGGCGGGCTGCTGGGAGTGCTGGCGGCCTCGGTGCTCGAACCGGTATTCGTGGGCCGACTGAACGCGGTTTCGGCCTTCCGGGTGGGGGTGATCGAGGAGGCGGTGAAGATCCTGGGGGTGCTGGTGGTGGCCTCCGGTCGCCGGCACGATTCCATGCTGGACGGCATCATCCTGGGGGCGGCGGCGGGGATGGGGTTCGCCGCCCTGGAGAGCGCGGGCTACGCCTTCACCGCCTTCGTCACCAGCCGTGGCAGCCTCTCCATGGTGGTGGCGGTAACCTTGCTGCGCGGGGTGCTGGCGCCGCTGGGACACGGCACCTGGACCGCCATCCTGGGCGGCGCGCTCTTCAGGGAGAGCCGCAACGGCCGCTACCACATCACCCCCATCGTGGTCGGCGCCTACCTCCTGGTGGTGCTGCTGCACGGCTTGTGGGATGCCATCCCGGGCGTGATGGCCGCGCGCCTAGTGACCCCCCTGGCGATCCTGCTGGGTGAGGGGCTGGTGGGGGCCATCGGGCTGCTCATCCTGGGAGGGATGTGGGCCGAGGCCGTGCTGCGCCAACGCCCGCCTTATCTCGTGCGCCGGTCGCAGCTGGACGAGTGGGACGAGCCCCCGGCCAGAGCAGCGTGAATCCTGTAGTTCTTTCAAGCGACTGCAGGAGTTACGCGCTTCCCGGCAAACATTAGTTCTCTAACCACCCAAGGGGGGAGTGCCATGCTGACCGGGGATCTTGTCCACCTGCGCGAAGTGCCGCAGGTCACCTGCCTGGGGGAGTTGGATCGCCTGCTGGCGGAGAAGGGTCGCCCGGCCGCCCGCGAGTTGGTCACCGGGTTCCTGGCGGGCGAGCCGGCCAATGCCTATGCCCTGGAGGCCCTGCTTTCGCCCCTGGCCGCGGGCAAGGGCGGCGCCTTCCTGGTCTCCGGGCTCTATGGGTCCGGCAAGTCGCACCTGCTGGCAGTGGTGGGGCTGCTCGCGGCCGCACCCGACCTCTGGCCGGACTTCGCCCGGGCCCATCCGGACCTGGGCCGCCTCTCCCCGCCGTCCGAGCCCGCGCTGGTGGTGGCCCTACCCTTGGATGAGATTGGGCCCGCCTCCTCCCTGGAATCCCTGGTCTTTGGCTCCCTCTCGCGGGCGCTGGGTGGCGAGGGGGCGCCCCTGCCCCTGGCTCGCGAGGAGCGGGTGGTGGAGGCCTTCACCCGGTACGTGCTGCCGGCCCACCGGGAGGACTACACGGCCTGGGAGCAGGACCGGCCCGAGGAATCCCCCGCCACGCGCGCTCTGGCTTACCTTGCCTCCCGCGACCTGCCCCTGCAGGTGCGCTACGAGCGGGCGGAGGCACTGGTGGGCCTGCGGGAGGCGATGGCCACGCGGGGAACCGGCCGGGTGGTGATTCTGCTCGATGAACTGGGGATGCACCTGGCCGCCTGCCCGCGGGAACGGCGGGAGGAGGACGCCGGCTTCCTGCAGTTTCTGGCGCAGGTAGCCGGGAGCATGCCCCTGCTGGTGGTGGGCGCGGTGCAGCGTGCGCTGGAGGACCTGGGGGAGATCGAGAGCCATTCCCTGCGCCAGATTCGCGACCGCTTTCGCACCTTGCACCTCACCTGTGAGCACCTGCGGCAGGTGGTCGCCACCCGGCTGGTGGAGCGTGCCGACCCCGATCGCCTGTGGCCTGCAATCGAGCAGCAGTACGCCGAGTGGTCCGCGCAAGGCAAGCCCTACTTCACCCGCGACGACCTGGCCGCGCTCTACCCCCTCAACCCGCTCGCGCTCGACCTGTTGTCGGCCCTGGCGCAGCGCTCGCTCTCGCAGACCCGCAGCCTGATGCAGTTGATCTCCGCAGCGGCCGAGGGCCCGGAAACCCCGCTACCGGAGCGGCCCTTCCCCGCCCTGCTCACGCCGGCGGACCTCTTTGCCCGTTTTGGGGAAGAGGTGCTGGCCCTGCCGGAGTGCGCGCCGCAGCGCCGCCTGCGCCAACTGTATGCCGAGAACTGGGAGCGGGTGGGCTGCCCCGACCCGGCCCTGGGCCGGCTGCTGCTCGATACCCTCCTCCTGTGCTCGGCGGCGGGGGTGCGCTGGTCGGTGGGTGAGTTGGCCGACAGCCTGCTGGGCGGCCCCGTCCCTGCCGGGCGGGAGGCGGTGCTTGCCGCGCTGGAGGTCATGGAGCGCTTTGCGGGAGTACGCCTCGAGCGCCGGCCCGGGGATTTCGCCCACCTGGCCAGTCTGGAGACCGAGAGCGACCACGGTGAGTTGCTGCGCCGGCGGCTGAACGACCTGTTGGATTCCTTCCGTCCGGGTGATTCCCGGGTGTGGCGGGCGACGCTGGCCTCCTGCCGCGAGCCAAGCCTGCCGCTGGCCACGCTGGCCCCCGTGGGCACAGCCCTGGTTGACTGGGAGAACACCCGCCGGCCCGTGCAGGTGAGTGTGGGCCGGCTGGGCGTTACCGCCGCCTCGCTGGCCAACCTGCTGGATACCCTGGCCCAACCGCACTGCCGGGAATGGGGCGCGCTCTTCGTGGCCCTGCCCGGCGAGGAGGCCGAGCCGGCCTGGCGCGCGGCCTTGCCCCCTACCGGGCGCTTCTCCCCTGCCCTGCTTTGCTGGCTGCCTCGCCCCTTGCGGGAGCGGGAGTGGGCCACCCTTTGCGAACATGCCGCCGCCGCCATCCTCTTGGCCGGACCCATGCCCCGCGAGGGCCGGCAGGGGGACGAGTTGCGCGCCCTGCTGGAGGAACGCCGCGCCTGGCTGGCCGGACAGGTGGCGGAAACGCTGCGCGCAGCCCTGTGGGAGGGCACCGTGCTGGATGCCTCCGGAGAGCCGGCTGCGGGCAGTGCCGGGCTGGCCGGCGCCGCCGACTTCCCGGCGGCCCTGAACGCGCTCTTCACACAGGCCTGGCAGGCGGTGTATCCCCAGGCGACCGCCTGTGCCCCGGGCCTGCGCTGGCATGGCGAGCATCGCAACCGCAGCCTGCTCGCGGGACTGGTCCTGCCTGGCGCCTGCAGCGATGGCCCCGTGCTGGAGCAGGCGCGGGCGGTGATGGCCCCCCTGGGATTGGTGGCGCTGGAGCCCGGGGCCGCGGTTCTGGCCCCCACCGGACCGGCGGTAGAGGCGGCCCTCGCCGCCCTGCCCGAGCCCCCGCCGGCCGGCGAGCCCCCCGAATCCGGGCACTGCCTGCCCCTGGGGACGTTGTACGGCACCCTTGCCCGTAGCCCGCTCGGCCTGGCCCCCGAACAGGCAGAACTGGTGCTCGCTACCCTCATCCGCACCGGCAGGGTGGCGCCGCTGGATGCCTTCCTGCAGCCGGTGCCATTGCAGGCCGATCAGCCGCTGCGGGACTACGTGCATTCGCTGGTGGCCTGTCCGGCCGTGCCTGCGGCAGCGCTGGACCTGGCGCGCCACCTGGCCCGCGCCGCCTTTGGCCGGGAGCCCCGCGGCCAGCAGGCGCACCAGGTGTGGGATACCCTGGTGCAGTGGCAGCAGGCCGTCAGCCGCCGCGCCGCGGCTATGCCGGGGGATATCGAGCAGACTGCCCGCAGACTGGGCCTGGATCCGGTCTCCTGCGCCCCCTGGCGGGCTGCTGCCGAGGAGGCCGCGGCCTTCGCCGGTCGCCTCCCGCTCTCTTTGCCCCCCGCCCTGGCCATCGTGCGCGTGGCGGAAATGACCGGCGACAACCCTGAGGCAGTCTGCGCTATGCTCACCCGCTACCGATTGCTGCGCGCCTTCCTGGACCGGCACGTGGCCCGCGCGGTGGCAGCGCAGGCCTTCCTCGATGATCCGTCGTTGGCCCTGCCCAAGGGCTCGGTGCTCATCGGAGCCGCGCGCAAGTTGCTGGGCCTGCTGGGCGATCCCGAGGTGCTGCTCGCCCAGGTGGAGCAGTGGACGGGGGCCGCCGACTCCTTCCTGGCCGCCTATGCCCGGGAGTACGCCGCCTGGCACGCTCATGCCTACGGTCCTAGCCGCTACCGGCCGCTGCTGGCCCTGCGGGAATCGCCAGAATGGCGGGCACTGCGCACGCTCGACGCCCTGCCCATCCAGGTGGCCGACGGCTTCGCCCGGGTGGAGGGGGCGCTGGCGGCGGCGGTGAGCGGACACTGCGCGGGCTCGCCCCTCAACTTGCCGGAATCGGGTCCGGTCTGCCCCCACTGCCGCCTGGCCCTGGGCACCGTGCCCGAGTTGCCGGCGCCGGACGACCTGCTGGCTGCCGCCCGGCGCGGGATTTCCGCTTACCTCACCGCGCTGGACGAACCCGAGCGGCGCACGCGCATCAAACGCGCCCTGGTGGTGGCCCCGCCCCCGACAACCGTGCGCAATCAGGTGAAACGGCTGACCGCGCTCGCCGCCGACGCCCCCGCGGACAAGGTGGCGGCCGCCTGCACCCCCGAGGCGGTGGAGTACATTGCGGCCGCCCTGCGCCGCCGCCCGGCTGCCCGCCGCCGCTCGGCCGACCTGTTGCAGACGCTGGCCGGCCGCGAGATGACCAAGGGCGACGCCACCCGCCTCTTCGGGCAGTGGCTGGACCCCGAGGGCAAGATCGCCGACGGCGATTTCGTGGCGATTGATTGATGTGCCATTCCCTATAAGAGCGGCGTCAGGGATCCCTGATGGCGAACCGCGGTAGTCCCGAGTTGGCGAGGGACCCCCGTCGGGGCATCTCGCTCTCCCTCACTCGCCCCCGGCTGGGAGACTGCGCGGCATCTCGGGCAGGAGCCAGGTCGGAAAGCGGCAGGTGGCAGGCAGCACAGGGAGGAGCATGGCGGCGCGCCTCTTGTGGAGGGCTTCCCGGGAGCGGGATTTCTCCGGCCGCCGGGCAGGGCAGGGCGATGGACGCCATAACCGGGCATCCGGCGGCCGTCGAAATGACACGCGGGAGGTCTCCGCTTCTCCTGCTGTTCTCTCACCGGCAGGACCTCGCCCCACCGCCCGCCAAAGTACCACCCAACCCCAGCCGAGAGGACCACCATGCCCGCACCCGATACCGGCCCCCACCGCTTCCGAATGAAGTCGTGGATCGCCTGTTCGCCCTTCGAGGACCTGCTGCATATGACCATCGAGGAGGCAGCCGAAGGACGCTCCACGCTTAGCATGCCCTTCCTGCTTGAGTACGCGCAGGGGGCCGGATTGATGCACGGGGGAGCGCTGGTGAGCCTGGCCGACACCGCGGTGGGGATGGCCATCAAGAGCCTGCTGCCCCAGGGGTCGCACTTTGCCACCATCGCCCTGGAGGCCAGGTTTCTGCACCCCGTGCGCCAGGGGACGGTAACCGCCAGGGCCCGGGTGCTCGGCCGGGAGGACCGCCTGATCCGCGGCCAGGCCACCGTCTATGACCAGGAGGGCCGGGCGGTGATGGAGTTCACCTCCACCTTCAAGATCGCCCGCGACACGATCGAGAACGTGACCGGAATCACGTTTGGCGAATAGGCCAGGGCCACCCCCTCTCCCCCCGGGAGAGGGGGGGATGAGGGGCTTCCGCCGAGCGCCGCAACCACCGGGGCCGGGGTAGCCTGCCAACCGGGCCGCCGAGGAGGCGCCGCCCCTACTTTCCGGTCGCTCGCAGCGCGATTTTCTCGGTGCCTGCCGGCAACTCGAGCCACGCCCACATGCTGTCGCCCGAGCGGAAGGGGGTGAGGGTCCACCTTCGCTCTTGTTCCTCCCGGGTACTCGCCTCCACCGTACGCACTTCCTTGTCGAACGGCCCCAGCCGTATGCGCAGCGCCGGCAGGGGGCCGTCGGCCGCAAGCGTGATCTTGTACTCGCTCTCTTTGTGCCGCCACCACTGCAGGGTGACGGACCGGCACACCACCCCCTCCCCCGCCTGCGCCATCACCGGATACCCCTCTACCACCAACTCCCGCCAATCGAGGGGCAGCCGAGGCATAATGCGCACTCGGGCCGGGTCCGAGTCGTCAATGCCCAGGATGATGCGCACGCACTTGATCGCCTCCCCCTCCTGCACCCCGTTCCCCAGGTCGCCGGTGCGGTGCCACCAGCGCCCGTCCGGGGTGATCTCCACCCCTTCGGGGACGATGAAGGGCTTGTGCCCGGGGTAGTAGGTCAGTTCCGCCAACCGCTTCACGCAGGCACTCGCCTCGGCCATCTCGTCCAGCAGCAGCGCGCCCTGGGTGATGAAGCATTGCCCGTAACCCATGGCCACCCCCGAGGCGTGGTCGGGCCGACAGGCGGCCAGTTGCCGGCGCAGGGTGGCCCGGCAGCGCGCGAGCCAGTCGGAGGGCATCAGCGAGAGGTCCAGCCCCCGGTAATCCGGCCAGGTGATGGCTGCGGCCAGGGTGCCGTGGTGGAAGGGCCACACCGGGCCTTTGCCCTCATCCCACACCTGCCCCCACCTGGGGTCGGTCGCGGCGTACCAGCGCCCGATCCCCTCCTGCAGGTGGTCGGCATAGTCCCGCCAGCGCGTGCACTCCCCGTTGTGGCCCGCGACCCAGGCCATCTCGGCATAGGCGCGCAGGCCCAGCATGCAGGGCACGTCGCAGTAGATGCTGGTGCCCACCCCACCCTCGCTGTCGCTTACCAGTACGTCGTCGTGGGCCCCCGAGATCTCCGAATGGTCGAGCAGCCAGCAGACGTACTCGGCTGCCGTGCGCATGGCCTCCCAGCGCTCCTGCACCCAGCGGGGGGTACGCCCGGCGTGCAGCCAGGCGCGGTACTGGAAGAGCATGATCAGCCCGTGCCCGTCGTTCTCCAGGTTGCCGAAGCCCTCGGGGAGGCCCTTGGTCTGCGTCCACTCGGGGTGGTTGATGATGCGCACCCAGTGCCCCGGCACCGGCTGGCCCGCCGCCTGGAAACGGGGGAACTGCGCCGGCAGCCAGCCCAGCCATTGGTTGCACCAGTTCACACAGGCCTCGGCCTCTGAGGTCAGGCCCCACTCCGCCAGTTCCCCCAGCACCCGTCCCAGGTCCCGCGACCAGGCGTGGTCGTAGTAGGCGCCGTACGCCGGGTGCCAGGCACCGAAGCCCTCGTACCCGCCCCAGGAGGGCGCGGCCCTGGTGGAGGTGTGGAAGGTGCCGTCGGCATCCACCTTGTCATCCATGTCCTGCAGCGAGTGGTAGTAGATGCCGGTCAGGATATCCGCTGCTCCTGGGCCGCGGAAGGTCAGCCGGGGGCCGCGGAAGCCCGCGGGGATGGTCACCTTGATCGGTCCCTTGCAGTCCGCGGGAGAGGTGTAGAGCACGTGTCGTAGCGCCTGCAGGCGGCCCGCCACAGTGGCCGGCACCGGCCTCGTGGAGGAAATGGTGTGCGCCCGCAGCCAGGCCGCCTCCCCCGCCGTGGCCGCCGTCGCCGGAAGCGGCGGGCCCAGGGTGCCCGCCCGGTCCCTGCTGTCCACGGAAATGCCGGTGATCACCGGCATGCCCACCTTCTCCGGATTGTCCACGATGCGGATGGCGGCGATGCGCTCCTGGCGCGGTTGTATGGCACAGAAGTAGGCCTGGCCCCCGATGCCGCCGGTGGGCCGGATGTCCAGCGCCGCCTCCAGCACCGCCCGCGCCGCCGGCGAGGAGGCAAACGGCTCCACCGCCCCCATGCCGGTGTAGGGCGCGTACCACCAGGCGGTGTGACCCAAAGTGAGGGGGATTTCGTCCCGCTTCCCGCCCGCGTACTCGATCACGACGCTGCCCAGCCGGTCTCCGATGAAGAGCCGCTCCGCCGGGTTCCAGGGCACCCAGCACGGCACGCCGCGGTCCGGCATGCCGATCATGCCAAGCAGGTATAGGTGGTCAGCCGTAAAGCCGCAGGGCAAGCGGGTCTCCCCGTTCTCCCGGGCTGCGGTGCTGGTGGGGGGCAGGGCCATGAAGGGCACCCCGCACACCGCCAGGTACTGCTCGCACCCGCCGCCAGGCACCGTCCAGCCGGGGGGGATGCGGCCGGCCTTCACGGTCATGCGCAGCCCCGGGCCGGCGTCCACATTGTTGATCCCCAGCCAGGCATATCCGGCCTCGGCCAGCCCGTCGGTCACTTCCAGGTAGACCCGGCGCCCCCGCAGGTCCCCCACCTCCCAGCGCACGGTGAGCATGGGGTCCTGCCCCGGGGCATAGGCCCGCCGCAACTCCCGCCCGGTCGCCGCCTCGCGCAGGCAGGCATAGTTGGCGTGCGCAGTCCCCTGCTCCCCGTCATGGCCGCAGAGGTCGAACGAGATGGTGTCGCTGCTGATGGTGAACTCGGGCGAGCGGATGGTCCCCGTGCCCCGTTCTCCCGCGCCCAGCGAGGAGAGGTAGGGCGCCACTGTCTTATGCCCGCCGTCCTGGGTGAGCACCGCCCAGGTACCGGTGGTTTGCAGGGAGAGCGGCCGCAGGTGGGTGGGCGCCGGAAACTCCTGCTGCACCCGGGTCAGCCCCAGCCAGGCGAAGCCCTGGCCGGTGCCCCGGTCCTCGGCCTCCATGAAGACGCGTTGCCCGACCAGGTCGGCCGTAGGCCAGGCGATCAGGCTGAGGGCGTCGCTCAGCGGGGGCGAGGCGCTACGCAGCACTTTGCCGTCCTCCGCCCGGCGTAGCAGGAAGCGCATCAGGCCCTGCCCGCCGCCCCGCCCATCCCAGCCGTTGGCGAGGAAGGTAATCAGCGTGCCCCGCACCACAAAGGGGTCGCTGCGTAAGGTGCCGGTGGCCTCTTCTCCGGCTGCCAACGACTCCGCATGCCAGCCGGAAACGTTGGGCCGGGCGCGCTCGGTCATCCCCCAGGCCGCGCCCTCGGCAGTCCAGCCCACGAATTTCGGGCCGGAAAGGTCGCCGACAAGCACGGGGCCGAGCGCAAGCGCCGGCGGGGATACCATGAGCGCCAGCAGCAGGCCGGCAGCAAGGGTGCGGTTCATGGGTCCTCCTGGGGCGGGTTCGTAGGAGCGGCTATCCAGATATCAGGCGAGCACCCGCCTCACATACTCGATATTCGCCCTGGTATCCGCCTACACCCCATGCGGGTTGGCGGTCTCAAGCACCAGCGCGCCGGGATACTTGACCTCCTGCAGGGCGGCGGCCGCCGCCGCCTCCAACCCTGCCTGCAACACCTGCCGTCGTCTGAGAGCGCTCTCCGTCATTGCCCCATCCCTCCTGCCCTCTTGGTCGGGGGAGGGATTCGGGAGGGGGCAAGGGAGTCCTGCCGGCAGCCCCCCTCCCCCGGGAGAGGAGGGGGCAGGGGCTACCGGCCGTTCTGCTGGCAGCCGCCGCAGCCTCTGTGTCATTTCGAGGGTTGCCGGCGGTGCGGCCCTGGCGTGTCTACCCCCGTCCTCTCCGGCAGCCCGAGAAATCCCGCTCCGGAAGCCTACGCCCCTCATCCTTGGTATAATGTTCGTACCTTCCCCAGCCCGGAGCCTGCCTTGCCCGAATTGCCCGAGGCGGAAACTATACGCCGTCAGTTGGAACACGAGATCATTGGCCGCCGCATCGTCAGCGTGCGGGTGCTGCGCGCCAGCCTGGTGCGCCGGCAGGCGCCCGAGGAACTGATGCGCACGGTTATCGGGCGCAGCATCGAGCGCATCGGACGGCGGGGGAAAGCGGTCGTGGTGACGCTGGATGCCAAGAGCGGGGCCACGCTCGTCTTCCACCTGGGCATGACCGGCCAGATCCTGGTGGCGCCGCGCGAGGCTGAGCCCGACCGGCACACCCGAGTCGTCTTCGCCCTCGATGACGGGCGGCAGGTCTTCTTCCAGGACCAGCGCACGTTCGGGGACGTGGCCGCATATCCCGAGACCGACTGGCGCAAGATCCCCGATCTGGCCGCCTACGGCCCGGAGCCGCTCAAGCCGGCCTTCAACGTGCGATACCTTCGGCAGACGCTGCCCCGGCGCTCGGCCAAGATCCAGGCGGTCCTGATGGATCAGCACTTCGTGGCCGGCATCGGCAAAATCTACGCGGACGAGATCACCTACGCCGCCCGCATCCACCCCGAGCGCGCCGCCAACAGCCTCTCCGAGCAGGAGATGCGCCGCCTGGTGCGGGCGACCAAGCGCATCCTGCGCCTGGCGATCGGGCACGGGGGCACCTCCGCGGCCGACGAGAAGTATGTGGACGCCTACGGCAACTACGGTGGCTTCCAGTTCCTGCTCAACACCTACCAGCGGACGGGCGAGCCCTGCCGGCGCTGCGGCCGCCCCATCCAGCACCTCCCCCTGCAGGGGCGGCGGGCCCACTTTTGCCCTCGCTGCCAGAGGTAGCGCCATGGCCATTCACGTCGGAACGTCCGGCTTCAAGTTCAAGGACTGGAAGGGCGCGTTCTACCCCGAGGGCACGCCGGAGAAGTCGTGGCTGGAGTACTACGCTACCCAGTTCGACTGCCTGGAGATGAACTCCACCTATTACCGCCAGGTGCACCCGGCCACGTTCTACCAGATGGCCAGGAAGGTGCCCGAGGGCTTCCAGTTCACGGTGAAGGCCTACGGCGGGCTGACCCACGAAATCGCGGGCGGGGACAACGAGGCCGACTTCGCCACGTTCTTGGAATCGCTGCGGCCGCTGGTGGAGGCCGGCAAGTTCGGCGGGGTACTGGCCCAGTTTCCCACGTCCTTCCACAACACGGAGGAGAACCGAGCCTACCTCGCCCGCTTCCGGGAGCGCATGGGCGAGGTGCCGGTGGTGGTGGAGTTTCGCCAGCGGGAGTGGGTGGGCGAAGCCACCTGGGCTTTCATGCGCAGCCTCGACCTGGGCTGGTGCGCGGTGGACGAGCCGCAGTTTCGCTCGCTCATGCCCCCGGTGTGCGTGGCGACCAGCAGCGTGGGCTATGTGCGCTTTCACGGCCGCAACTACCAGACCTGGTGGCAGGGCGACAGCAAGTCGCGCTACGATTACCTCTACACCAGGGACGAACTCTCCGAGTGGCTACCCAAGATTCGGGCCCTGGATGAGGAGACGGGCAAGGTCTTTGTGTTCATGAACAACTGCTTCGGCGCCCAGGCGGCGAAGAACGCCATTGACATCCGGGACTTGCTCAAGGAGCACGGTTCGTAGTAGCGCCGTGGACTTCCGCCAGGGCTTCGAGGGTCAGGAGCGCACGCACTCCACACGGGGCAGGCGGCCGCGGCCGAACGCCTGGTAGGGCACACTCCGCTTCATATATGGTCGACACCGCCTGCCAACGGCCGCACAGCGGTGCGGCCCTACGAGGGACACCAGGTCAGATCGTCGGCGGGGGCCAGGCGGTGAACTCCTCGGCCTCCTTCGGGCCAAGGCGCTGCAAGAGGGCCTCGGCGGCCTGGGCCACCTCCCGGCACCAGCCGGCGGTGGTCTCCACCGGCGGAGCGCCCGCCTCCCAGTTGTCCCAGGCCTGCCAGAGGGCGGCGAAGGGCTTGGCATCCACCCACTCGCCACAGGTACGCTGAAAGTCGGCCAGGCACTGGTGGCGGTTGTTGGCGTAGATGCCCTGCGCCTCCAGCGCCGCCCGCAACACGGTCCAGGCCACGGTGAAGGCGACGTAGAGCAGGGTGTCGGGCTCCTCCTCTTCGGTAACCGGGCGCTTGCCCTTGAAGTAGACCAGGAACCGGTCGCGATCGCGGGCCACCCCCTCCACTTCGCGGGAGACCAGTTCCGTCCAGCCGGGCTCGGCCAGCATCCGCCGGCGAGTGGCGGGGTCGGAGCCGGCGATGGCCGCGAGTTCCGCGGCGATCCCTCGGCAGTAGGGCAGGCGATGGCGGCCGGGCGCCCCCAGCCAGGTCTCGGTAAGGGCGGGAGTGCGCTCGTACAGCGGCTCCCGCACCAGGCCCTGGCGGATGCCGTCCTGCAGGGTGAGGAAGAACTCGTCCATGGAGAGGATCTCTATCTCCGGGTGGCGGGCGAACTCGGGCATCTCACCGGCGATGTGCTTGAGCACCCCGGGCGCGATCTGGGCGAAGAGGAACATGAAGAGCGGGCGGGTGGGGCACTCGGCGGCAAAGCGCACGATATCGCCCACGTTGTCCCGGCCCACGTTGGCGATGTGGACCGAGTGCAGTTTGGGGATGGGCCCCTTCAGGTAACTGGTGGCGAAGGGCGAGCCCCCCAGCCCACAAACCAGCCCGGGGCCGTCCTTGAGCATCTCCTGCTCCCGGCGGATAGCCGCGTCGTCCTCCACCTCCCGCCACCAGTCGCGCAGGAACCAGTTGACCATGTTGCAGCCGTGCTGGCCGGTCTGGTCGAGCAGGCGGCGGGTTTCCCGCAGGTAGTCATTTACCAGCGGCTCGGGCCAGAGGTGGCTGTAGGTGTAGCCGACCCCCGAGGAGGGCCCCCAGAAGCAGTCGCCCGGGGTGCGGGTCTCGTGGTAGTAGCGCAGCATGCCGGGCATGAGTTTGGCCATGTAGGGCAACAGTCCCCAGCCCAGTTTGAAGGACCCGCGCTCGGGCGCCAGCCAGGAGCCTGAGTGCATGTTGGTCATGGCCCAGGTGGCATCGCCATCGGAGACGTACAGGCAGACGTATACCTTGTCGCGCTCGGCCCGGCAGGTCTTGGGATCGGGCAGGGGCTGGGTGTAGGCGGCCCCGGTGTCGCCCACCCCGCCGTGGATGGTGAGGTTCGGGGTGGCCACGCTGCACAGGCTGAAGAAGCCGCGCTCGGCCGCCTCCGCGATGTATTCCTTCTCCTGGTCCAGGATGCAGTGCCAGTTCATCTGGATGCCGGGAGGCTCGGCGCTCTCCAGCATCCGCCGGTAGCGCACGAGCGTGCGCCGGGTTTGGCGGCTGAGCGGCAGGTCCAGCGCCAGCGCCCGGTGGTAGACGATGAAATCCTCCAGGCAGTGCTCGAGAGCGTACCAGAAGGGCCGGTGCACGCAGAGGTTGGCGAAGAGGTGCTTGTTGCAGTGCGGCCAGAGGTGGTCGAGCGCCCACTCGGCGGCATCCCAGTCATCCCGGAAGGCACCGACCAGGTTGTCGCGGCGGGGGATCCCGTGCCGGCGCATCCAGGGCTCCTGGTCCACCGAGACGGGAAGCAGCCCCTCCAGCCCGCAGCGGGTGATGGCCAGGTTCTGGGTCTGGATCACCCGCTGGTTGTCGTAGCGGATATAGCCGCCCACCAGGTGCTTGTAGCGGGCCAGCATCTCATCGGGCCCGCCCACCTGCGCCACGGGCAGGCCGAAGGTGCGGGTGTAGTAGTCGAGCCAGTGCCGCTCGTACAGGTCCCGGGGCTTGCCGCGGTGGGTGGCCTGGTCCTGGATCACGTAGAGATGGGGCTCCTGCCGGTTGGCCAGGCCCTGCAGGCAGCGCAGCCAGATCCAGAGGTCCACGGGGGGGTCGCCCTGGGGCGACACCACGGCCAGGCGGCGGACGGGCGGGATATCGGGGATGATATCGGTGAAGCGCATGGCAGCCCTCCGGAGGTGCGGGTAGGGGTGGTTTCGCCGGAAGGACGATAGACACCCTTCAGGTTGGCCCGCCCATGAAGTAACCGGATTCAGGGAAGCGGCCTCACCAGGGAGACACAGAGCACACAGAGAGGATCACAAGGCTCCCTCTCCCCGCTGGGAGAGGGCGGGGGTGAGGGGCCTCGCCCGGATGCCTCTTGATCCTGCCCCCCTCACCCTCCCCTCTCCCTCCAGGGAGAGGGAATTGGCCGGTCCCCGACCGGGCTGTGGTAGTGCCCCAGGCCA
>Ga0315298_1003489_pt1 | contig 24932 bp, 25 predicted proteins | sample WHS_1_MG_FD_203077 | JGI IMG/M metagenome (GOLD analysis project Ga0315298, IMG submission 203077) | Extremophilic microbial mat communities from Washburn Hot Springs, YNP, Wyoming, USA - WHS_1_MG | ecosystem: Environmental > Aquatic > Thermal springs > Hot (42-90C) | place: USA: Wyoming... | reverse complement strand
ATCTCAACGGCTTTTTTAACCTTTACAGCTTCTTGCTGCTCGTTGCTGCCAAAGTTTGAAAACGAAAGCATAGCCACAACAGGTTCAGCATTTGTTAGGTCTGTGTAGAATTTGGCTGTTTCAACTGCAATGCTTGCTAGTGTTTGTGAATCTGGGTTTATGTTTATTGTAGTGTCTGCAAATAGGTATATGCGGTTTTTAATGACCATTATGTATATACCTGCAACAGGGGTTTCAGGCGATTTTTCTGTAACCTGCAAAATGGGTTTTATGACTGTTGGGTAGTTGTAGGTTTCGCCAATAAGCAGCGCATCGGCATCACCTTCTCTTACCATCATTGTGGCAAATACATTTGGTCTGTGGTTTATAATGTAGGTTGCTTCTTCTTTTGTAATGCCTTTCCTTTGCCTTATCTCAATTAGCCTTTCAATGTAGTGAAGTCTTTTGGGTGCTTGCATAGGGTCTATGAATTCTATTTTATCTATAATGCTTTCTTTTAGTCCTAACTCTTTTATTTTTTCAACAACAAATTCTTTTGTTCTGGCCCTTGAGCCTACAAATACGGGGTAGACTATGCCTTCTTCCAATGCATTTTCTACAGCTCTTAGGATATTTGGGTTTGTGGTTTCTGTAAATACAACCCTCTTTGGGTTTTCTTTGGCTTTTTCGTAAATGTAGCGTGTTATGGATCTTGTTTTGTCGAGTTTTAACTCTAATGTTTTCTTGTACTCTAAGATATCAAAATTTTCTATTCTTGCTACTTTGGAGTCAATGGCAGCCTGTGCAACAGCACTTGAGACATAAATCAGCGCTCTTGGGTCAAATGGCTTTGGTATGATGTAGTCTGGGCCAAATTTGAGGTTGGATAAACCGTAGGCTTTAAGCACACCTTCTGGCACATCCATTTTGGCTAAGTTTGCTAAAGCTTTTGCAGCAGCTATTTTCATTTCTTCATTGATAGTGCTGGCCATAGTGTCTAGCGCACCCCTAAATAGGAACGGAAACACAAGCACATTGTTTATCTGGTTTGGGTAGTCGCTTCGGCCTGTGCCCACAATGGCGTTAGGGTTAGCTTCTTTTGCTTCTTCGTATGTAATTTCAGGCATTGGGTTTGCCATAGCAAAAATGATCGGATAGTCATTCATGGATTTTACCATATCTTTTGTAAGCAAGTTTGGCTGTGATAGACCAAAAAACACATCAGCACCTTCTATGGCTTCTTTGAGTGTCCTAACAGGTAGGTTGGTCGCAAAAAGTTCTTTGTATGGGTTCATACCTTCTGTTCTGCCTTTGTATATGACGCCTTTTGAGTCTACCATGATTATGTTTTCTTTTTTTACACCAAGACTTACATAAAACTTAGCACAAGCAATACCAGCAGCACCTGCACCGCTTATCACTACTCTTATTCCTTCAATATTTTTCTGGCTAATTTCCAAAGCATTTAAAAGAGCTGCGCCAGAGACCACAGCTGTGCCGTGCTGGTCGTCGTGAAAAACGGGTATGTTCATTCTCTTTTTAAGTTCGTCTTCTATGTAAAAGCACTCTGGTGCTTTTATGTCTTCAAGGTTTATACCGCCAAATGTAGGCTCAAGCGCAGCTACAATTTCTATGATTTTGTCTGGGTCATTTTCGTTTAGTTCTATATCAAATACATCTATGTCTGCGAATTTTTTAAACAGGTTGCCTTTGCCTTCCATTACAGGCTTTCCTGCTAGCGCTCCAATGTTTCCTAGCCCAAGTACGGCTGTGCCGTTTGTTACAACTGCTACGAGGTTTGATTTTGTAGTGTACTTGTATGCATCCTGTGGGTTTTCTTTAATCTGCATGCACACTTCTGCAACGCCTGGTGTGTATGCAAGGGATAGGTCCTTTTGGCTGTTGAAGGGCTTTGTGTATATTACTTCTATTTTGCCTGGTTTTTCCATGCTGTGGTATTCTAGAGCCTCTTGTTTGAGAGATTTGTCTTCCATTTAGTAGCCTCCTTTGTAATAGTCCAAAAAAAATTTTAAATTATTTTTCTGCCTGTGTGGCACAAATAAGCACTGCATCCCATACTGCGCTGTATGGTGGTGAGTATGCAAAGTCCAAATATTTAATCTCACTAACTTTCAAATTTGCATATATTGCAACAGATAAAGCATTAATTCTCAAAATCCCATCAAAGGAGCAAATTTGAGCCCCGAGTAACTGTTTTGTTTTAGCATCACTAATAAGAGTTACTATTATGTCTTTGTTATTTGGTAGATAGTGTGCCTTTTCATTCGCAATGATAGTAGTTACCTTTGGTTCAAACCCCGCTTCTTGAGATTGCTTAAAGCTTAATCCCGTTTTTGCAATACCCAAATCAAATAACCTAAACACAGAAGTACCAGTTATGCCTTCAAATATTTCATTGCCAGAAGTAGCGTTTATGCCTGCGATTCTACCTTGTTTGTTGGCGTTTGTGCCAAGTGGAAAGTATACATTCTTTTTTAATAATCTATGATAAATTGTCGCACAATCACCACAAGCAAAAACATCTTCTATATTTGTTTTCATTTTTTGGTCAACTTCTATAGCATTATTTGGGAAAAAGCTTAAACCTGAATCAATTAAAAAGTCTGTGTTTGGTTTAAATCCTGTGGATACATTGACTACATCACATTCAAAAGTGCCTTTATTGGAATAAACTTTTAGAGGTGATTCTATCTTTTCTATATCAACAGAGCAAAATAGTTTTACACCATTGTTTTGCAATTCTTCAATTGCTTTTTGTCTGATTTCATCGCTATATTCTAGCAAAATATTGTCTAGTTTTTCCAATATTACTACTTCTAAACCACGCTTTTTAAGGTTATCTGCAAGTTCTAAATTTATAAAACCACCACCAATCAGTACTGCCTTTTTGCAATTTTCGCTACTTAAATACTTATTGATTTTTCTGCCATCTTCTAAAGTTTTTAAGGAAAAAACACCTTCTTGATTTATGCCATCTATTGGAGGAAGATTGCTTTTTGCACCGGTTGCAATGATGAGTTTATCGTAGTTTAGCTCGTATTGGTGATTTGATAGGTTATTTTTTACAAACACAACACGCTTTTTTATATCAATACCAATGGCTTCTTCGTTTAGCCTTAAATCAATGTTGCGTTTTTCCCTGAATTCTTTCGCACTAACAGCCACCACTTCTTCCATGTCTTTTTTGAGGCCTATTATGTAAGGCATGCCACAAGCACCGTATGAAACATCCTGTGTTTTTTCTAACATAATAACATGTGCATCTTTTTGCCTTCTTTTTGCTTGGCTTGCAGCACTTGCCCCTGCTGCATCTGCACCTATTACAACTATTTTTGCTGGGTTCATTTTAACCTCCTTGTACTAGTTCGGTTAGCACAATTGCTGATTTTGGGTGTAAAAATGCAATCTTAGTGTTGTTTGAGCCTTCTTTTGGTGTATCATTAATCATTTTTATACCTTTTTGCTTGAGTAGTTCTATTTTTTCTATTATATTATCGCACTTATAGGCTATATGGTGTATACCTTGTCCTTTTGTTTCTAAAAATTTTTTTATAGGGCTATCATCAGATATGGGTTCCAAAAACTCTAGATGAACGCCATTACAGTCAAATTTTGCAATTTTTACACCTTGATCTTTAACTATTTCTTCACCTAAATATTCAAACCCCAGTATATCTTTATAAATCTCTATTACCTGCGCTAAATTATTTACAGCTATGCCTATATGGTCAATGCTTTTCATATAGCCTCCACAATTTTGTCAATAATTGTATAAAAGTTTAGTTCTTTGTTGTAAATTTGAGCGATAGTTTTATTATCAAAAAAGCTTTTTACATTTTGATCTGATAGTAGTTTATCAATCATTATTTTTGTAATGGTATCAATTAGTTCTGATTCGATAAATAATTGCCTTTTTTTTGCAAGATGACTGGATGTTTCAATATGGTCTAGGTAGTTTACAATTTCCTTTTTAAGGGACTCTACTGCGCTTTCTTTAAAAGTGTTTGTGGCAATTGTCTTTAAAACAGGTGGTTTTGGTTGCTTTTGGCTTAAATTAACTATGTCTGATATTTCTTTGAATAGCTTTTGAGAAAAATCGCGATCTGCTTTGTTTACTACATAAATATCCGCTATTTCCATAACGCCCGCTTTCATTGCTTGTATTTCATCGCCAAAACCAGGGGCAAAAACCAAGACTACGCAATCAGCAATCTTTACTATATCTATCTCGTTTTGACCAACACCAACGGTTTCTATAATGATAATATCAAAACCAGCCGCATCAAGCACTTTTAGAGCGTCTTTTGTGGTTTCAGATAAACCACCAAGTGCACCGCGGGATGCCATTGACCTTACATAAACAAATGGGTCTGTTGTATGGTTTTGCATTCTAATGCGATCGCCAAGCAATGCTCCTTTTGTAAATGGGCTACTTGGGTCTATTGCCAACACTGCAACGCTTTTATTATCATCTCTAAAAGCTTTTATCAGCTTATCAGTAATAGTTGACTTACCGGCACCTGGCGATCCGGTAATACCAACGACTTTAGCTTTGCCAGTGTATGAAAAAATAGTTTTTAAAAATGATTTTTTTGTCTTATAATCGGAATTTTCAACAAAACTTATAGCTTTGGCAATATAGCGTGTTTTTTTATTTAAAACACCATCAACTAATTTTTGAATTTCTTGACTTTGACTCATTTTCAATAAAATCCACAATTGTTTTAATAGATGTGCCAGGACCAAAAATTGCTTTGATGCCTTTTGATTTTAAAAACTCAATGTCTGATTGAGGTATGACTCCCCCGCCAAAAACGATAATGTCATCTGCTCCTGCATTGTGCAATTCTTCAACTACTTTTGGAAATAGTTCATTATGGGCACCGCTTAGCAAGCTTAGACCGACAAAATCAACATCTTCTTGAACGGCAGCAAGTGCAATCTGCAAAGGTGTTTGTCTAATGCCTGTGTATATTACTTCATATCCTTTTTCTTGCAGAGCTCTTGCAACAAACTTTGCGCCCCTATCATGGCCATCTAAGCCTGGTTTTGCTATCAAAATTCTAACTTTTTGCATTTAAATACCTCCATCAAATTACGACACTTTCTTTGTATTCGCCAAATTCTTGCCTTAGGGTATCAGCAATTTCTTGCAGAGTTGCATAATTTTCAACGCATTCAATAACCACTGGCATAATATTTTCATTTGATTGGGCAACTTCTTTTAATAATTTGAGGTTATTTAGAACTTTTGAGTTATCTCGCTGAGATTTTACCCTTTGGAGGTTTTTTATCTGCTCACCCCTTAGTGTTGGATCCACCTTGAGTAAATCCTTTGGTGGCTCTTCTTCTATCTGAAAACTATTTACGCCTACAATAATTCTTTCTTTATTTTCAATATCCATTTGGTACTGGTAGGCTGATTCTTGGATCTCTTTTTGGACAAAACCTTGCTCAATTGCAGCTACCATCCCACCTAATTCATCTATTTTATTAATATACTCCCACGCTTTTTTTTCAATAGTATCAGTTAGGCTTTCTATATAATATGAACCCCCAAGAGGATCTACAACATTTGCGACGCCTGATTCATAGGCTATAATTTGTTGAGTTCGAAGTGCAATACGAACGGATTTTTCAGTAGGCAGAGCAAGGGCTTCATCCATTGAATTTGTGTGGAGGCTTTGCGTACCACCAAGCACTGCAGCTAGCGCTTGAAGCGTTACTCTTATAATATTGTTTTCTGGTTGTTGAGCTGTGAGTGTTGAGCCACCTGTTTGCGTATGAAACCTTAGCATTAGCGATTTTTCATTTTTTGCTTTAAAGCGTTCTTTCATGATTTTTGCCCACATGCGCCTTGCTGCTCTAAATTTTGCAACTTCTTCTAAAATATCATTATGTGCGTTGAAAAAAAACGATAACCTTCCAGCAAACTCATCTACATTCAATCCTTTTTCTATAGCGCTTTTAACATATTCAATACCATCTGCTAAAGTAAAAGCTACTTCTTGAACGGCAGTTGAGCCTGCTTCTCTTATATGGTAACCAGAAATGCTTATCGTGTTCCATTTTGGCACTTCTTTTGCGCAATAGTCAAAAATATCTGTGATAATGCGCATTGATGGCTTTGGTGGATAAATATAAGTTCCGCGAGCAATGTACTCTTTTAGTATATCGTTTTGTATTGTACCGCGCAAAAGTTTTTTATCAACTCCTTGCTTTTTGCCTACCACTATATACATGGCAAGTAATATAAAAGCCGTAGCATTAATTGTCATAGAAGTCGAAACTTTATCAAGCGGTATGTCTCTAAAGAGTGTTTCCATGTCGTCAATAGTGTCTATTGCAACACCAACCTTACCAACCTCTCCCTCACTCATAGGTGAGTCTGAGTCATAACCAATTTGTGTAGGCAAATCAAAAGCAACAGATAAGCCTGTTTGTCCTTGTCTAAGCAAATACTTATACCGCTCGTTTGATTCTTTGGCTGTTCCAAAACCTGCATACTGCCTCATTGTCCAAAATTGACCGCGGTACATAGTAGGGTATGGTCCCCTTGTAAAAGGGTATTGCCCAGGATAGCCTAAATTTTGTTCATAGTTTTCTACATCACTATCTATGTATAGATCTTTTACATCAAGATAAGAACTTGTTTTAAACTTTTCTTTTCGTGTTGGGTTTTTTTTGATGTAGGGTATTAAGGTTTTTTCTTGCCAATTTTTGTAACCACTTTCACCCATTCAAACTCCTCCTTTTTAGTATTACTTATGTTAAATTATATACTTAATGTCAAAAAAGTAAACTAAATTTTAATCAATACTTCACTGTAAATAAACTAATACCAATACTAACTGAAACACCAATAAGGATAATAGATTTACATAATTGACAATGATTACAATAATGTATATATTCTGGTTAAAAAAAGGAGGTTGGCGTATTATGGAAAGTACACAAAAAGATACAGTAAAAAAACAACCACGTGTGGTGGTTTTTTCTACACCAAGTTGTCCGTGGTGCACGAGGGTAAAAGATTACCTGAGAAAAAACAGTATTGCTTTTAAAGATGTGGATGTTTCAAGAGATCGAAAAGCGGCTGAAGATATGGTCAGAATGACGGGTCAAACTGGTGTGCCTGTGGTACTTATTGGCTCAAGGGCAATTGTAGGTTTTGACAAAGCTAAAATTGATAAACTTTTAGGGTTATCTTAATGATCTACGACGACGAAATAGAAACGCTACCAAGAGAAGCTTTAGAAGCTTTACAGTTCAAAAGACTACAGCAGACACTTGAGCGCGTTTACGCTCTTGTGCCTTTTTATAAAGAAGCTTTTAGGAAAGCAAACATTACACCCAGCGACATAAAATCCCTAAAAGATTTACATAAATTACCATTTACTACAAAAGATGATTTAAGAGACAGCTACCCTTACGGTATGTTTAGCATGCCAATAGATCAGATTGTGCGCATACACGCTTCAAGTGGCACCACAGGCAAGCCTACAGTAGTAGGCTATTCTAGAGCTGACATTGATGAATGGTCTCAATTAATGGCTAGGTCTTTTGTTGCTTGTGGTGCAACAAGCAAGGATATTATACAAAACGCTTATGGTTATGGTTTGTTTACAGGGGGGCTTGGTGCTCACTATGGCGCAGAAAAATTAGGTGCGGCAGTAATCCCTATATCTGGTGGTAATACGAAAAAGCAGATTATGATTATGGTGGATTTTAAATCAACCGTTTTAACAGCCACTCCTTCTTATGCCCAACTGCTTGCAGATACAATCGAAGAAATGGGTTTGCTTGATAAAATAAACTTAAGAGTGGGGGTTTTCGGTGCTGAGCCATGGAGCGAAAACATGCGTCAGAAACTAGAGGAAAAGCTACGCATCAATGCTATGGATATCTACGGTTTAAGTGAAATAATGGGACCAGGTGTGGCAATTGAGTGTGAGGCCAAAGAAGGTTTGCATATTTGGGAAGATGCGTTTATACCAGAAATAATAGATCCAGACACACAAGAACCACTGGAAGATGGCCAGGAAGGCGAGCTTGTCATTACTACAATTAAAAAACAAGCAATGCCATTAATCAGATACAGAACAAAAGATATTACAAAAATTATTAAAGAGCCTTGTAAATGCGGTCGAACGCACAGGCGCATTCAAAAAATACTAGGCAGAAGTGACGATATGATCATTATAAGGGGTGTTAATGTTTTTCCGAGTCAAATCGAATCTGTTTTGATGGAGATCGAAGGTCTTGCGCCTCATTATCAATTAATTGTGGACAGGATAAACAACCTCGATACGTTGGAAGTGCAAGTAGAGGTTGATAGCAAAATATTTTCTGATGAAATTCGAAAACTTCAAGGCTTGCAAAATCAGATACAAAAAGATATTAAAGACATTTTAGGTATAACCACAAAAGTTACACTTGTTGAAACAAGAACATTAGAACGCAGTGAAGGTAAAGCAAAGCGTGTTATAGACAAAAGAAAAATATAGAGGCAAATTTATGAAAAGGATAAAGCAAATTTCTGTTTTTGTAGAAAATAAACCCGGCAGATTATTGGATGTAGTTGAGGTATTAGGCAATAGCAATATTGATATAAAAGCTATAAGCCTCGCCGATTCGTCAGATTTTGGTATAGTAAGATTAATTTGCGAAAACCCAGAATCTGCATACGAAGTCATTAACAATAGTGGTTTTACTGCAAGCTTGACCGAAGTTTTAGCCATAGCAATAAGTGATAAACCAGGCTCTTTAGCAAAAGTTCTAAGGGCTTTAAAAGAAAGTGATGTTAACATAGAATATATGTATGGGTTTTCTGCGAAAACGAAAGATCATGCTGTAATGATAATAAAAGTTTCTAATTTAGAAGAAACAATAAAATGTTGCATTTCTAACAATGTACAGGTATTGTCTGAAAATGACATTAGCAGCATTGTTTGATATTTATGTTGAAATCTGTGTATTTTTTGATATAATAGGGATTAGGGCATTAGGTAAATTTAAATTGGCCTTGGGTGTTCGCGATGCATTTTTTCCTTAGAGCCAACACCTAACAATGGGGGGCCAGTATTAGGTAGTCTTGAAGCGCTTGAAAAAGCACTCTAAGGCTATTCTCGAGGTACCCACTTATCATTGCTAGGTTCTAGGAAAAATCCGCACACGGCACCTTAGGCTTTAATATAAATTTAAAGAAGTTTGTAATGGAAGTTTATAGATATAGTAAGAATGAATTAAGGCGTAAGGCTTTAAACGAGAGAAGGCTTTGCACTAAAAGGTTTGTATTTTTAAAAAGTTTATTAATATCAAGAAAATTAGCAAATTTTATAAAGCTTAAAAAGATAAAGAATGTAGTTTCATACAGCCCCATAAATAACGAAGTTCAGCCAAATTTTTTTATATCCAACAATGTTAACATTTTTTTCACAAAAATAAATGGACAAACACTGCGCATTGTGCAATCAAAAAGTTTTAAAAGAGGCAAATTTTCTGTTCTAGAACCTTTTTGTGGTACTTATGCTTTTAAAAAACAAATTGAGTGTTTTATTGTGCCTGCTTTGGCATTTGACAAAAGAGGTTATCGCATAGGATATGGTATGGGCTTTTACGATAAACTACTTCAAAACTCAAAAGCCTTAAAAATTGGTGTAGGTTTTGACTTTCAGGTTAAAAATTTCAACATCAAAGAAGATAAATTTGATGTTTCAATGAATTACATTATAACAGAAAAAAGAATTTTAAAGTGTAGGAGATAAGGAGATAGGTATGTCAACGATATTATTTAGTATTTTAACATTAATATTGGGTCTTGTAATAGGCTACTTAGGTGTGTATTTTTTGCAAATCAAGAAAAAAGAATATTTAAAACAAAAGTCTGATGACATTATTAAAAATGCTGAGATTGAAAGAGAAAATATGCTTAAGAAAGCTGAAATTGATGTTAAAGATTATACGCTTACGGCAAAAAATCAAATTGATGAAGAAATTAGGGAAAAAAGAAAAGAAATTCAGAAGTGGGAAAAAAGATTACAGATAAAGGAGGAGACTTTAGATAAAAAGCAGTTTCAGTTAGATAGCAAACAAGAGCAATTAAACAAGAAACTTGAAGAAATAAAAGAAAAAGAGCAAATGTTAGATGAAGAAAGTGCAAAGCTTGCAAGCTTGCTTGATGAGCAAAAGAAAAAAATTGAAGAAATTGCTAAAATGACCACAGAGGACGCAAAAGAATATTTGATTAAACAGATAGAGGAATCTGCCAAAAAAGAATCTGTTGTAAGACTTAGGGAAATTGAAGAAGAAGTTAACGAAAATGCCAAAAAAATTTCTCAAAAGATCCTTAGTCTAACAATGGAAAAAATGGCTAGCACTTTTGTTATGGAGAAGACAATTTCTACAGTAAGTTTGCCCAATGATGAGATGAAGGGTAGAATTATTGGTAGAGAAGGTAGAAATATAAGATCTTTTGAAAAGGAAACTGGTGTGGATCTAATTATTGACGATACGCCAGAGGTTGTAGTTATATCTAGTTTTGATGCAAAGAAAAGGGAGATTGCCAAAGTTGCTTTAGAAAAATTAATACAAGATGGTAGGATCCACCCAGCACGCATAGAAGAGGTAGTCGAGAAAGTTAGACAAGAATTAGAGCAAGAAGCAATAGAAGAAGTTAAATCGCTTATATTTGACTTAGGTATTGAAAATCTTCACCCAGAGATAACAAGACATTTGTCTATGTTAAAATATAGAACAAGCTATACCCAGAATGTTTTGGCTCATTCTGTTGAAGTAGCTTATATGTCTGGCATAATGGCGGCTGAGCTTGGGCTTAACATAAAATTAGCAAAAAGGGCTGGTCTATTGCACGATATTGGCAAATCTACAGATCAAGAAATGGAAGGTTCCCATACAACTATTGGTGCTGAAATTGCAAGAAAGTACGGTGAAAATGAGTATGTTATAAATGCCATAATGTCACACCACGGTGAGGTTGAGCCCAATTGCATAGAAAGCGTTCTTGTATCGATAGCAGATACACTAAGTGCTGCAAGGCCAGGCGCTAGAATGGAAGTTTTAGAAAACTATATAAAACGATTAGAAGAGCTAGAAAAAATAGCAAAAAAATACAAGAATGTAAAAAACGCATATGCGATACAAGCAGGTAGAGAACTTAGAGTAATTATTGAAGATCAGTTTACAAATGACAACGATGCATATTTAACTGCAAAAGAAATTGCTGAAGAAATCAAGGGGAATATGACTTATACGGGCCAAGTTAAAGTTGTCACGATAAGAGAATTAAGGGCTATTGAGTATGCAAACTGATACAATTCGTATTTTGTTTGTAGGAGATATTGTTGGAGATGCTGGAAGAAAAGTTGCAATAGATAAACTAAGTTATCTAAAAGATAATTACGCCTATGATATTTCTATAGCAAATATAGAAAACTTAGCGGGTGGTTTTGGTATAACAAAAGAAACCTACGATGCTATAGAACCATACTTTGATGCTTTTACAACGGGCAACCATGTGTGGGATAAAAAAGATTTTCTTGTCAATATTGATAGTATGTCTAAGGTTGCAAGACCATTTAATATGCCAAATACAAAAGGCAAACCTTACGTAATTGTAGAGAAAAACTATATAAAAGTCTTAGTTGCTAGCTTTTTGGGCAGGATTTTTATGAACCCAGTTGAAAATCCTTTTATCCTATTGGACCAGTTGGTAGAGGATAGTTTGCTACCTGCAATAAAAATAATTGATTTTCATGCAGAAGCAACAAGCGAAAAGCAGGCTTTTGGGTGGTATTGTGATGGGAAGGTAAGCGCTTGTTTTGGCACGCATACGCATGTGCAAACAAACGATGAAAAAATTTTACCAGATGGTACTGCTTATATAACAGATGTAGGCTTAACAGGTTGTCATGGTGGGGTTATTGGTTTTAAAAAGGAAAGCATTATTGAAAAATTTATAACATATATGCCTACAAGGTTTGATGTATGTAAAGATAATTTAAGGTTAAATGCTTGTATAGTGGATGTTAATATTTATAATGGTAAAACTTTGAATATTGAAAAGATAAATATAGGTGAGTCTTGACAAACGATTTAGTTAGTAATATACTAACAAATTGTATTATTGATAAGGAGGTGCCCTGTGGAATTTAAGGTCAATAAAACGATTGAGGAAATAAACGAAAAAATCAAAAGAAAAGAGGTTGTGGTAGTTAACGCAAAAGAAATGATAGATATAGTAAGAAAGGAAGGTTGTATAGAAGCTGCAAAGAAAGTTGATATTGTTACCACGGGCACTTTTGGCACAATGTGCTCAAGCGGTGCATTGATAAATTTCTGGCATACAAAGCCAAAAATTAAAGCATCTAAAGTGTGGTTTAATAATGTAGAAGCATACGGTGGAGTGGCGGCAGTTGATTGTTATATTGGAGCAACTGCAGTAAAGGAGGGCGATCCTCTAAATAGTGTGCATCCTGGTAGATTTAACTATGGTGGCGGGCATGTTATAGAAGATCTGATAGCTGGCAAAAAAGTACATCTTAGGGCTGAAGGCTATGGTACTGATTGCTACCCATCAAAAGAGTTCGAAAAAGAAATTACAATAGCTGACCTAAGGGATGCTACATTGCTAAACCCTCGCAATGCTTACCAAAACTATTCTGTTGCCATTAATACAACAGATAAAACTATTTATACATATATGGGCGTTTTGAAGCCAAATATAAGCAACGCGACATATTCTTCTGCAGGTGAGTTATCACCATTGTTTAATGACCCATTTTATAGAACAATTGGTATAGGCACAAGAATTTTCTTGGGTGGTGGCATAGGTTATGTTATTTATCAAGGTACACAGCATGACCCAAATGCCGAAAGAAACGAAAGAGGTCTTCCAAAATCTGGTGCAGGCACATTGGCTGTTGCAGGTGATATGAAGCAAATGAATACTAAATACATAAAAGGTGCATCTATTTTGGGATACGGTGTTTCGCTTAGCATTGGTATTGGTATTCCAATTCCAATAATTAATGAAGAAATGGCATTTTTTTGCGGCGTTAGCGATGAAGATATACAAGCCTATATTTACGATTATGGGTACGATTATCCAAATAAAATTAGCAAAACATACGGCCTTGTAACATATAAAGAACTAAGAAGTGGTACAATAACAGTTAATGGTAAAGAAGTTCCTACAACGCCACTTTCTAGTTATTATATGGCTTTAGAGATAGCAGAAGAGCTAAAAAAATGGATCTTAGATGGTAAATTTTACATTACAAATCCAGCTTGTTTGATTGGGCAGTCAAGCGATTATGAACCACTAAAGTATGTGAAATGTTGAGATTTTATAGACAAAATGTGGACGATAATTTGTATAGTTTTGAAATAACGATAAAAGAGAGTAATCTATTTATTAAAACATGCAAAGATTTAAAGTTACTTGCTTTTGATGCATTGTATAAAATAAGAAAGGATTTAGAAAGCTATATTTTAAAGTCAAAGGATTTTTTTACATCACTTGTACCAGTCAAGCAGGATAAAAGCGCACCGCCAATAGTTAAAAAGATGATAAAGACTTCCTCGATTGTAGGTGTTGGTCCAATGGCTTGCGTAGCTGGGGCAGTTTCTGAAGAATTGGGTAAAATTTTGTTAAAATACTGCGATGAATGTATTGTAGAAAATGGTGGCGATATATTTTTAAAACTCAACAAAGATGCCAATTTAGGTTTATATGTAGGTAAAGATAATCCTTTAAACGATATTTACATAATATTAAAAAAGTCCGACAGACCCTATGGCATTTGTACTTCAAGTGCTAAGGTAGGACCATCATTATCATTTGGGACAAGCGATGCATCGCTTATTATTTCACATGATGCGTATTTTAGTGATTGCTTGGCAAGCGCGTGTGGCAATATAATTAAAAATGAAAATGATCTTCAAAAAGCAATCGATCTTGCAATGACATTTAAAGAAACGATTGGATGTTGTTTTGTGTGTAATGGCAAGATAGCTTTTTGGGGTGATATTGAAGTAGGAGGCTAAAAAGTGATAGCAAAAAAAGTTTTACTAACCTTTTCTAAAAAAGCAGCAGGTAGGCCTGTTATATGTGAGTTATCAAGAAAGTTTGATTTAACATTCAATGTAATGGAAGCAAAAATTTCACCCAAAAAAGAAGGTTTAATGATACTTGAGCTTATTGGCACAGAGAAGGCTTACAATAGTGGCATAGAGTATTTAATAGAAAACGGCGTAGAAATATCCAACATTGAAGATAGAGTTTTTAGAGATAATGATTTGTGCTATCACTGCGGCTATTGCTTGAGCGTTTGCCCCACAGATGCGCTTATTATAGACGATAGACAAACAATGAAGGTTGAATTTTATAAAGATAAGTGTATTGCGTGTGAGTTGTGCGTTAAAGTCTGTCCTACAAAAGCTATGAAAATACGCGGCCTCGATGGCGATTTAATTTAGCTTTATGCTTTGAATAATTATGCCGCTTGCAATTATAACAAGTCCCACAAATGAGCTAAGTAATATTTTGTCGCCCAAAAAAAAATGTATGTAGATCAAAGATAAAAAAGGTGTTAAATACAGTAGATTTGACACTATATGCGTAGGTGCTTTTAGTGCTTTAAACCAAAAAATGTAAGTTATGCCATTTATAAAGAATCCATTTAAAAATAGCCAAAACCACACACCTAGAGTTGGTAATTTAATATTTGACAAGACAAGCGTAGTCGGTACCATAAAGATAAGCGCAGACAAAAAAAATATCATTGCTGAAAATGTTTGATCGTACTTAAATTTTTTGCCAAGAACACTAAAAAGCGCAAACACAAATGCATAAAATAAAGCCATTAAATCGCCTTTTAGGTTTGAAAAGTTTAAGTTTATTAGATGACCATTTGTTACTATAACAAGTATACCAAAAAAACTTATTACAATAGCGATTAGTTTTTTAAGTGTAGGTTGTTCTTTTAATATAAAAAATCCTAAAAGAATAACCATTATAGGCCAAGTGTAAGCTAAAATAAATACTTCTTGGGCAGAAGCCATGCTAAAAGCTCCATAGAGAATTAAATAGCAAAAATAAGCACCCAAAAAGCCCAAAAAAAGCATATTTAAATAGTCTTTTACGCTGTATTGCTTGAACAAATAAAACTTTTTTTGCAAAAAATTGACAAAAAACAGAACAACAAAAGATATAATGGTTGAATAAAAAAGCATTTGAATGTTATTTAATTCTATTAAAATTTTTTTTGATACAACAGGTATAGCTGCCCAAAATATTATGCATAGAGCTAAATAAATGTATGCAACTAATACCTCTTTTGGTATTTTTGGCAATATTTTAGGCGGCATTTTATCCTAAATGCAAAGCTGTTTTAATAATGTTTGGGTTTTCTTTTAATCTGCGCTTTGCATACGCAAGCCACTGTATACCGTATGGCACGTATATTCTAAGTCTGTGGTTTTTATCTAAGATAAACTGCTTTAGATTTTCACCTACACCTAAAAGCATTTGAAATTCGTATTCGTTTGTATGCAAGTTGTAATCTTTTATCAACTTCATTGCATAAAAGACTAATTTTTCATCGTGTGTAGCAATACCGACATAGGCTTTTTTCTTAAATAACTCTTCTAAGCAATACTTGTAATTTTCTACAATAATATCCCTATTTTTGTAAGCAATTTTTTCTGGTTCTATGTATATACCCTTACAGAGTCTGATGTTCATTTTATCATCGGATAGATATTCAATGTCGTCTATAGTTCTGCGCATATATGCTTGTAGAACTGTGCCTACATGCTGACCAAATTCTTTTCTAAGTTGCTTGTACATTTCTATTGTGTCAGTAGTATATGGAGAGTTTTCCATATCAATGCGTACAAAATTATCAAGCTCGTATGCTCTTTTTACAATTTCCCTAATATTGTTAAAACCTAGGGATTTGCTTAGAGCAAACCCCATTTGTGTAGGCTTCAGCGATAAATTGGCATTTAAATTATTAGATTTAATTTCTTCTAGCACTTTAATACACTCATTTTTGTAGAAATTTGCCTCTTCGATCTTTTTTACATCTTCTCCGAGTACATCAATTGTACTCATTATACCGTTTCGATTAAAAGCTTTTGTAAGGTTTAGCGCATCTTCTAAATATGCGCCTGCAATGTACTTTTTTGCAAAGATGGAAACAATATTTGGTGGTACATAATCGATTGTATTTGATACGATTTTATGAAATAAAGACATTATTCCTCCATCATAAAAGGATATTCGAACGCTTGAGGTGGGTTAAAGTTTTCTTTTATGGCCCTTGCGCTTGTCCATCTAATTAAGTTCAACAAACTACCTGCTTTATCATTTGTGCCGCTTGCCCTTGCACCGCCAAATGGTTGTTGACCAACTACTGCACCTGTTGGTTTATCATTTATGTAGAAATTACCAGCTGCTTGCTCTAATTTTTCCATTGCAAGGTTTACTGCTGCTCTATCTTGAGCAAAAATAGCGCCTGTTAAACCATATGGGCTAGTTTGATCGCATAATTCAAGAGTCTCTTCGTACTTTGCATCCTCATATAGATAAAGTGTTACAACAGGTCCAAAGATTTCTTCTGTCATTGTTTTGAATTGTGGGTTGTCTGTTAAAATAACAGTTGGCTCTATGAAGTAGCCTATAGAATTATCGCAATTTCCACCTTTTAAAATAGTAGCTTGGCTAGAGTTTTTAGCATAATCAATGTATGAAGAGATTTTTTCAAACGCTTCTTTGTCTACTACAGCATTCATAAAGTTTCTAAAGTCTTCTGGGCTACCCATTTTGATTTTATCTATTTCATGGAATAAATCGTCTTTGATTTCGTTGTAGAGGCTTTTTGGTAAATATACCCTTGAGACTGCAGAGCATTTCTGACCCTGATACTCAAAAGCGCCCCTTACTATTGCAGTAATGAGAGCTTTTTTATCTGCACTTTTGTGTGCAAATATAAAATCTTTCCCACCGGTTTCGCCAACTATTCGAGGGTAGGTTTTATAAAGTGGTATGTTTTTTGCAATAATAGACCACATATTATGAAATGTTTCAACTGAGCCTGTAAAGTGCAAACCCGCAAAATATGGGTTAGAGAAAATATATTCACCAATTTGAGAGCCTTGAGCGGGCAAAAAGTTTATTACACCGTCTGGTAAACCAGCTTCTTTCAATACTTGCATGAAAACATAAGGTGCATAGACTGAGCTAGATGCAGGTTTAAAGATAGATACATTACCCATTATAACAGGCGCTGTAGGAAGATTTCCCGATATTGATACAAAGTTAAACGGAGGTGCTGCAAAAACAAAGCCTTCAAGCGGCCTATACTGCATCATATTCCATACACCTTTTGGAGAGTAAGGTTGATCTTCATAAATTTGCTGCATATATTGAACATTGAAACGTAAAAAATCAGTTAGCTCGCATGTTGAGTCAATTTCTGCCTGAAATGCACTCTTGCTTATAGAAATCATCGTAGCAGCATTTATTATATACCTATACTTAGTGCTAAGCAGTTCTGCTGCTTTTAGAAAAATTGCTGCACGATCAGAAAAATCAAACTTACTCCAGATTCTTGCAGCTTTTAGGCTTTCATTTATTGCTAAAGCTATCTCATCTTTTGATGCTTTGTAGTAGTAACCAAGCAGTTCACTGTGATCGTGTGGCGATCGAATCTCTACCTTATTGTTTGTTTTATATTCTTTACCACCAATAATCAAAGGTATCTCAATTTTGTCCGATTTAATTTTTTTTATAGCATCCTTTAATAATTGCCTGTGAATTGATCCTACCTCATAATTATAAACTGGCTCATTTAGAGTTTGAGGTACCTTAACTTTACAGTTTTTCATTTTAACCTCCAAAAAGTTCAATTTTAGAATAATTATATACACTATATTTTACTAAGTCAAGTAAGTTATAAAAAATATTTAAAACCACTTGACTATTAAATTAATTTGTGGTATTTAGTAAATTTAGTGGTATAAGTTAAATGAGAAAATTTATTTTTTAGGGGGTTTTTATGAAACTAAAAAACCTATTATGGGTGGTAGTTTCGCTTGTCTTTGTTTTTGTTTCAAGCAGCGCTTTTGCAGCAGGTGTAATTAAGATTGGTGTTCAAGCACCAATTACGGGTTCTTTTGCAAATGAAGGACAAGGTATCGACAACGCGGTTAAAATGCTTGTGGCACAGCAAAATGCAAAAGGTGGTTTATTGGGCAAAAAATTGGAAGTTGTAACATGTGATGATGAAGGTACGGCGATAGGTGGTGCAATTTGTGCAAGGAAATTGGTAAATGATGGCGTTGTAGCAGTAATAGGCACTTATTCATCTACACCAGCAGAATCAGCTGAACCAATTTATGCTAGAGCAGGTGTTTTGCAAACAAGCGATGCAACTGCTGATTCTTTAACAAAACGCGGCTACTGGACTTTTTTTAGAAACTCATGTCCAAATAGTGCAGAGGCAACATTCACAGCAGATTTTTTAGTTAAAGACAAACATTTCAAAAGAATAGTTGTTTTATCTGATTATTCAAGTTATGCTACAAACCTAGCTGATGCTACAATAGCAGCTTTAAAGAAAATAGGGGGGAATGTAATTTATTACGGAAAGATTCAAGCTAGTTCACAAAACTTTACACCAATCTTGACAAAAATTAAATCTATGAACCCAGATGTTATCTACTTTAGTGGTTATTATACAGATGGTGGCTTAATTAGAGCTCAAGAAGTTTCACTGGGTATGAAGGCTGCTTTTGTTGGTGGTGACTCAAATGATAACCCAGAGTTTTTTAAATTAGCAGGAAAAGCTTCAAACGGTGTTTACATGATTAATGTGCCAAGACCAGATATACTGCCATATCCTTTGGCAAAAGATTTTTTAAGGGATTATCAGGCACGATACCATATGATGCCACCAAGTATCTGGACACTGTTTAATGCAGATGGATTAAGGGCAATTATGTATGCAATAGAAAAAACTAAAACGACAGATACAAAAAAATTGGCAGCATTTTTGCATAATTTGAAAGATTTCCCAGGTATTACCGGACCAATAACATTTACAAAAGATGGCGAAAGGGCTGGTAGTAGGTTTATGGCTTACGAAATTTACAATAATAACCAATACAAAGTGGTATATAAAGAAGACTAATTATGGAAATTTTTCTACAGCAGATTGTAAACGGTTTAGCTATAGGAAGTATTTATGCCCTTGTGGCCATAGGCTACACTATGGTGTATGGTGTGATGAAGCTCATCAACTTTGCACATGGTGACCTTGTGGCCCTTGCGGCCTATGTAGGCTTAACTGTACTAATGCAAGCCTTTGGTATGCATATAACTAATTTATGGGCTATTATTTTGATGTTTGTTATTACCGCTTTGTTTATTTCTTTATTTGGTGTTGTTTTAGAAAGGCTAGCTTATAGGCCGCTTAGAAAAGCGCCCAGACTTAGCGCTGTTGTATCCGCACTAGGCGCGTCTCTTGCGATAGAAAACGGAATTATGTTGATTTGGGGTCCAAATATCAAAGTTTTTCCATCTAATGTGTTTCCAAATATGAGGTGGCATATAAGTGGCGTTGTCATCAACTCAACCCAAATTGCCATACTATTGCTTTCTGTTATTTTAATGCTAGCTTTGTATATATTTATTAATAAAACTAAAATTGGTACCGCAATTAGAGCAACTGCAATAGACCAAGATGCTGCAAAATTGATGGGCATTAATGTTAATGGCATAATAATAGCTATATTTGCGCTTGGTTCTTTTTTGGGCTCTATCGGCGGTCTTTTTATAGGTATTTATTACCGTGAGCTTTATTTTCAGATGGGTTGGATTTATGGGCTTAATGCTTTTATTGCTGCAATAATTGGTGGTATTGGCAACATTCCTGGCGCTATGCTTGGAGGTATGCTACTTGGAATCTTTAATGTGCTTATTGCAGGTTATGTATCAAATGGTTGGTCCGAAGCTTTAACATTTGTACTTTTAATAATAATTTTGATTATAAAACCAACAGGTATTTTAGGTGAAAGAGTAGCGGAGAAAGTTTGATGAAAAAAAATTTTGTATGGTATGGTGTTTTTTTTGTTATTGCAATTATCTATCCTCATTTTGTTAATCCTTCTTGGGTGGATATTGGAACAACATTTGCTCTATATTCAGTTGTAGCGCTCAGTCAAGATATAGTTTTGGGTAAAGCGGGTATGTTTGATATGGGTCATGCCACTTTTTTTGGCATAGGTGCCTACACTGCAGCAATACTAAATACTACATACAATATTCCAATTATGTATACTATACCAATAGCAATAGCATTATCTGCTTTATTTGGTATTATTATATCATGGCCTATTATTCACTTAAGGGGTGATTATTTGCTTGTTGCTACGATTGGGTTTAATATAATTTTTTACCAAGCTTTGCAAAATAATGTATTTGGTTTAACAGGTGGGCCAAATGGTATTTTCGGTATTGGAACGCCAGTGATATTTGGCATAAACATTGCAAGTCAAAAAGCAATATATTATTTTGCATGGTTTATTTTGCTTATCACAATGTTAATTATATACAATATTGATAAAAGTAAACTGGGAAGAGCGTTCCATTATTTAAGAGAAAGCGAAGTAGCTGCAGAAAGTTTTGGTGTAAATAAAAGGTTTTATAAAGTTTTAGCTTTTGCTTTGGGAGCTGGTTTAGCTAGTTTAGCGGGTGTGATTTTTGCTGTGCAGTATGCGGCTGTTAGCCCAGAGACATTTAACTTCACACAGTCTGTGCTATTTTTTACAATAGTTATTGTAGGTGGACCATCATCTATACCTGGCATACTTCTTGGTACTTTTGTTATGTTTGTAGTACCTCAATTTTTTAGAGAGTTTGCAACAGCAAGGTACTTTGTGTTTGGTATAGCGATGATTTTAACAATGATTCTGCGCCCTCAGGGTATATGGCCTGTAAGGTTTGGCAAACTTCCAAAGTATATATTTAAAGAGAGCTAGATATGTTACTTCAATTGAATAATGTTCTTAAAACATTTGGCGGTATTGTTGCGATAAATAATCTGAGTTTTGAAATAAAAGAAAATCAAATATTGGGTCTGATTGGGCCAAATGGGGCAGGCAAAACCACTGTATTTAACTGCATAACAGGCATATACAAACCAGATAAAGGGAGTGTGTATTTTAATGGTAAAGATATTACTGGTTTAAAACCGCATATTATATCAAAATTAGGCATTGCAAGGACATTTCAAAACATAAGGTTGTTTCCTTCTATGAGCGTTGCAGAAAATATTATGGCAGGTCGTCATGCAAAATGTCGTCAAACCTGGTTTGATAGTTTAATTAGGACGCCAAAGTATTTTAGGGATGAAAAAGAAAACTGGCTCAAAGTAAAGTACTTTATTGGTTTATTGAACCTTAGCGAATATACTAGTGCAATCGTGGGGAGTTTACCCTACGGTATACAAAGAAAAATTGAAATAGCAAGAGCTCTTGCAAGTGAGCCTAAGTTACTTATATTAGATGAACCAGCAGCGGGTTTAAACAACAAAGAAACGCAAGAGCTTGTTGATTTAATATACCAAATTAAAGATATGGGTATAACAATTTTATTAATAGAACATGATATGGATATGATGATGAGCCTTGCAGAATACATAATAGTTATGAACTTTGGTGAAAAAATCGCAGAAGGCATTCCTAAGGACATACAATCAAACCCACAAGTTATAGAAGCGTATTTAGGAAGTGAATAATGGATACGATTTTGCAAATAAAAGATTTAAATGTATCATATGGTTCTGTAGCAGCCCTAAAAGGCTTGTCTTTTGATGTTAAAGCTGGTGAGATAGTTGTGCTTATAGGTGCAAACGGTGCAGGCAAAACCACCACGCTTAGAACTATTAGTGGTTTAGTAAAGCCCAAAAAAGGTGAAGTTATATTTGAAGGTAAGCGAATTGATCATATGGAAGCTCACAAGATAGTATATCTTGGTATATCGCACGCTCCAGAAGGCAGAAGGATATTTGGTACTTTGACAGTGTATGAAAACCTTATACTTGGCGCATATACTAGAAAAGAAGTTGACAAAAACACACTTGAGTGGATTTATAATCTTTTTCCTAGATTAAAGGAACGCTCAAAGCAACTTGCAGGAACGCTTTCTGGAGGCGAGCAACAGATGCTATCTGTAGGTAGAGCGCTAATGAGTAAGCCGAGGCTATTGCTTTTAGATGAGCCTAGTTTAGGTTTATCGCCTACTTTGACAAAAATTATTTTTGATACAGTAAAACAAATTAGAAACAACGGGGTTACTATCCTTATGGTTGAGCAAAATGCAAAAGCAGCATTAAAATTTGCAAATAGAGGGTACGTATTGGAAGTGGGGAAAATCGTTTTAAGTGGTACTGCAGATGAGCTATCATCTTCTCCAAAAATTGTAGAAGCCTATCTGGGTAAAAAATAGGTGTACCTATGACGATCTATATTGATATACCAAAATCTACAATTGTACAAATATTGAAAGATCTAAAAGAAAAGGAATTAGGTGGAGCGCTCAATACACTGTGGTGGTTTTTTAATGAAGCTTCAAAAATACCCACAGAAAACTTATCAATTAAAGGCGATCCAGAAGTAATAGCAGAAGATCTAGGTTTATCAAAAGTAATCGTATACAAACACATTAAAAAACTTAAAGAATTGAATTATATTAAGCAATTAGATCCAAAAAAGCATTTGTATAATTTAAATAGCTCTATGTTTAGCAGAAGGTATTTTTTTGGTTAATCGCTATTTAGCTATTGAAATTTTTTAACAATAATGTTATAAATTCATTATAAATTTGCAAGGAGTAATTAGATGGAAGTTAAAAAAGTTTTACTTAATGAATTAGATATGCCTAAGTATTGGTACAATGTGTTGCCCGATTTGCCAAACATTATAGATCCGCCATTGCATCCTGTAACAGGCAAGCCGCTAAAGCCACAGGATTTAGAGCGACTGTTTGCAAAGGAGCTCATTGAGCAAGAATTAAGCAATAAAAGTGAGATAGAAATACCTGAAGAAATTAGAGAAGTTTATGCAATATATAGACCCACGCCTTTAGTTAGGGCTTATAATTTAGAAAAGGCACTAAAAACGCCAGCAAGGATTTACTATAAAAATGAATCAGTTTCACCAGCTGGCTCTCATAAACCAAACACAGCAATAGCTCAAGCCTACTATAACAAAAAAGAAGGTATTTTATCTTTAACTACAGAAACGGGTGCTGGTCAGTGGGGAAGCGCACTGGCTTTTGCAGGTAGCATATTTGGTTTAAATGTAAAAGTTTACATGGTAAAGGTAAGCTACGAGCAAAAACCATATAGGAAATCAATGATAAATGTGTGGGGCGCTAAGATATTTCCATCTCCATCAGACACTACAAATATAGGTAGAGAAATTTTGAAAAAAGATCCAAATAATAATGGCTCTTTGGGTATAGCTATAAGCGAAGCTATAGAAGCAGCACTAGAAAGCCCAAATACACACTACACGCTTGGGAGTGTTTTAAACCATGTTTTGCTGCATCAGACAATAATTGGTTTAGAAGCTAAAAAACAATTCGAACTTATTAATCAATACCCTGATGTGATACTAGCACCCTGTGGTGGCGGTAGTAATTTAGGTGGCATTGCCTTGCCTTTTGTGCGAGATAAGATTAATGGTAGAAATCTAAGAGTTGTGGCAGTTGAGCCTGCAAGTTGCCCAACGCTTACAAAAGGTGCTTACGCTTACGACTATGCAGATTCTGCCAAAATGACACCATTGTTATTTATGTATACGCTAGGTCATAATTTCATGCCACCTAGTATTCATGCTGGTGGACTGCGATATCATGGCGATTCGCCTATTATTAGTAGATTATATAAAGATGGTATAATCGAAGCTACAACACTAAAGCAAAACGAAGTATTTGAAGCAGCAGTGCTGTTTGCAAAGACAGAAGGTATTATCCCAGCACCAGAAACAGCCCACGCGATTAAAGCGGCAATTAATGAAGCCCTTATCGCAAAACAAGAACAAAAACAAAAAAATATTTTAATCTGCTTTAGCGGTCACGGCCATTTTGATATGGCAGCCTATGATAATTATTTATCAGGCAACCTAAAAGATGTTGAATTTTCGGATAATTTGATCAAAGAAGCTTTGAAAGATTTGCCAAATATAAAAGTAAATTGACATTTTTTAAATAAAATGCTATGAATACTCTCAATCGGGCGCATAGCTCAGGGGAAGAGTACTTGCCTGACGCGCAAGTGGCCGGTGGTTCGAAACCACCTGCGCCCACCATATAGAGGTAAAGATGCAGGTAGAAAGTGGTGTAAATTTATTTGATTTTGCAAGGGAGCGTAAACTCAAAAATGTGGTAGCTGCCAAAGTTAATGGTAAAATTGTGGACTTAAACTATACTTTAGACAAAGCAAGTGATGTAGAATTTATAGATATAAACTCGCAGGAAGGTTTAGAAATACTGCGGCATTCTGCTGCACATATTATGGCTCAAGCTATTCAAACACTATTTAAAGATGCAAAATTTGCCGTTGGTCCTGCAATAGAAAATGGCTTTTATTATGATGTGGATGTGGGCAGGCCTCTGACACAGGATGATTTAAAATCTATTGAAACTCAAATGAAAAAAATCGTTGGCGCAAATTATACATTTAAGCGCAAAAGTGTTTCAAAACAAGAAGCATTGCAGTTTTTTAAAGAAAAAAACGATGAATATAAAGTTGAGATAATAGAAAGTATACCAGATGAACAGGTAAGTCTTTACCAGCAAGGAGACTTTGTTGATTTTTGCAGGGGCCCTCATATACCCTCTA
>Ga0315298_1003484_pt1 | contig 24958 bp, 24 predicted proteins | sample WHS_1_MG_FD_203077 | JGI IMG/M metagenome (GOLD analysis project Ga0315298, IMG submission 203077) | Extremophilic microbial mat communities from Washburn Hot Springs, YNP, Wyoming, USA - WHS_1_MG | ecosystem: Environmental > Aquatic > Thermal springs > Hot (42-90C) | place: USA: Wyoming... | reverse complement strand
CTTCTGGACCCAGATCGATGATATAATCAGCTGTTTTGATTACCTCTAAATTGTGTTCAATAATAATAATGGTATTCCCCAAATCCGTCAACCGGTTAATAACCTTCAAAAGGTTTTGCACATCAGCAAAGTGAAGTCCAGTGGTTGGTTCATCCAGCAGGTATAAAGTCTTCCCGGTATCTCGCCGGCTTAACTCCCGGGAAAGCTTAATCCTTTGGGCTTCACCTCCAGAAAGAGTCAGGGCAGATTGTCCGAGGGTAAGGTATCCTAATCCTACTTCATCGAGCATCTCCAGTTTCTCCCGAATTTTCGGGATGGGAGAAAAAAAGTCTAATGCTTGTGCTACGGTCATATTAAGAATATCAGCAATTGTTTTCCCTTTGTACATTACTTCCAGGGTGTCTCGGTTATATCGTTTTCCCTTACATTCATCGCAAGTAACATAAACATCAGGAAGAAAATGCATCTCAATTTTAGTGATTCCCTCCCCCCGGCAGGCTTCACACCGACCGCCCTTAACATTAAAACTGAATCGCCCGGCTTTATAACCTCGACGGCGAGATTCGGGAGTAGCAGCAAACAATTCCCGAATGACATCAAAAACACCAGTATAAGTGGCAGGATTAGAACGGGGGGTGCGACCAATTGGGCTTTGGTCAATATCGATAACTTTGTCGATATGTTCTAATCCCTCAAGAGTAGAAAATTTTCCCGGTGGTTCTTTGCTATGATAAAATTTTTGTGCCAGTGCCCGGTAAAGAGTATCGATAATAAGAGTGCTTTTGCCTGAACCAGAAATTCCGGTGACACAAATCAAAACTCCAAGCGGAAACCGGACTTCCAAATTTTTCAAATTGTTTTCCCTTGCCCCCCGAATAACAAGAAAATGCCCATTTCCTTTTCGCCTTTGGGGAGGAAGCGGAATGGAAAGTTTTCCGGAAAGATATTGACCGGTCAATGAATCGGCACAGGCAGCCAATTCAAAAGGAGAACCACTATATACTACTTTGCCTCCATTTACTCCTGCACCGGGACCAAGATCAATTACATAATCTGCAGCTCTAATAGTATCCTCGTCGTGTTCCACTACCAGTACGGTATTACCCAGATCCCTTAAGCGCTTAAGATTGGCGATCAAGTGCTGGTTGTCCCGGGGATGGAGTCCAATGCTCGGTTCATCTAATACATACAATACCCCCATTAATCCTGCACCAATCTGAGTAGCCAGACGAATCCTTTGCCCTTCTCCTCCCGAGAGGGTAGCTGCTGGTCGATTCAGAGTGAGATAGCCAACTCCCATATTGTTCATAAATTTAAGTCGGTTGACAATCTCCTTTAAGATGGGCTGAGCAATTGTATTTTGGCGATGATTAAGATCAAGGTGGGTAAAAAAATCAAGTGCCTCGGTAATAGTCATACAACTAATTTCATAAATTGATTTTCCCTTTAGCTTTATGAATAGACTTTCCGGCTTAAGTCGACTGCCCTTACAAAGGGGACAGAGTTTAACATCAATAAACCCCAATCCTCCACATTCCGGACAAGCTCCGTAAGGACTATTAAAAGAAAACATCCGCGGGGTAATTTCTGAATAACTAATTTCACAATCGATACAAGCAAATTTATCGCTAAAAACCCTGGTGTTTCCATCGGAAGATTCAATTTTTACTAATCCCTCACTTAAATTAACTGCTGTTTCCAGTGAGTCGCTCAACCTCCTTTCAATCCCTGCTTTAATAACTAAACGATCTATTACCACCTCAATTTCATGGTGCTGGGTTTTTTCTAAAATTATTTCTTCCTCCAGCTCGCATAATCTTCCATCAATTTTTGCTCTTACATATCCCTTTTTCCTCAATTGCTCTAATTCTTTCCTAAACTCTCCTTTTTTGCCCCGAATAATGGGGGCCATAATCATTATCTTACTATGAGAAGGCAATCTCATTATCTCATCTACCATTTGAGGGATGGTCTGGAAATTTATTTCCTTGCCACATTGATAGCAGTAGGGCTGCCCAACCCGGGCAAAAAGGAGACGGAGATAGTCATAAACTTCAGTAATTGTTCCTACCGTGGAACGGGGATTTTTGCTTATGCCCTTTTGTTCGATAGATATTGCGGGCGAAAGCCCTTCAATAGAGTCAACCTCCGGTTTATCAAGCTGCTCCAAAAACTGTCGCGCGTACGCAGAAAGGGATTCTACATACCGTCGCTGTCCTTCCGCATAAATAGTGTCAAAAGCCAGAGAAGACTTTCCTGAGCCGCTCACCCCGGTAATTACTACTAACTTATCCCGTGGTATTTCGAGGTCAATATTTTTTAAATTATGTTGCCGGGCTCCCCTAATTATTATTGCTTTGGTTGAATCACTCATGGTTTTTCATTTTGGCATTTTTTACTTTGCTTTTCAAGCAATTGGAAAAAACTTACCTTGATTAATTTTGCTAAAAATGGTAAAAAAATAAACGAAATAATATTATTAAAGGAGGGCGGACCAATCACCAAGTTAGAAGAAATCTCTCAACATTTTATTGTTGATGACCAGCTCTGGAAGGATTTACAATCGGCTGACCCAGCTATTATTAGTCAAAACTGCCAGGTTCAGTTTAATGCGGAAGAGAAATATTATCTTATTCCGGTGCTGAATGAAATTTATAAGGTTTTTCCGAAAGAAAAAATTTTGGTGAAGACAATTCCGGATAATTCTATTCCTGAATTCCAGGTAGAGTTAACTCTTTTTCTTCTTCATTATCTTTTAGGAACCAAAGCTATTCCGCTTAAAGGGATTTTGGTTTCAGAAAAAGATTTAAAAGGAGGAGAAATGTTTTTTCGGGGCCCTCATTCTCTCTCAGTTACCGGAGTAATTAGAAAGTTTGGTAATGATCCGGAGGGATTTATTGCAGCGGGATTAAGGCTTAACGGAAAAAGAGTCCTTCTCGGCGATGCGGCAATTGAATTAAAGCCTGCCCCTCTCATTCCCTTAACTTATGTTCTCTGGAAAGAGGACGAAGAGTTTCCGGCAGCAGTAAAAATTCTTTTTGATCCTACTATTCAGGAGTTTTTACCCCTGGATGTGATTTATGGTATTACTATGTTTGTTTCTCATCGGCTGATAGAAGTTTAAGAGAAATTATTTTTGGTACCAATGGGAACCACTAAGAAATCTAATCTTCAGAATCAGCAGGATCACAAAATACCTTTTAATGCTATTACTGATGTGCCAGGGATAGAAGTCGGTCATTTTACTGATATAGATAACCTGACGGGGAGTACTGTAGTTCTAATTCGAAAGGGAGCAGTGGCGGGAGTTGATGTGCGCGGATCAGCTCCCGGAACCCGAGAAACTGATCTTCTTAATCCGGTAAATTTGATTCAAAAAATCCATGCGGTGGTCTTAACTGGAGGAAGTGCTTATGGCCTGGCCACTGCAGATGGGGTAATGGATTACCTCCGAAAACAAGGTATTGGGTTCCCAACTGGAGGAGATTATGTGGTTCCGATTGTACCAGCGGCTGCTCTTTATGATTTGGGAAGAGGGAAAAATAAGCCCTTTCGGCCTCCTGATGCTTCCTTTGGATTTTTTGCCAGTAAGGAAGCAAAACCTGGTCCGGTCCAACAAGGTAATGTTGGAGCGGGGACTGGTGCACTTACTGGCACTATTATTGGTAATGAATTAAAAGGAGGGCTGGGCACTGCCAGCACTTATTTAGGGAGCGGAATTGTTGTCGGCGCTTTAGTAGTGGTAAATTCTGGCGGAAGTCCTATTGACCCTGCGACCGGGAAATTTTATGCTTCCTTTCTGGAAAAGAATAATGAATTTAATTGTCCGAAAAAACCCTCTCCTTCTCTTTCCTCGAAAAAGCAAAAAAGCAATCATCATCCCCCCATCAATACCACTATTGGAGTGGTTGCTACTAATGTCGAGCTTACCAAATCGCAAGCCACCAAGGTAGCGCAAATGGCTCATGACGGAATAGCCCGGGCAATTCGCCCTTCCCACACTATGTTCGATGGCGATACCATTTTTTCTCTCAGCACCGGAGAAATCCCAATCATTCACTTATCAAGCAATCGGGAAACTTGGGGAGAAGTAGCGGCAAAAGTAAATTTAATTGGAGCAACCGCTGCTGACACTCTTTCCCGGGCAATTATCCACGCGATGATCAAAGCAGAGACTATCGGGGGAATTGAAAGTTATCGTGACCGCTACTTTCGCTAAAACTCTTCCGCTAAAGCTGATTCAAAAACTCTTTTACAATTTCTTTCGTTTTCTCCTGGAGCTTTTGTAAAGAATAAAGTTTACCGCTTCGATGTTCTTCATAATGGAGGATTTCGCAAACGATAACCTCATATTGTGCTTCCAGAGAAAGTTTGGGAAATTCCTGGGGGTTAAGAAAAATTAGTAGATCCGCATCCCGATTTATGAAGCACAACTGCCAGGTGCGAAAAAACCTTTGTCGGGAAGAGGTGCTTACGAAACGCTGTTTTGGTTCTTTAATCGAAATGGTCAGTGAATGGTAATAATCAGGGGATTTGGGCGTCTCTTTTTCTTTCGGTAACGAAGTGGGAATTTTTTCCTTTTTCAACTCCTCATAATACTGCGCTAAATCATTTTTTTCTTTAGCCAGAGCTTTCCATTGATCCAAATTAAGAAAAATTACTCGCGTTTTCCCTTGGATTCGCTCTTTCTTGAAGGTAAAATTAATTAATTGCTCAAAATTAGTTTCCACTGTCCAAAATCCTTTTAATGGGAAATTCTTTTATTTGATTTTAAGCTCTACCCGATATCCCCCCATTCATACTGAATAATACTGAGAAAAGTAAGAGCCACAGTTTCAGTTCTTAAAATCCGTTCACCTAAACTTATTGGTTTAAAGCCATAGGTTAAAGCTAAAGAAACTTCTTCTTCGCTAAATCCACCTTCAGGGCCTACTAAAAAGAAGACCGCGGAAGGTTGGTGATTCTTTTGAAAAAGTTCTTTAAGCGAGGGGGAGCCTTTCTGGAGAATCAAAGCAAGGCTCCCTTTTGGTGGCAGTTGCAGAATTTGGCTAAAATCAACCGGCGGATTAATCCGAGGAACATAGATTCGACCTGACTGCTGAGCCGCTTCTTGGGATATTTTTTGCCAACGTTTAAGTTTTTTCTCAATTGACTCAGAGTCACTGCGAGGAATGGTGCGGGAGGAATAAAAGGGGTGGATTTCAAACACCCCCAATTCTACCGATTTTTGAATAATCAACTCCATCTTATTTGCTTTAGGCAAAGCCTGGCCAATATGAACTATTAGAGGAGATTCCCGCTGGGGGGTAATCTTTTTTATAATTTTAAGTTCTCCGGCATTGGAATTTAAATTAATAATCTGGGCAAGATATTCCATTCCACTCCCATCAAAAACCGATAAAATATCACCGGGCTTAAGCCGCAAAACTCGCCGGACTTTTCTTAATGTCTCTCCGCAAATAAGGATGGTTTCTTTTTTTATGTTTTCCTTTGGGGTAAAAATCCGGGGGAAAGAAGATTGGGTAATTTCTTTAGGGCCGGGAGAAGGATTAAAAAATTTCGCCATTAACCTTTGGCTGAATTTTTTGGTAATTCTTTTTCTTTCGATTCCGGAATGTCGTCACCTTCACCGGAAACTGCTTTTTTAAAATTCCGGATCCCTTTTCCTAATCCTGCACCAATTTCCGGAAGTTTCCCTACCCCAAAAATAATAAGAACAATAAAAAAGATGATCAGAAGCTCGGAAAACCCTAAGTTAGAGAACATTTAATTTCCTCCAAAAAATAAGATTCAATTTTTCATAGCATAGCAAAATAATTTTTTAATTGCAACTCATTTGTTCTCTTGGCTATAATGATGCGAAATAATTTTTAGGAAGCAAGAGGAAAGTTTTTTCCAGGGTTTAAGGTTAAGAATGAAAATAGTTTTGTTAGGAACTGGTGGCACTATTCCCACTCTTCGCCGGAGTCTCCCTTCCGTAGCCTTACAGCGGGAGGGAGATATTTTTCTTTTTGATTGCGGAGAAGGGACTCAATTACAAATTACCCGGGCGTCATTGAGTCCAGGGAAGCTTTTTGCAGTATTATTAAGCCACCTTCATGGAGACCATGTAACTGGTTTACCGGGCTTACTTATGACTATTATGCACCAATCCCGAGAAAAACCGCTTCTTATTTTTGGTCCTCGGGGAATTCGGGAATATATTAGTTTGATTAAAAAATGCTTAGGATTTAATCCACCCTATCCTTTGATCATCCAGGAAGTAAAAGAGGGGGTTTTTTTTTCTGGTTCAGGTTTTTGGCTGGAAGCAGTTTCAGTTGACCATCGAGTTCCCACCCTTGCTTTTTCCTTGGTTGAGGAGCCAAGGCCAGGAAGGTTTTTTCCGGAAAAGGCAAAAGCATTAGGCATCCCCGAAGGCCCTCTTTTTGGAAAGCTTCAGCAAGGAGAAGTGGTGAGCCTACCTGATGGCCGAAAAATTACCCCCGATATGGTAATGGGCCCACCCCGCAATGGTCGAAAATTTGTCTATGTTACTGACACCCGTCCTTGTTCTAAGGTAGTTAAGTTTGCCTTTGGGGCAGATCTTTTAGTGCACGAGGGAATGTTTGGTCAAGATTTAGAAGAAGAGGCTCGGATAAAGGGGCACTCCACCTGTGCTCAGGCTGCGCAAATAGCCCGGGAAGCCAAAGTGAAACAATTAGTAATTACTCATATCAGTTCGCGCTATCAGCGAATCGATGACCTTATTGCTGAAGCTCGGAGTATTTTCCCTCAGTCAATGATTGGACAGGATTTGATGGAGTTTGAAATCCCGGTTCACAAGTAATTTTTAGAGTAGCAGTAGATGATAAGAGCCGCGGAGGTATCCTTCCCGCTTAGCCAGCATATCGAGATGAATGGTAACGATATTTTCGACATCTAAGGGAACAGGTTTCCCTATTGATTCAAAATCAACCACCTTAAGGTAGCGGTGGCAGGATTGACACACTTCGAGACGATACTGTTTTTCATTTCCTATTCGGAGGTATTTAATTCCTTCCTCCTCTTCATTTTCACAAAAAGGACATTTTAAGAAAGGAAAAGGCCATTTACTACCACAATAAATGCAAAAGAGAAATCGGGTCCATTTTTCTTCAGGAATCGCGCCTAAGGTTGGGCTTTCTCCACAAATCGGGCAGTAGCCTTTCCCCCAAAGGTCAAGCTCAATTAATTCCCGGAAATATTCACCTAAGTATTCATAAAGAGGTTTAAGGGTCTCAGTTAAGAGGAAATAAAATAGGGTGGGATCTCCTATTTTACTTTTTTCCCACTGCTCCGGGTCAAGAACCCCCAGCCACATTTCCTTAATTGCTTTTTCGATTTTTAAATTCTCCTGTTTGATAAACGCAATCAGTTGCTTTGCGCTTTCTGGATTGTTTTCTTCAATTATTTCAATAAGTTTCCAGAAAAAATTTTCTAATATATCTATATAAAAACCAACACTCTCTTTATCTAAAACAGGAAGTCCAGCTTTAAATTTTTTTCGCACTAAGTATTCATCATAAGTTACTGGATAAGATTTTAGCAACTGATAAACTTCGTCTTTGGCAATAAAAATTTTTTCATAAAAATCAAGCAGATCTTTATAGGCAGGCTTTTCTTGCTTAATTTGGTTGATCCGGCTTAATTTGCTCGCAATATCCCATGTGGTCATATTGTTTTCCAATTCGCTAAAAGCTGAAGCAAAAGGCGGACGCCAAACCCGCTGGCTCCTTTGGGAATATAAGGCTTGTCTTTTTCTAACCAAGTAGGACCAGCAATATCGATATGCGCCCAAGGAGTATCTTTAACAAACTTACTTAAAAACATCCCTCCCGTAATTGCTCCAGCTGCCCGTGGGCCTACATTTTTAAAATCAGCTATGTCACTTTTAAGGTAATCAAAATATTCTTCCCAGAGCGGAAGTTCCCAGACTTTTTCTCCGGTTATTTCACCGGCATGCTTTATCTGATTAAGTAGGTCGGGATTATTCCCCATAATACCAGCAACATAGTCTCCCAGAGCAGTTACACAAGCTCCGGTCAAGGTGGCTAAATCGACAATTGCCTGAGGCTGATATCGGAGCGCATAAGTCAGGGCATCAGCTAATATTAACCGTCCCTCCGCATCGGTGCTTATTACTTCAATGGTTTGACCCGATAAAGAAGTAAGGACATCTCCGGGCTTATAAGCCTTTCCTCCGGGCAAGTTTTCGGTGGCAGGGATGATACCGACAATATTTAGCGGGAGTTTCAGCTGTGCTGCCGCTTGCAAAGTAGCCAATACTACTGCTCCTCCTGCCATATCATCTTTCATTTGTTCCATTTTCTCGGGAGACTTAAGCGAAATCCCACCACTATCAAAGGTAATCCCTTTACCCAGAATAACCACTGGCGATTTAAGCGGGGATTGGTTAGATTCGTATTCTAAGATTATTATCTTTGCTGGTTCATCACTTCCCTGAGCTACGGCTGAAAAAAGCCCCATCCCCATTTTTTTGGCTTGTTCTTCACTAATTATCCGGCATTTTAGGTTGTTATTCCGGGCGAGGGCTTGAGCGCGGGAAGCTAACATAGTGGGAGTTTTTTTATTTGCGGGTAGAGATACTAAGTCGCGTGCCAGATAAACCGCATCTGTGGTTATCTTTACCTTATTTAAGATTCGATTGATTTCTGGTAAATTTTCTGGTTGAGAGCAGATTACTACTACGGTATCGATAGTTTTAATCTTTTCTCTTTCCGTAGTAACTAATTCCTTGAACTGATAGGTTCCCAGGCTTCCTCCGATAAGAAAAGCTGCTAACAGTTCGGCAGAGCTAAATCCTTCCACCTCAATCAGGTTTTCCGGGAGATGGACGGTCTTTATCCCTCGATCGCGAATAAACTGAAAGGCTTTACCACCCGCTGAACGCATAACCTCCAGATCAAATTTATTTTGTTTCCCTAACCCCACTAATACAATTCTTTGTGTTGGTATTGCCTCTCGAGGATAAAGCATAAAAGTCTGGTATCGTTCGGCAGAAAAATCTCCGGTTTGTAAAAGATTCCGAATCATTCCCCGGGTAGTTAGGTCTACTAACTCTAAAGGCTCGGGAAATACTTTAACATCTTCAAAAACCGGGAAAACCAGAACTTCAGCTTTTTCCGAAATAGCGGTGCCTACTTTGGATTCTAACTTAATTGTCATAATATCTCCCTTTTTATTACAATGCCCGTAAAAACTCTGGTCTTAGTTGATGAGGATTAGCTAATGCCCAGTCGATATTCCGGAGAAGTTCTTCCTTATCCTGATTTAAAGTCGCTTTAATCGGAAGGTAGTTGGAAGCATGATTACTCCGGAAGACACAGTTATCTAACTGAAAATTTTCTACCATAAGGCGAAGTTCTTGCAGAATTTCCAATTTATCCATCATTTCCCAGTCTTCACCTACACAACGGAAAAAGTAACGATTATCTTTTTCGATCATAAGGGTTAAAGCGGAAAGATAGTGAGGGTTAATTGCTGAACAAACCCGGGCAGTTTCTTTAGCATGCGTTATACTGCCCTTTTTCCCCCCCAATCCGAGGATAATGGTTGCGGAAAGGAGAAAACCAGCTGCAATTGCTTTTTTGGCGCTGGTAATAAGCTCGGAGGAATTCGCTCCTTTTCTTATTTTAATTAACAAATCGTCATCGCCAGTTTCAATCCCGAAATATAGTAACTGGAGTCCTGCCTGACGGATTCTCTGGAGCTCTTCCGATGATTTTTCCAAAAGATTACCCGGATTAGCATAAGCACTTACCCTCTGAAGGAAGGGAAACTTTTCATAAAGAAAGTTTAAAATTTGGATAAGATAGTCAGTTTCTATTACCAAAGCATCGCCATCGGCCAGAAAAATTCTCCTTGCCGCACGATAAGCAAGTGCCATTTCTAAGATGTCGGTTTTAAGTTCCTCCCAGGGCCGGATGCGAAATTTTTTTCTGCGGTACATAGTGCAAAACGCACACCGGTTATGGGAGCATCCCAGGGTCACCTGAAAAATTAAGGAATAAGCTTCGCTCGGCGGTCGATATAAGGGAAGAGAGTATTCCATATTAATCCTTCCGGTGAGTAAGCTTCATTAACTCAGAATAACTTAAACAATTTAAAAGGTCTTTTTTTTCTAACCATCCTCTCCGCGCAACTGCAACTCCGAGTTCAAGATAGTCCATCTGGTCTAATATATGAGCGTCCGTCCCAATTGCGAGCAACACTCCTTTATCCTTAGCTGCTCGGGAGTAAATATCATTAAGGTCTAATCGTTGCGGATAGGCATTAATTTCTAAAGCAGTCCGAGTGCGAGCAGCTTCTTCGATTATTTTTTCAAGATTAAGGGGGTAAGCCTCCCGTTCTCCAATTAACCGACCAGTAGGATGGGCTATTACATGGACCCAAGGATTAGACATTGCTTTAATAATCCGGTTGGTTAAGGTTTTTTCATCCTGTTTAAAACCACTATGGATAGCAGCAATAACTATATCGAGTTTTTTTAATAATTCATCCGGATAGTCTAAAGAACCGTCATTATGAATATCTACCTCAGCGCCGCAAAGTAATTTTACTTTTTTGCTTTTTTGATTAAATTTTTTAATTGCGGCAATTTTTTCTTCCATTTGAGCAAGGGATACTCCCCCCGCAATTTTAAGCGACTGGGAATGGTCACATACCGCTATCCATTCCAACCCCATTGCTTCTGCCTTGTGCGCAATCTCTTCCAGAGTAGCTACTCCATCACTATATTTAGAATGGACATGTAAATCTCCTCGGATGGCTTCCATTTCTACTAATTGGGGAAGATTGCCGTGCAGAGCTGCTTCAATTTCTCCCCGGTCTTCCCGTAGTTCCGGAGGAATAAAAGGTAATTCCAGCGCTGAATATACTTCTTCTTCCTCTTCCCCCCCAATTTTTTCTTCTCCACGAAAAATTCCGTACTCGTTTATTTTGAGCCCCTTTTTTATTGCCAATTCTCGAATCCGGATATTATGTGCCTTTGAACCAGTGAAATAGCAAAGTGCTGCTCCAAAAGATTCTGGCTCTACCACTCGAATATCTACTTGAATTCCCCCTCGGGCGCGAATGCTCGATTTAGTCCTTCCCTTGGCTTGGACCGTTTCTACTAAACGGAGCTGAGTAAAAAAATCCATTACTTTTTCAGGTCGGGGAGATACTACTAAGATATCGATATCCTTAATAGTTTCTCGTCTCCGGCGGACACTTCCCGCTACCTCAATTCTTTTTACTTCTTTTAAAGTTTTAAGCTCTCCGATTATCTCCCGGGAGAGGCTAAGCATGGTGCTTAGCATTACGCGGGACATTTTTTGCCGGTAAATTGCAATCCCTTTCAGGATATTTTCTTCAGTCTTAGCTTTTATTCCCGGAAGTCCCTGGAGCTTATGCTCCTGGGCTAAGCGCTCTAATTGGTCAATGCTTTCTACTTTAAGTTCATCATAGAGAATTTTGGCAGTTCGGGGACCAAGTCCGGGAATTAAAATAATCTCCATTAACCCTTCTGGAATCTCTTTCTTCATCTCTTCATATTGCTTAAGGGTGCCGGTGGTAAGAATTTCAGTAATTTTTTGCGCTAAATCTTTCCCAATTCCCGGAAGAGAATCTAATTCATTCCTTTGGGCAATTATTTCAATATCTTCGGCAAGATTTTCAATATTCTGGGCTGCCTTCTGGTAAGCCCGGATGCGAAAAGGGTTTTCTCCTTTTATTTCCAGCATATCGGCAATTTTTCGAAATATATTGGCTACTTCTTGATTTTTCATCCGGCTTTTCTCAACTTAAGATAACTATTTTAAAAATTTACCATACTGAAATATTACAATCAAGGTAATCGACCCCTTATTGCTGAGTTGCGAGATGAAATTTTTGCTGGAGCAAAGTATAATTTGACAATTTGAGAAAAAGATATTAAAAAATTAAACCAGCCGGAGTGGTGAAACTGGTAGACGCAGGGGACTCAAAATCCCCCGGGGCTTGGCTCCGTGCCGGTTCGAGTCCGGCCTCCGGCACTAATGATTTTAGGGGGTTCAGCTGATTGGATCTGCCCCCTTTTTTCGTTGTACCGAGAAAAGATGGGTAAGCGATGATAGAAGATTTCCTTCGGACCGAATAAACAGCTTATCCTGATATGCGAATATAATTATAGGAGAAAAGCTCGGTAAGGGATATCCGGAAAACAGTAAGAAAGATTAGTTAGGGAAGGTTGCTGCTTTACGATCTATTTTCGGGAAATTATATTCTCCTTTGCCCCAGTTAAAAAGTAATCAATCGATCAAAATTTCTTCCCCCTCATCCTTCCCCTTTCTCGTTCCATTTCCCTTTCTCGTTCCATTTCCCTTAGGGTATCGGTTTCCAAATTTATGCCTTTTCTCTTTTCCTTATTCGTATGCTCTTGCCACTCTTTCTCATAATCATATCTGTACCCCTTTTCTCCGGGCTTGCCCGAAAATATAAAATCTCCTTCTTTTAAAGCATGAAATTCAGGAGAACCAGGCTTAATACCAAGTCGCTGGGCGATTACTCCCCATCCTTCCCCCGGATTACTTTCCCATCCTCTCCCTTGATTACTTTTATAATTATTGTAAGTATCAAAAACTACCTTCAATGGTTTCCTACTCATAACCCCAAGCTCAAGTAACATAAAAGCATGAGCAGGGGAATCGACCTTGTTTACGATAGATTCAACCTGGGACAAGGGGACGCCAAATTGATTACTTAACCTGGCATTATAGCTGACTCGGTCCTGGATGGCTTGACGGTTAAGGTCAGCAAGAAAGTTGTCCAGATCAGCATTAGCCCGGTTAGTAAGGATAAGACAAATGGCAATTGCAGCAAAAAAGGTAAATACTTCTTTCATCGTTTCCCTCCCTTAGAAGTTAAAAGTTGCAAAGTTTTTTCTTAAGCCCGCAATCCCTTAAGGTTATTTTATCTCCTTCCCCCCCAATTTTGGTCTGGGTGGTGATAAGGGGTGGGGTGAAAACTCCGGGGATGTCTATCCCAATTATGTTCGTAGTGGTTCCAATCCCGGCCGGAATGTTGGTGACGATAAAATGAGGGGATACCGTGATAATAGACCCAGCCGGAATGGTAATTCCGGGAACAATACCAATGCCCGTGCCAGGGGCGCCACCACCAGCCGTTATAGAAAAAGAGGGCTGTGCCCGGTACCACATAGTAACAATAAGGGCCTGGTACCATTACTAACCTTGGTGGTCCAGCAAATATAAGGGGTGGTAGGCCGATCCCAATATGGACATCCACATCAGCGTTTGCCAATCTCGGAGCATATGCTCCTAATAAAGCTAAAATTAATATTCCTCCAATTAACTTTTTCATTGTTTGCCTCCTTGACCAGAAAAATTTTGCTATCATTTTTGCTTAATTAGACGACAAAAGGAAGAAAAGGATTACTCGACAAAAAATAAAAAAGGGCGCTCCTCTCCCCCCCTTTTTTATTTTTTAAAAGGTATCAACCAGGGATAGCTTGGTTTATTTGGGAGCTTAAAAAAACTAAAAATTATCCGGAATTCTACCCGGCAAGAATTGAGCTTTATCTTCGGTAAATCAATAAAAACAATAATAAAGCAATTAGCCCAACAATTCCATTCTGGGCAAAACTTCCCACTACTTCAGAGAGATTTTTTATGATCCCAGTAGTATTAGGAAATAAAATATCGATAATTACAAAAACTAAAAGCAGAGATAAACCAAACTCAATTATGATTTTTAACCAACCGTTGATTGCCTGGATAGTATCTTTAAATGATATAGCCATAGCTTCCTCTCTTCGATTTAATTTTAACTTCTTAGGAGAAAAAAATTATCGGCGATAAATTGCAATAAAGAGAATCAGGGCAATCAACCCGACAATCCCCTGGGAGACAAAACTATTGATAAGAGCAGTGACATTTTGGACTATCCCAATTTTTTCTCCAAAAAGAAGATCAATGATTAAAAAAATCAGCGCTAAAGAGAGTCCGATTTCAACAATATCCCTTATCCATTCATTAATTACCTGAAAAGTTTCTTTTATTGTAGCCATATTCTACCCTCCTTAATAAAATAGACCCAATAAATAAAAATCCCCCACTCAATAATTGAATTATTATTTCGTGAGGGTTGCCATAACCACCTCATCAGGTTTAATTGTTTATGTTTTAACTAAATTTAATCTTCTTTAAAGGGAAAGTCAAGAAAAATTTTAAAAAGTATTCTCCAATGGTTGCATCTCGATAAAAAATGCGATAATTTAAGATTATTAGATTTTTTAAGCTCAGGCTACCAAATCTATCAACTTAATTTTAAAGGAAATTTTAATGAAAAAGATCTGGGTAAAAGCTATTCCCTGGGATAAGAAAGTAGTAACTACTGCTTTAGAAAGTGGGGCAGATGGAGTTATGGTTCCCAAGGGATTTTCTGAAAAAGTAAAGGAGTTAGGGATTATTACTACCATTGCGGAAGACGGAGACTTGAAATTAAATGAAGCAGTAAAGGAATGGGAAATAAAGGGAAAAGAAGATGAGATAAAAATTTTGAATTTGGCAAAAAATTCTTTGGTGATAGTTCGGACCAGTGATTGGACCATTATCCCTTTGGAAAATCTGGTGGCTCAAGCCGAGGGAATCATAGTGGAAGTTAAGGATGAAAAAGAAGCGGAGACAGTTTTGGGAGTTCTGGAAAAAGGAGTGGACGGCATTCTTATTACTTCCTCTGATCCAAATCGGATAAAAAAAATCATCGCGGTAGCCCGAGAGAATATTGAAGTGGTTTCTCTTGTCCCCGCAAAAATAAAGAGAGTAGAGCCAGTAAAAATGGGAGACCGGGTTTGTGTGGATACCTGTACTTCAATGGGGATTGGGGAAGGGATGCTTATTGGAAATACTAGTAAAGCATTTTTTTTGGTTCATTCGGAATCAATCGAAAATCCTTATGTTGAACCCCGACCTTTTCGGGTTAATGCAGGTCCAGTTCATGCTTATATTAAAGTCCCCGGTGGAAAAACTCGGTATCTTTCGGAGCTAAAAGCAGGCGATGAAGTGCTGGTAGTTAATGCTCAAGGCAAAACTCAGCCGGCAGTGGTGGGAAGAGTAAAAATCGAGAGACGGCCACTTATTTTAATCGAAGCCGAGGCGGGGGGAGAGGAGTTTTCCGTTATTCTTCAGAATGCAGAAACCATCCGGCTTACTACTCCGGACGGAAAACCAATTTCAGTAGTAGAGCTAAAACCAGGAAGTGAAGTCCTGGTTTCTCAAGAAGAAGCCGGACGTCACTTTGGAATAAAGATAGAAGAGACTATTCAGGAAAAATAAAGTTGTTAACTAACCTTTAGTGAATTATAATTACTAATTCGGAAGAAAGGAGGTCGTTATGGCAGTAAAAGTTGGAATTAATGGTTTTGGAAGGATTGGAAGATGTATTCTCCGAATAGGGGTAAACTATCCGGAATTAGAGTTTGTGGCAATCAATGATGTTACTGATGCAAAGACCTTAGCCCATTTGCTTAAATATGATTCGGTGCACGGAATTTTTAACAAAACAGTAAAAGCAAAAGAGGGCGGAATCGAAGTTGATGGGAAAGAGATAAAAATTTTGAGTATGAAAGATCCGTCCCAGCTTCCCTGGAAAGATTTGGGAGTGGAGATTGTGATTGAAAGTACTGGTCTTTTTACTAACCGGGAGGGAGCGGCAAAGCACTTAAGTGCGGGAGCAAAAAAAGTTATTATCTCTGCACCAGCGAAACAGCCCGATATTACCATTGTTATGGGAGTAAATGAAGATAAATATGATCCTCAGAATCATCATGTTATCTCCAATGCTTCTTGCACTACCAACTGTCTTGCTCCAGTAGCTAAGGTTTTAATGGAAAACTTTGGGATAAAAAAAGGTCTTATGACTACTATCCACTCTTATACCAATGACCAGAGAATCTTAGATTTACCCCACAAAGATTTAAGGCGGGCAAGGGCAGCCGCGCTTTCGATGATTCCTACTACTACCGGAGCCGCAGTTGCGGTTTCTTTAGTCCTGCCAGAATTAAAAGGAAAGTTAGATGGTTTAGCGATTCGGGTTCCTACTCCCAATGTATCTTTGGTGGATTTAGTGGCTACCCTGGAAAGAGAAACCACCAAGGAAGAGGTAAATGCTGTTTTAAAAAAAGCGAGTGAAACTACCCTTAAAGGAATCCTCGACTACACTGAAGAACCTTTGGTTTCTTGTGATTTCAACGGTAGTCATTACTCTTCGATAGTAGATGGTTCTAATACTGCAGTTATGGGAGGAGACATGGTAAAAGTCCTGGCTTGGTATGATAATGAAATGGGATATGCTAACCGGATGGTTGACCTAACTGTTTATCTGGCAAAAAGGTTATAATTATCAGTACGGAGATTTACTATGGCAATAAAATATATTGACCAGATCAACCTGGAAGGGAAAAGGGTTTTGATTCGGGTGGACTTTAATGTCCCTTTAGATAAGAATAAAAATGTTACTGATGATACTCGAATTCGGATGGTCCTTCCCACGATTAATTATGCCTTAGAAAAAAATGCCCGGATTATTCTTATGTCTCATTTGGGCCGTCCTAAAGGCAAAGTAAATCCTGAATTCAGCCTTTTACCTGTCGCTAAGCACCTTACCCAGGTTTTGGGGAAGGAGGTGATTTTTGCTCCGGATTGTATCGGCCCGGAAGTAGAAAAATTAGTTGCTCAGATGAAGCCGAAGGATATTATTCTTTTGGAAAATTTACGCTTTCATCCCGAAGAAGAGAAAAACGACCGGGAATTTGCTCGCAAATTGGCGGGCTTAGCGGAGGTTTATATTGACGATGCGTTTGCAACCGCTCACCGTGGCCATGCTTCCAATGCGGCAATAACTGAGTTCGTGACCGAGTGTGGCGCTGGTTTTTTGATGAAAAACGAAATCGAGTATTTTCGTCGAGCAATGGTTAATCCGGAACGTCCCTTAGTTGCCCTGCTGGGGGGAGCCAAAGTTTCCGATAAACTTAAAGCGTTAGAAAATTTAATCGAGAAAGTAGATAGCCTTCTTATTGGTGGGGGGATGGCATTTACCTTTCTTAAAACTCAGGGGATTGAAGTAGGGAAGTCCCTGGTTGAGGATGATTTATTGGAAACTGCCAAGCGAGTGCAGGAAAAAGCGAAGGGAAGAAAAATCCAGCTTCTTTTGCCGGTCGATTGTGTAGTGGCAGACAGACTTGATCCTCAAGCTCAGATTAAAACCTGTAGCATAAAAGAGATACCTTCTGAATGGATGGGTTTGGATATTGGTCCGGAGACCCAACGGCTATTTTCGGAAGAACTTAAAAAAGCCAGAACTATTGTCTGGAATGGGCCGATGGGGGTTTTTGAAATGGAGCCCTTCAGCAAAGGGACTGAGGCGATGGTAAGGGCGGTGGCAGAATCTTCGGCGCTTACGGTAGTAGGTGGGGGGGATACAGATGTCGCCATCCATAAGTGGAATGCAGCGGATAAGGTTTCTTATATTTCTACCGGTGGGGGGGCGTTTATCGAAATGCTGGAGGGCAAGGAATTGCCAGGTATTGTTGCCCTGGATAAGTAGGTGGAGTCATCTTAATAAATGACTTAACCGAAGAGCTTGTCAATATCGCCAAAAGGCAATCCCATTGATTGATTAAAGGAGAAAAAGATTTTACCATGCGTTATATTGTAATTCTAAAAAACGAATGATAATTTAGCCAGGGAGTTGGTATGATGGATCGAATTCCTTTAATTGCCGGAAATTGGAAAATGTATAAAACTGTTCCTCAGGCAGTAGAGACTGCGCTCCAGCTGAAAGAGGAAGTAAAGGAGGTTGTGAACCGGGAGATTGTGATTGCCCCGGCTTTTGTTGCCCTTTATCCAGTAGCTCGAGCGATTGAGGGATCCAACCTCAAGCTTTCTGCCCAAGATGTATTCTGGGAAAACGAAGGAGCCTATACTGGCGAGGTTTCTCCCACAATGCTGGTAAGTGCTGGTTGCACTTATACGATTATTGGGCATTCCGAGCGGAGGCAGTACTTTGGGGAAACCAATGAATCGGTAAATAAAAAGATTAAAGCCAGCCTTCAACAAGGGCTTAAAGCAATTGTCTGCATTGGGGAAACCTTAGCCGAACGGGAGGCGGGAAAAACTTTTTCGGTTCTGGAAAAGCAGTTGGGGGAAGGTTTAGCGGAGTTATCAATGGATTTTATGGAAAAAGTTGTTATTGCCTACGAACCAGTCTGGGCAATTGGAACGGGTAAAACTGCTACTGCTGCTCAAGCGGAGGAAGCCCATCAGTTTATTCGGAGTGAAATAGAAAAGCTTTTTAGTAAATCAGTAGCGGAAAAAACCCGGATTCTCTACGGCGGAAGTGTTAAGCCGGAAAATATCGACCAATTAATGGCAGAGAAAGATATTGATGGGGTTTTGGTGGGAGGAGCTTCTTTGAAAGTGGAATCTTTTTCTCGAATTATTAAATTTGTTTAATGGGTTGGAAAATTTAAAAAAGGGTTGCGAAAATTTTTAAAAGGATTAAAATAAACGAGTAGGATAATTATGAGCACAATTTTAGTAGTCATTCATATAATTGCTTGCATTGCTTTAATTGGGGTGGTTCTTCTTCAGAGTGGGAAAGGAGCAAGTTTAGGAGCAGCTTTTGGGGGTTCATCCCAAACTATTTTTGGTGCTACCGGCGGAGCTGATTTTTTTGAAAAACTGACCACCGGGATTGCTATTGTTTTTATGCTTACCTCCATTTCTTTGACTTATATTGGAAGCAAAAGAGGAGAAGAGACCATAATGAAACCCAAGGCGGCAGCAGAACAGAAAGTTGATTCAAAAACTACACCGACTTCTGCTCCTGAAGCGGGTAAGGTTCCTAAGACCAATTCAAAATAATGCCGAAGTGGTGGAAGTGGCAGACACGCTGTCTTGAGGGGGCAGTGGGGAGACCCGTGGGGGTTCAAATCCCCCCTTCGGCATTGGATGAATCCTTTCGCTTTATCCAGCAGGACTCCTGGCATTTACTCTCACAAGTATTATCGCAAGGTTCAATATGGACCATCACCTTTGAGTCCTTAAAGCGGGTTTTTATCGCCTGGACTAATTGATCGTTGATTTGGTGTGATTCTTGCACTGACATTGTGGGGTCTAATACCAGATGGAATTCAACAAATCGGGTAGCCCCCGCTTTGCGGGAACGAAAGTTATGAAAACTCCTAATCTGGGGATAGAGCTGCTGGATTTTTGCTTTTACCCAGGCTTCCTCTTCTGAAGGCAAGCGGACATCCAGCAACCCATAAACTGCCTGGCGGGAAAGGGAATAGCCAGCTTTAATAATCAGCAAAGCCACAATCAATGCTATGGTCGGATCAATCCAATGCCAATTCGTTTTAGGGAAAAGCTGTTCTCCCCCCCATAAGCTGATCAATCCTATCATAACCCCTACCGAGGTATATACATCGGTGCGCAAATGCCAGGCATCTGCCTGTAAAGCAAAAGAGTCAGTTTTATTCCCTACCTGAAAGAGGAGATGGGAAATAAAAAAATTAACTACCGAAGAAATGAACATCACCCCAATCCCCCAGCCTACTGCTTCTATGGGTTGAGGATTAATTAATTTGCGGATGGCTTCAAAAATAATCCCGGCTGAAGCCACAAAGATCAGCAAAGCCTCTATGCCTCCCGAGAGATTTTCGAACTTTCCATGGCCATAGGCATGATCCTGGTCAGCCGGTTGATTCGATTTTTTTATCGCCAGGAGGGCAATAATCGCAGCTAAAAGGTCAATGGTAGAATGAATCGCTTCGGAGATTATCGCTACCGAACCAATAATTATTCCAATAGCCAATTTTAAAATAATCAAAAAGGTATTGGATAAGACCGAAAGAACCGCTACCGAGGTTTTTTGTTTTTCTGGTTTCATAAAAAAGCCAAGCTAAGTCTCTTCTATTACGGGATTGCGTAAAACCCCAATCTTTTCAATTTCCACCTCAACCACATCTCCGGATTTTAAAGGTCCAACGCCTTGCGGAGTTCCGGTTACAATAATGTCTCCGGGGAAAAGGGTAAAATTTTTGGAAACAAAAGCCAAAATCTCTTCAATCGGGAAAATCATATTCCGGGTGTTGGACTTTTGAACTACCTTATGGTTTAGCCGGCATTCAATATTAAGGTTGTTCGGGTCGCCAATATCTGGGGTTAACACTAACTGTGGTCCAATTGGCCCAAAAGTATCGAGGGATTTTGCCCGAAACCAGCCGGATTTATCCATCCGCTGAAGGTTGCGCTGGCTGACATCATTAAAACAAGTGAATCCTAAGATGTAGTCCTTTGCTTTTTCCAAAGGGATGTTTTTCCCCTTTTCTTTAATGATAAAAGCCAGCTCAGCTTCATAATCGGTGCGAAGCTCCTCAAACCCATAGTCCTTAAGAAATTTTGGCAAAACAATCGGTTCTTCTGGTCCAATCAGGCAGTTGGAGGTTTTGGGAAACAGAATCGGTTCACCGGGGATTTCGGAAGTAAAACCTCTTACCCTTAAAGAATCGCTTTCCGCAATATGTTCCCGATAATTAAGCCCGAGGGCAATTATTTTAGTGGGATTAACGGGATATAATTGATTATGGTTATAAACGGGAAGAAGAATCATAGTGCCTTTCTCCTTATCGGGCGCAATTATCTCCCCTTTTGTTTTTTCGGTAAGTCATTTTTTTTCTTATCTCCTTCGTCTATTTTTTCACCCGAAACCCCAAACCTTGCCGGGAAAACCTTTCTTTTCCGTCTCCCTGAACTTGTTTCCGGTTCTCATAAAATAATGAAACACCATGATCCCGCATCACAATTTCCGGATTCAGCCTGGCCAGTTTTAAATTTGACAGCCTAAGAATTAATTTTATATGATAAAGTCATCTTAACTTAATTTTTACCTGATTGGAAGGATAAAAAATGAGGATAATCGTTGGAATCACTGGTGCCAGTGGGGCGCGGTATGGTATCCGGCTTTTAGAAGTTTTGCGTGCCTATAAGGAAGTAGAGAGCCATTTAATCATCACCGAAGCCGGTAAAAGAACGATTCTTCTGGAAACCGATTACCCAATCGGAAAAGTGGAGGCACTTGCTCATTATGTTTACGATAATCAAGACCTTGCTGCTCCCCTGACCAGTGGATCGTTTTCTACTGCTGGTATGATCATTGTTCCCTGCAGTGTTAAGACCCTTTCCGGATTAGCCAATTCCTTTAACTCGAACCTTTTAATCCGGGCGGGAGATGTTACTTTGAAGGAAAGAAGAAAATTGGTGGTAGTATTTCGCGAAACCCCCCTCCATTTAGGCCATCTTCGGCTTTTAGTCCGGCTGGCAGAGACCGGAGCGATAATTTTGCCGCCTTTTCCTGCCTTTTATCATCATCCCCGAACTATTTCTGACCTTATTGACCATACGGTGGGCAAGATTCTCGACCAATTCGGCTTAGAACATCAGCTCTTTAAGCGGTGGGAGGGGGCAGGAAGTTAGCGAGGTAGGGGTTTAGTGAAGATTGCCTTAATCCGGAAAGATTATTTACGGACTCGGGGAGGGGGAGAACGGTATGCAGTAAACCTGAGCCGGGGTTTGGCCCAATTAGGTCATGAGGTCCATATCTTTGCCAATAGGTGGGATTGCCATCCTCACCCGGAAATAAGGATTCACAAAGTCCCCACTCTGACTTTATTTTCTTCGCTTAAAAATTTATCTTTTGCTTACTTTTGCCAAAAACTGATCAAAGCGGAGCAATTTGACATCGTTCATTCCCTTTCTCAGACTTTTCCCCAGGATGTTTACCGGATGGGAGATGGAATCCACCGCCACTGGCTTTGTCTCCAAACTCCCAATCGGGTTTTTCGGTTTTTAAAAACCTTAACTCCCCGGCAACAAGTCATCCTTTTTTTGGAGAAAAAAATTTTCCACCCCGCTAACTTTAAAATGATTATCTGTAACTCTTACCTGGTTAAACATCAGGCAATGGTTTATTTTAAAATTCCGGAAGAAAAACTCCGGGTGATTTATAACGGAGTTGATCATTCGGAATTTAATCCTGCAGTAAAAGATAAATTTAACCAACTGGTCCGAAAGCGATGGAATATCCCGGAAGATGCCCAGGTAATCCTTTTTGTTGCCCGTAATTTTAAACGGAAAGGACTCACTTATCTCCTTCGCTCTTTACCCCTAATTCCGCAAAAAAACCGGATCATTCTGGTGGTAGGGAAAGGTAACCCCGCTCATTTTCAGCAGCTCGCTTTTCAACTCGGCTGGGGTAGACGGATAATTTTTGTCGGAGAAACCGATAATATTGCTCCGTATTATGGGGCTGCCGACCTTTTAGTCCTTCCCACTTTTTACGACCCTTTTTCCAATGTCTGCTTAGAAGCATTGGCGTGCGGTATTCCCGTGGTAACCACGGAGCAGAATGGTGCTTCCGAAATTATCCAGCCCGGCGAAACCGGAATAATAGTCTCCCATCCTCACCACTGGAAACAAATTGCCGAAGGGATTAACTGGTTTTTGGTAAAAAAATGGAAGGAGTTAAACCGGAAAAAGATTTCGGAGTCAGTAGCCAAGTTTACGATTGAGGGGAATACCCTGAAGACGCTTCGAGTTTATGAGGAGGTGAAACGGAAAACTAAATCTTAAGCCAGTGGGATAAATCCCGGCCGGTCAGCCGGGCAAATTTTTCGATTTCATCGTGGTAAAATTCTACTAATTTTGCCCGCGTTAGTCTGGTCATTGGCTCATATTCTCCTTTATTTTTCCAGCGGTCAACCTGAGGGGCAAAAGTATCATCAACCCCGATAAACTGATAGACTTTTTGCGCCAGCTCACGGGGGTTGGTTTTTAAGTCATCGTAAAAAAATATTCCAAAATCAGGAAAAGCCTGTTGCCAGTAAGTGAGGTATTGGGCATATAAACCATGAGTTCGGATCCAGCGGCCATCATTAGCCCAGAGGTCTTCAAAGGAAACGAATGGTCGGTGATGACGGTCCTTTCGGCGCCGGAAATCCCAATAAGCAGACCAGGCGCGTTCGACGGGATTGCGAAAAATAGCAAAGACGCGAATACCGGGATAATGGGCTTTAAGCTCATCTCGAGCTGAAAGCGGATGAAACCAGAAATTAATAATCCGGAGGAGCCCCCAAGAAGAAAAAGAAATTTTCTTTCGGCCGGGAGGGTGGGCTTTTCGGCTGGGATAAAGGAGGAGCCGGCGAAAGTTCCAATGGGGGTAAAACTCTTTTTGCATCACCTGGGGGGAAGGGGAGATGAAATAATCGGGAGTAAAATCTCCCCCCAACCGGTCATTTTTGTTAAGGAACCAGCCGTGATACCATCTATATCCCCGATAAAAGTAGCGGTCAAAAAAATGGATTTCCTTTTGAGGAATCCAGACTTGCGGGTGTTGCCCGAGGATGTCCGCCAGCCAGGTAGAACCACTTTTTTGTACCCCTACTCCCACAAAATCAGGACCTTCAGGCCAAGGAAGCAAAACTTATCCTTTTTTAAGTCAAACTTAATTATTTCCGCTACCAGCTAACCTTACTTTCCGTAACTATCAATTATATTAATCCCCAAATTTTTTGGCAATATTTTTTACCGGGAGTAAATCACTTTTTATATTTCACTTCCTGACAAAGAAAAGCGGGGAGAGTTGCTTCCAGATGGGGCTTGCGGCAATCCAAGGTGGAAATTTTTCCGTTCTGGATAAAGCTCATATACCGGCAACCACCAAAACAGAGCGGAAGGTAAACACAATCCCGGCACTCCGCTTGCTCTTTCCACCAGTTGAGCCGATAAACTTCGGAATAATCCCTCCTTATCCCCTGCTCGACATCTCCGATCGCAAACTCCTCTTTTCCTAAAAAAGCCGGGCACTTATAGATCTTCCCATCGAAATTGACCACCAGGCCATCCCGGTTGTCGACCAGACAAAAAACCGGAGAAATTTTAGCGGTCTTATACCCCCGTTTCAGAATCTCTTCCCGGAGAAAAACCGCGGCGTGATTGAGCCAGGGCTCATCCATCGAAATACACCCGCCTTTATAATCCACGGGAATTAGCGCATCTCCTCGCGGTTTAAAAACCGGGTCGAACTTAATTGCTTCAATTTTATCCGGAGTAAGCCCCTCCGCCATTAGAAAATCGAGCAACCGAACGAACTCCGGATAATTGTGTTCTTCAAAATTTCCGCCTAAGCTTATTTTTACTAAGTCCCAGGTCGCTTTGATATTTTTGATTAAGGTAGAAAAACTCCCCGCTCCGGATTTAAACGGACGGTAATGGTTATGGACTTCTTCCGGACCGTCCAGGGTGATTTTGACCCGCTCTAAGCCTAAAGGCACCAATTCTTCCGCTACTTTCCGGGTAAAAAGTGAGCCATTAGTAATCAGGTTAAAGCTAAAGCTTGCGCCTTTTTCATAAGTAAAATCCTTAAGCTCCCGGGAGAGCGACTTAATCAGCTCCGGGCTTAAAAGCGGCTCGCCGCCGTAAAAGTCAACGATGAGTTTTTTCTTTGCCGGCGAGAAATTTTTTTTGATGAATTGGAAAGTCTGTTCTCCGGTCTCAGGGGACATATAAAGCTTTCCTTTCCCTTCCCCTTCGTAACAGTAGCGGCAGGCAAAGTTACAGTCAAAATTGACTACGAGCATAAGGTTTAATGCCGGGTTGGCTGAGGTCATCCGCTCCCACCCGGCCCATACCGCTTCTTTTTCTTTCTTCTGATCCGGCACCAGCACCCCATAACGGCTAAGCAGTTCCACTTCTGCGGGGGCAAGATTCTTCTCCGCAATTGCTTTTTGGGTAGCTTCGCTTACTAAAAGCACTGCCGTGGTGCGGGTAGAAAAGAAAAGATAATAGCCTGGTTTTTCCGGATAAGGATAGACCTTAAGATA
>Ga0315298_1003483_pt1 | contig 24962 bp, 21 predicted proteins | sample WHS_1_MG_FD_203077 | JGI IMG/M metagenome (GOLD analysis project Ga0315298, IMG submission 203077) | Extremophilic microbial mat communities from Washburn Hot Springs, YNP, Wyoming, USA - WHS_1_MG | ecosystem: Environmental > Aquatic > Thermal springs > Hot (42-90C) | place: USA: Wyoming... | reverse complement strand
CAGCCATTTGACGGGCCTGCTGTTGACCCGGCGACCATAGAACTAATCATTGTGCCCGGGGTTGTATTTGACAGGTTTGGAAACCGCATTGGAATGGGAGGCGGGTTCTATGACAAGTTTCTTGACATGTGCCACGCAGTTAAAATCGGGCTTGCATTTGATTTTCAGGTTTTGTCTGAAAGAATTCCTTCTGAAGGCCACGATGTACGGCTTGATATGATTGTTACAGATAAGGGCGTAATACATTGTGCGCCATAAATTTCAATTCCCTGTGGGTCGCGAGTGTTTATTTCTAATTGTGCTAAATTTGTGAACCGTCTGCACCCTTTAATGAACAATATCTCTGGTATGGCTTTTCCCATTCATCATGCCCGGTCGGTTCATACTGGTGTACAGGGAATGATTGGCGCACGATTTGTCTGAATGTTGCCCAGTCGCTTACAAGTCCTGCTGCAATCATCTGCACACCGATATTTCCAACAGCAGTCGCTTCAACAGGACCGCAGAGCACCCGTTTGCCTGTCGCCGACGCAGTCAGTTTAGAAAGAAGTTTATTCTGGGAGCCGCCGCCGACAATATGGATTGTTGAAACAGATTTATTGACAATTTTTTCAAGACGCTCAAGATGAAACCTGTATTCAAGTGCCAAACTTTCAAGTATTGTTCTCGTTATCTCGCTTATCCTGTTTGGAACCTTTTGTTTTGTCCTCTTGCAGAACGAGCGAATCTTTCCGACCATATCCCCTGGAAAGATAAAATCGGTGCTGTTGGCATCAATGAATGCCCCAAAAGGATGTTCCATGGAAGCCATTTCGCTCAGTTCAACATAAGACAGGGAGTGGTTTGCTTCTGCTTCCCACTGTTTCCTGCATTCCTGCAGAATCCATAGACCCATAATGTTTTTAAGAAACCTGATAGTATCCTGGTAGCCACCCTCGTTGGTAAAGTTGTATTTCAATGTTTGCTCATTTATTATCGGTTCTGCCAGTTCTACGCCAAGCAATGACCATGTTCCAGATGAAAGGTATGCCCAATCGCTGCCAGCAGACGGGACAGAAAAGACAGCAGAAGCCGTATCATGACCGCATACAGCATACACAGGAATTGCCGGCAGCCCTGTTTCTTCTCTTACGGCAGGAGAGAGCGTGCCTATTCGGGTTCCAGGAGGTATGGTTTCCTGCAGAATTCCTGCTGGCAGAGAAAGTTTTTCAAGAATGTTGTAAGTCCAGACGCCACGCGGATTGCGCTTTGTGCCAGACGGGCAGTACAACTGCGATGTGGAGGCAATGGTAAATTCGTTGACGCGGGCTCCTGTAAGCCAGAAATCAAACAAATCTGGCATGAAGAGGCAATTGCTGGCATTTTCAAGAATCCACGGTGCTTCTTTTTTTGTGGCATAGAACTGAAAAAGAGTATTGAACGGCATGAACTGGATGCCTGTTTCATTAAAGATAACTTCCTTCGGGACAATTGAAAACACCTCATCCATGATGTTAGCGGTCCTGCTATCCCTGTAATGGAATGGCAATCCAACAAGAAGCCCGTTTCTATCCACAAATGCGTGGTCAACGCCCCAGGTGGTAACGCCGATTCCAGCAGGTGGACTGTTTTTGACAAGAGAGATTGCCTTTTTTATCTCGTTGAGGATTGCTGGAGCATCCCAGAAAAGATGCGCCCCGATTCGTGCTATGTGCGTCGGAAATCTATGCATTTCTTCAATCTTGAGGATGCCATCTTCAATCCTGCCTGAAATTGCGCGGCCGCTTTCTGCTCCAAGGTCTATCGCAAGAAATGTATCCTTTTTCATGTTTCCTATTATAGTGAAAACAGAAGCAGAAGACAAGGGTTTCCACTTTTCATTCTTGACTGCTATTTTCAATAACTCCTGCATGACTTGACACTATGGAGCATCTGGATATAATTTCCCGCATGGCAGAAATAATTGATTTCCACACCCATGCTTTTCCAGATAGCATCGCGGAGCGGGCGATAAGGTCCATTCAAAGACAGGCAGGGATAACCGCATTTCTTGACGGAACAATCTCCTCGCTCCTTGCGTCCATGGACAAAAATGGCATTTCAAAAAGTGTGATTTGCTCAATCGCGACAAAACCAGAGCAGTTTAATTCCATCCTGTCATGGAGCAAAAAAATTCGTTCTGACCGTATTATCCCTTTCCTTTCCATCCATCCCGCGGATAAGAAATTTCTGGAGCGGCTGGACATAGTGGCAGGCGAGGGTTTCAAGGGAATCAAACTACATCCATACTATCAGGATTTCCGGATTGATGAGGAAAGGATGATGCAACTCTATGAAGGGATGGCTGGCCACGGTCTCATTCTTCTTATGCATACTGGTTTTGATTTTGCATTCAAACGCGTCCGGAAGGCAACACCAGCAGGTATCCTGCGTATATGGAAGGAATTTCCCTCATTAAAACTTGTCACAACTCACCTTGGCGCGTGGAATCTCTGGGATGAAGTTGAGCAAACAATTTCTGGTAAGGCAATCCGGATGGAAATATCTTTTGCTCTTGAGTTTCTTTCTACTGAGGATGCGAGGCGCATCATCCTTTCTCACCCGGATAATTACATACTGTTTGGTACGGATTCACCATGGGCAGACCAGGGTGCAACGATCGCGCTATTCAGAAAATTGAAACTTGGGATCCGGCGAGAACAAAAGACACTCTTTCTGAATGCATCCAAACTGCTTCGTGGTCAGCAATAATAGCCATCTTACTTTAATGGACGCATTGGTTAGAGATGCCCTGTTTCATTCTTCATCAATAAAACACCAGTGATACTGCTTCTTCAGGTGTTGTTGCGACAAGTGGTCTCTGCTGCAGTCCCCTGATTGCCCCCTGCGAAAATTCGCGAGAGATGCCGCCGCTATCCGCAAGCACAATCGTCTTTTTTCCAAGAGCCATCGCCATTGAAAGTTCGTTCATCGTTCCCCATCTCCCGCAGATTGCTATGAGCGCATCTGCTGCGGCTACAAGAATATAGTTTCTGAAATAACCCAGTCCAGTGGCAATAGGAATGTCAATATAGGGATTTGCCTTTTCTTTATTTCCTGGCAGGATCCCAACAGTTATACCTTTTGCCTGTTTTGCTCCTTTTGCAGCCGCTTCCATAATTCCGCCAAGCCCGCCGCACAAGAGTATCCCGTCTCTTTCTGCAATGAATCGTCCAACCTCTTCAGCAAGTTTGCAGATTCTTCTTGTGAGGTTGGAATCTCCAGCGTTGCTGCCTGACACAGCAATAAGTTTTTTCATCTTGCCTCCGGTTGAATTAACCACTCCTGTCGTATGAACGCCTGTCCGGCCCTGGTTCATATTTTGTACCGAAACTCTTGATGATGGTGTTTTTGGAAGGTATTATATTACAGGCAGTGAATTGTGGAAAACAGAAGAAAGAGTTTTCTCAGGGGCATCTGAATTGTGTGCGGGGTGAACATGGCGATAAAATTCACTCCGAGTTATTTGAAACTGTCAGAGGGCCAGTTCAACGAACGGATCCAGCAGTTGTATGATATCCTGCGACACTGCGAACTCTGTCCAAGAAAGTGTGGAGTTGACCGTCTGAACAAGACCGGCTACTGCAACGCAGGGTATAATCTGCGCATTTCATATTACGGTCCCCATCACGGAGAAGAGGATATTCTGGTTGGGAATCGCGGTTCTGGTACGATTTTTCTTTCAGGGTGTAGTTTACGGTGCGTTTATTGCCAGAACTACTCAATATCCATACTCGGGGAAGGAAAAGATATTTCTGAAGAAGAGTGTGCCGGGATTATGCTGCAACTTCAGAATCGCGGTTGCCACAACATCAATCTTGTCACTCCGACGCATTTTGCTCCTCAACTGGTAAAGGCGTTATCCATCGCTGCCCATAAGGGTTTGCGTTTACCTGTTGTCTGGAACTGCGGCGGTTATGAAAATGTGGATGTCATATATTTGCTTGAGGATATCGTTGACATATACATGCCTGACATAAAATACTCAAGAAGAGATAGCGCGGTGCTCTTTTCCAATGCCGAAGATTACTTTGAAAGATGCAAGGAGGCAGTAAAAGAGATGCACAGGCAGGTTGGAGACCTGGAGATTGAAGATGGTATTGCCCGGAGAGGACTTTTAATCCGGCATCTTGTGCTTCCTGAAGATCTTGCAGGAAGTGAAGCAGTGCTCTCATTTATCGCCCGCGAGATTTCACCTCATAGTTATGTGAATGTAATGGGCCAATATTATCCACGCAGTGGCTGTCCTGTGAAACTCAACAGAAGAATTACGGATGAAGAATTCCGCTGGACTGTTGAAATTGCAAAGAAACTGGGATTAAGAAGAGGATTACAGTGACAGGTATTTCTCGGCGGATTCTGGCCCAGAAAAATGGGTTTATTGTTTTGAGATGGAATCCCATGAAAGTTAGACAGAAATGAAAAACTCACCTGTTATCATTTTCTTCTTTTTTTTCGTAGCAGGCATATCTTTATTTTCCTCAAACAAGGAAATGAAAGGGTCGTCCTGCGATCCGCGCAGGCCGCCGGTTAAAAGTCATATAAGGTACAGTACTATTCTTAATGATTTGCCGCAAATACAGGAATTTTCCATAATGCCGCGTGATTGGTCGGCCAGTGAGACAGGCATTGTGATTTTCAAATGGAAAGTTGTACCTGGCGCGGCAGGAACTTCCATAAAGCAGGTTACAATAAGAAAGAAAAGCGGCAGCGGTCCAAATGTTGAGTATTCAAGCATGCATCCTGAAGGCAGGTATATCGTCAAGATTCTCTCGCCACGGACTTTTCCAGAGGGCAGAACGGTTTACATCCTTACTGCAACGAATTTCAGGGGCATTAGGAGTGCAAGAACCATTGAATTTAACATAAAACCAGATGGCGGACTGGAGGAGAAAAAGTTACCTCAGTGATAGGGCTTAATGCTCTTTCTGTTCTGCTGATTCGTTCAATTCTTTCCATTTCTGTTCGCCGATGCATTCCTTTGCATAACGGCACCACTGAACACAGGAAGGGGTCTTCTCGCGATAGACCAGTGTTTTGCATGCAGGGCACCTGCGTCTGAGTTCATCTGAAAATATCTCCACTTTATATCCGCAGCGAGGGCATTTATACAGGCCGGCCTTCAGAAATCTGCTGTCTGTGCCAGGGCACTTCATTTTCTTCACCTGCCTTTACAGGAATACTCCTGCATTGGTGAGCCATTTCTTCAATTTTATTATACCTCATTTGAAACAATTCTGGTCATTCTGGAAAATTTTTTAAAAGAGTTGACGGAAGTTACAAAACTGTAGTAAAATTGCTACACTTTATTTTTCGTGCCGTTAGACAGCCCTACCCGCAATATGAACGAGGTGAAAGCGTGAAGATAGCGGTAAGTGGCAAGGGTGGTACAGGAAAGACCACACTGACTGCGATTCTATCAAAATTGTTTGTAGAAAAGGGGCGGGATGTTTTTGCGGTTGACGCTGATCCTGATGCCAATCTTGCATTCGTTCTGGGTTTTCCTGATGCGTCATCAATTGTGCCCCTTGTTGAAATGAAATCGCTCATTGAGGAAAGGACAGGGGCAAAGATTGGCGAACGCAGCCCTTTTTTCAAACTAAATCCTAAAGTTGATGATATTCCTGATAAGTATTTTGCGCAGCATCAGGGAATAAAACTTGCTGTAATGGGTTCTGTCAGGGGCGGCGGATTAGGATGCACGTGTCCTGAGAATGCTTTTCTGAAGGCGCTTATAAGGCACCTGATTCTTGAAAAAAAGGATGTTGTTATTCTTGATATGGAAGCAGGAATTGAGCATCTCGGCAGGGGAACAGTTGAAGCGGTGGATTGCCTGATTGTCGTTGTTGAGCCGGGTTTTATGAGTTTAGAAACCGCAAAGCGCATTGATAAACTGGCGCGTGAAATTGGTATCCGAAAGATTAATGTAGTGGGCAATAAAATCCGTGAAAAAAAAGACGAAGAATTCATACGGGATAATCTTATTGGATTTGACATCCTGGGATTTCTTCCATTCAGCAGGAATGTTCAGGATTCAGGGATGCGTGCCTTCTCATCCATTGCGCAATGCCCTGAAATGCTTGAAGAGGGGAGAAAAATCTTGAACGCTCTTATCCTTTCAAAAAAACAGGGGAGTCAGGATGGGATTTGAGATGCCCAGAATTACATATTCAGGAAAGATAAAGGAGATTAAACTTGGTCAGGGGGAAAATACAATAATGGTTGGGGGCCAGACAGGGTATCCCTTTCATCTCTTTGAATCAGCAATGCCGAATATGCCAAGGATTGCTTTTGAGGTATGCGACAGCAAGCCGGAAGAATGGCCTGCCGGAGAATCAACCCCTTTGAAAGATGTTCTTGGAAATCCTGTTGGCTGGGCAAAGAGATGCGTTGAAGAATTTAATGCAGAGATGATTTGCTTGAGATTGGCCAGCACTGACCCGAACGGAGCAAATAAATCAGCAGAAGATGTTATTCCAATCGTGAAGGAAATTGCCGCAGCAGTGAGTGTGCCTCTTATCGTCTGGGGCTGTGAGAGTCATGAAAAGGATGCAGAAGTTCTGCCAAAAATTGCAGAGGCATGTTCAGGCAGAAATCTAATTATCGGGCCAGCCACAGACAAGAACTATAAGAAAATTGGAGCCGCTGTAATCGCATATAATCACACGATTGTTGCTTCCACTCCTATTGATGTTAACCTTGCCAAACAACTCAATATCCTTCTTGGCGACCTTGGCGTGCCTGACGAACGAATAATAATGGACCCTAACATTGGCGGCTCAAGTTTAGGATACGGCCTTGAATATACTTACACTGTAATGGAGCGGGCGCGGCAGGCTGCCCTCACGCAGGGGGATGTAAAACTGCAATTTCCGATGATTGCAAACTTTGCCACAGATGTCTGGAAAAAGAAAGAAACGAAATTGATTTCTGGTGAAGATCCTAAGATGGGAGATGATATCACAAGGGGAATAATGCTTGAGGTAGTAGCAGGCATAGCATTTCTTCTGGCAGGCGCTGATATTCTGGTTATGCGTCATCCCGAGGCAGTGAAACTAATCAGGAAAACAATCCAGGGATTAACAGGTTCATGAGTTATTTACTAAGGACTTTACAGGAAAAACAATGAAGCGACTATTTGTTAGGGTGGAAAAATGCCTTGCATGCAGAAGTTGTGAAATTGCCTGTGCAGTTGCGCATTCTGAATCCGAAGACCTTTTTTTATCTGTCCAGGAAAAATCAAAACCCCGTTCCAGGACAAAGGTAGTAATGAATTTTCCCATTCAATGTTTTCCCATTCAATGCCGACACTGCAAAGACCCGTACTGCCTGGATGCCTGTATTTCTGGTGCGCTTTCCAGGGACCCGGAAACAGGGATTATTATTTTGAATGAAGACAAATGCGTGGGCTGCTGGATGTGTATTATGGCATGTCCATTTGGGGCAATTAAGGCAGGCGCGCATCAGAAGATTGCCTTGCGTTGCAATTTATGTCAGGAGAGAGAAGAGCCGGCATGCGTGGCTGCCTGCCCAACAAAGGCATTGTTTTTCGGCGAACCGCAGGAGTTTAAGAAGAAGTTGAAAACCTGTCAAAAGGGGTAAGATGTCATGCGTTATTTAATTATTGGAAATTGTATCGCAGGAATCAATGCGGCAACAAGTATAAGAAATCTGGATACCAGGAATGATGTTACGATTATTTCCGACGAGAAATATCCTGCCTATGGAAGATGCCTGATATCTTACTATCTTGCCGGCACTCACAGGGAGAAGGACATTTTGTTGAAAGAAAAGGACTTTTATCAGACCAGCCATATTGAACTTCTCTTGAAAAACAAGGTGACATCAATTGAGCCAGAAAGCAAGCGTGTTGTCCTGAAAAATGGGAAGAAGATTAAATACGATAAACTTCTTCTTGCTACAGGTGCCAGAGCAGTACCGCTCGGGGTTGAAGGAGAAAACAAGAAAGGGGTTTTTAGGTTTCGCACCCTTGACGATGCCAAATCAATATTAAAACTGGTTCCCAGTTCTCAAAGAGCCCTTGTTTTCGGAGGTGGATTAATAGGGCTGAAAACCGGTTACGCTCTTAAAAAACAGGGCCTTGATGTTGAAATTATTGTCAAGTCGCCTTTTATTCTTTCCCGGGTTGCTGACCGTAACTCTGCTCAGTTAATCACAAGTTGGCTTATAGATAACGGAATCAAGATAAGAACAGGACTTGGGCCCAGAACGATACTTGGCAACAAATGGGTTGAAGGGGTTGTCCTTGACAGTGGAGAAAAGGAAGAATGCCAGATAATTATCGCTGGTAAGGGTGTTATTTCCAATATGGAAATGGCGGATAATGTGGGAATTAGAACCCACTGGGGTATTGTGACTGACAGTTTTCTTAAAACAAGCATGGATAATATCTATGCTGCTGGCGATGTGGCTGAAACAAGAGATTTGGTCACAGGGGAATATGTAACGAGCGCCCGATGGACATCTGCAGCAGAACAGGGAAGGATTGCAGGTTTAAACATGGCAGGCGAACCAAAAGAGTACCCGGGTTCTATTCCCTGTAATTCTGCTGAATTTTTTGGTTTGCCGATCATTTCTATGGGGCATGTTCAGGAGAATGACGAAGGGTATGAAACGACGGTTCGTTCTCATCCCGGGGAATATCGGTACAAGAAAATTGTCGTTCATAAAGACAGGTTGGTTGGGGCAATATTGATTGGTAGGGTTGAAAACGCCGGTGTTTATCTTGCACTCATCAGAAAGAAGGCAGACATATCCTGCGTGAAACATCTCTTGCTTGAGGACTGGTTTGACTATGGCAAAGTGAGTCATCTTATTGAAGGTCAGGATGGTTTTAGAGAAAGTATGTCAATAGGCGGGGACATAATCAGAATTTCATAAAAAGGATATAAAAATGGATAATAAGAAGAGTATTGACAGAACAGTTGATTATCTGCTGGGCCTGGTTGAAAATGATGGGCTTGAAACCGCATGGGACCGGCTGGAGAAACAATTACCCCAGTGCGGATTTGGAAAACTTGGAATCTGCTGCAAAAACTGCGCAATGGGACCCTGCAGGATAGACCCGTTTGGAGAGGGTGCAGATAGAGGCGTCTGCGGTGCTACTGCTGAAACAATCACTGCCCGCAATTTCCTGAGAATGATTGCTGCAGGCGCTGCTGCTCATTCAGACCACGGACGTGCGGTGGCTGAACTTTTCCTTGCGGTGGCAAATGATAAAGCGCCTGGTTATCGCATCACTGATGAGAAAAAACTGATGCAGGTGGCTGAAGACCTTGGCATCGTAACAAGCGGGAAGAGTAAGGAGGAGATTGCCAGAAAAGTTGGGGAGATAGCTCTTGCGCAATTCGGACAGCAGGAAGGAGAAGTGGAGTTTATTAAGTTGGCGCCACTAAAACGGCAGGAAATCTGGAGAAATCATGGCGTTGTTCCCAGGGGAATTGACCGGGAAATAGTTGAGATAATGCACCGGACACATATGGGAGTGGATCAGGATTACAGGAATCTAATGCGGCAGGGCACACGTTGTGCGCTCGGAGACGGCTGGGGCGGTTCAATGATTGCAACGCAGTTACAGGATATACTTTTCGGCACGCCTGTTCCAGTCCGCGGCCAGGTCAATTTAGGCGTCTTGAAGGCAGACGAGGTCAATATCATTGTGCACGGGCACGAGCCGCTCCTATCTGAGATGGTGGTGCTTGCTGCGCTGGATAAAGAAATGCAGGACCTGGCAAAAGAGAAAGGTGCAAAAGGAATCAATATCGCAGGAATCTGCTGCACTGCAAATGAAATTCTCATGCGGCATGGAATACCAATAGCCGGTAGTATCCTGCATCAGGAACTGGCGATTCTTACAGGCATTGTTGATGTGATGGTGGTTGATGTCCAGTGTATAATGCAGTCCCTGCCTTCAATCGCCCAGTGTTATCACACGCAGGTTGTGACCACATCTCCGAGGGCAAAGATGCCTGGCGCCGTGCACATTGAACTTGACGAGCATGACGCGCTCCAGTCAGCAAAAAAGATTGTGCGCAAAGCGATAGAAAATTTCCCTGCAAGAACCAGGAATATCCACATTGTGGAAGAAAGGATGGATCTTATCGCAGGTTTTTCAAAAGAAACAATCAATTATCTCCTGGGTGGAGCATTCCGTGGGTCCTTCAAACCGTTGAACGATAATATCATCGGAGGAAGAATCCGCGGGGTAGCAGGTGTGGTGGGTTGTAATAATCCGAAGGTTACGCAGGATGAGAATCATCTTGCCATGGTAAAGGAATTAATCAAAAACGATGTCATTGTTTTGCAAACCGGTTGTTCTGCTATTGCCTGCGCGAAGGCAGGGCTTATGCTGCCTGAAGCAGCAAGGCAGTATGCAGGACCGGGACTGGCAGAGGTATGTGAAGCAGTCGGGATACCGCCGGTTTTGCATATGGGCTCATGTGTTGATAATTCCAGAATTCTGCTTGCTGCCACCGAGATGGTTAAGGAAGGCGGACTCGGGGAAGATATTTCTGACTTGCCTGCAGCAGGGGCAGCGCCAGAATGGATGAGCGAGAAAGCCATATCCATCGGACAATATTTTGTTGCATCAGGTGTCTTTACGGTTTTCGGAGCAACATGGCCCACCTTTGGAAGCGAGAAGTTTACAAAATTCCTTTTTGAAGAAATTGAGGGGGATTTTAAGGGCAAATGGGCTTTTGAACCTGATCCTGTCAAGGCAGCAAGATTAATGATTGAGCATATTGATAAGAAACGAAAGGCACTCGGCCTTGACAAGGCGCGGGAAAGGGTTCTTTTTGATATGAGCAAGAGGCGTGAACTGGAAACGGTCTGATAGAAAGGAGAGGGGTAACCATGTCCAAGGTAATCTGTTCTTCTGGAATAAGAGGTGCACATCAAATAGTGAGCCAGGCAAAGCAAAAATGGCAGGAAGCGATTGACAGATGGGGAACAAAACAGGAGGTCGGGTTCCCGAATACCGGCTACTACTTGCCTGTGATTTACGGGATTCTCGGAATACCTGTTCAGACGCTTGGAGATATGGAGCCCGTGATAAAAAAATGCGAACAACTTCTTCCGCAGTTTGTTGAAGACGAACACTGGCTGCCCTACCTTGCTCCGGCGCTTGATGCAGGAATGGCAACATTTTTTGCAGAAGAGATTATTGAGGCAATCAGGTACATTGAAAGCCCTGATTTTTATACCAAACAGGAAGAACCCACTGAAGGAAATATCTGGCTGGGCGCTGCCGATGATATCACATTGAGAAAGCGCGGTATTGAATTTGTGGATGGAAGCGCCCCGGGATTTGCCGCTATTTTAGGGGCAGCCCCTGACAATGAGACCGCAGTAAAAATAGCCCAGGAACTGCAGGAAAAAAATCTCTATGTTTTCATGTCGGCCCAATCTAATGGAAAGTGTTTTGCTCAGCAACTTGTAGAATCAGGTGTACAGATTGGGTGGCCAACCCGGCTTGTTCCTTTTGGCCCTGATGTCAGTGCCACAGTTTTTGCTGCCGGCTTTGCCACGCGTGCCGCGCTTGCCTTTGGCGGAATTAAACCCGGCGATTATAGAAGATTGCTTCTTTACAACAAGGACAGAATTTTTGCGTTTGCCATTACACTTGGTGAAGTGACAGACGAGTGGTATGCAAACGGACTTGGTGCAGTCAATTATGGTTTCCCGGTTATCGCTGATACTCCAATACCTCAGATCCTGCCCACAGGGATATGCACATACGAGCACGTGGTTTCCAGTGTTCCTCATAAGGATATTGTTTCGCGGGCTATTGAAGTCAGGGGATTGAAAATAACAGTTACAAAAGTGCCGGTTCCTGTATCCTACGGAGCGGCTTTTGAAGGTGAGCGAGTACGCAAGGAGGATGTGCACGCAGAGTTCAGAGGAGGAGTTTCACCTGTCTGCGAATGGACGACCTCTAAGCCGATGGATGAGGTTGAAGACGGGAAAATTGAGGTATTCGGTCCTGATCTTGATGAGATGGAACCTGGCTACCAGGGGCCTCTTGCCATAGTTGCTGAAGTGGCTGGCAGAAAGATGCAGAAGGATTTTGAACCCATACTTGAGAGGCAGATTCACCATTTGATTAACTATGCGCAGGGCGTCATGCATATTGGCCAGAGAGATACTGCCTGGATTCGTATCAGCAAGGCCGCCTATGAGAAAGGATTCCGCCTTTCCCATCTTGGTTCAATTATCCATGCAAAATATCACAGTGATTTTGGAAGCATCTTTGACAAGGTTCAGGTAAAAATTTACACAGAAGAAGATAAGGTCAGGGAGATCCTTGCACAGGCAAAAGAGGTTTATGCCGAAAGAGATGCGCGGATTGAAGGCATGACAGATGAGACAGTGGATGTCTATTATTCGTGCACACTGTGCCAGTCCTTTGCGCCTTACCATGTATGCGTAATCAGTCCTGAAAGAACCGGGCTGTGCGGAGCATACAACTGGATGGACTGCAAGGCGTCTTATGAAATCAATCCGACGGGTCCCAATCAGCCGGTAAAAAAGGGTGATGTGATTGACCAGAAACTTGGCCAGTGGAAAGGGGTTAATGAATTTGTTTTCCAGGCGTCAAGACAGAAAATCACCCACTATAATTTCTATAGTGTAGTACATGACCCAATGACTACCTGCGGCTGCTGTGAATGCGTGTGCGTGGTGCTTCCGCTATGCAACGGGGTTATGATTGTGAACAGGGAATACCAGGGAATGACTCCGTGCGGGATGAAGTTTACAACGCTTGCAGGAACGATTGGAGGAGGGCAGTCCACGCCAGGGTTTGTTGGCCATTCAAAATACAATATATGCCAGAGAAAATTTATTGCAGGGGATGGCGGATTTCTGAGGATTGTGTGGATGCCCAAAATGCTCAAGCAAGAAATTGAAAAGAGATTGAAGAAACGCGCAGAAGAACTGGGAGTCCCTGATTTTCTTGATATGATTGCTGATGAAACGATTGGTGTTACAGAAGAAGAAATTTTACCCTTTCTTCAGGAGAAAAAACATCCCGCGCTGAGTATGGAGCCCTTGCTAGATTAACATCCGCTCAAGGAGAGTCAAATGGCATTAAGTGGCATTGAGATTTACAAGAAACTTCCGAAAAAAAACTGCGGCAAGTGTGGAGTTCCGACCTGTCTGGCTTTTGCAATGAATCTGGCTGCCGGCAAGGCAGAACTTAGCGCATGCCCACTGGTCAGCGATGAGGTCAGAAAAGAACTTGCGGAAGCAGCAGCGCCTCCTATTGCCACTGTTACCATTGGCAGCGGGGATACCGCCTTTAATACCGGTGGAGAGACCGTGTTCTTCCGGCACGAGAAAACATTTGTCAATCCAACAGGTTTTGCACTGCTTATAAGGGATACCGAAGATGACAAAGAGATAGACAGCAAGATAGCCGCTTTCAATAAATTGCAGTTTGAAAGGGTTGGACTTCTGCTGAAAGCAAACCTGATAGCAATAAAAGAAGAGTCAGGGAATGCGGAAAGATTTGCGTCAGTGACAGGCAGGGTTAATGAAAAAACCAGAGCGCCGATTATATTGATGAGTGATAAAATTCCTGCTTTTGATGGAGCCATCAGCATCTGCAAAGAAAACAAACCCCTACTTTATGCGGCCTGCAGGGATAACCTTGAAGATATGGCAGCTCTGAGCAAGAAGAATTCTTGCCCGCTTGCAGTGCGGGGTGAAAACATAGGTGAACTGGCCGAACTTGCTGGCCGGCTGGTTGAATCAGGAATAAAAAATCTTGTGCTGGATTCAGGAGCAAGAACATTGCGCCAGTTGCTTGAAGACCAGGTCGCAATAAGAAGGGCTGCCTTGCTCAAGAAGTTTCGGCCCCTGGGTTTTCCAACTATTATTTTTCCATGCCAGATGACAGACAGTACTGTGGATGAAGCTGCAATTGCTGCTGTTGGTGTGGCGAAGTACGCAGGAATTATCGTGCTCTCTCAATTGCGCGGAGAAACATTGTTCCCGCTTCTTCTGGAGAGAATGAATATCTACACAGACCCCCAGCGGCCGATGGCAGTTAAAGAAGGAATTTACGAAGTAAATAAACCGGATGAGAACTCTCCTGTTCTTGTTACCACAAATTTCGCCCTCACCTACTTTATGGTTTCAGGCGATGTTGAATCAAGCCGTATTCCTGCCTGGATTCTTGTGCAGGACGCTGAAGGGCTTTCAGTGCTGACTGCCTGGGCAGCAGACAAGTTCGTTGCGCAAACCATAGCACCATTTGTCAAGAAGTCAGGCATCATGGACAGGATTCGCCATAGAAAACTTATTATTCCAGGATATACTGCCCAGATTCTTGGCGAACTGGAAGAAGAACTGCCTGGCTGGGAAATTATAATCGGACCGAGAGAATCATCAAATATCCCGACATTTTTGAAGATGTGGAAGGCATAAGGGGGAGTCATGCTTTTAATCGGAGAAAATATCAACATCATGTCAAAACATATCGGCGCCGCAATAAAGAATAAGGATGCCAGCATTATCCAGGATCTCGCTGTAAGGGAAGAAGAAGCAGGCATGGACTATCTTGACATCAATCTTGGCCCTGCGAGGAAAAGTGGTCAGGAAATTATGGAGTGGCTTGTAAGAACAGTGCAGGAGGTTGTGAAACTTCCCCTGTCTCTTGATACAACGAACATTGAGGCGCTGGAAGCAGGGCTCAAGGCGCACAAAGGCAGGGCGATTATCAATTCCATCTCCTGCCGTCCTGAAAGGATGGAAGCATTGTTTCCCCTCGTAAAGAAATATGACGCCTATTTTGTGGGGCTACTTCTTGGAGTTGAAGGGATTCCGCGCGACGCGGCAGAACGGGGCTCTCTACTTGCTGAACTTCTTGCAAGGGCATCCGACGAAAATATTCCTCTGGAAAATATCTGGATTGATCCCATAGTGCTGCCTGTTTCTTCGCAGCAGGAACAGGTTAAGGGATGCACTGAGTTTATGAAGATGTTTCAGGAGCTCGCTCCTGGCTGCAACACAACATGCGGTCTTTCCAATGTTTCCAACGGCTCACCTGCAGAACTTCGCCCACTGCTTAACAGGACATATCTGATGATTCTTCTTAGGTACGGGTTGAGTTCTGCTATTGTTGATGCTTTTGATAAAGAGTTAGTCAGTATAGCAAAAGGGGAAAAAGAGCCGATCAAGAAAATTGTGTGGGATGTAATAGACGGTGTCGGGCATGATATCAAGACATTGTCAGAAGATGAAATTGCTTATGTAAAAACCGCAAGGGTGCTTCTTGGCGAATCTCTTTATTCCCACTCCTGGCTGAAATTATAATGGACTTAAACCCGGCCTTGAAACTGGCAGAGGAAGATTTCAAGAAAACCGACATTGAATCAATTTGCCGCAGAACAGGCGCAGTAATAAGCGGAGAACAACTTACAGTACGATACCTTGGACACCAGTACTCTTTTTCTATTCCGGATGTGAGATGGAATCAGGAAGTTCCTATCAGAAAAAAAATTATTATTCTCCACTACCTTGCAAGAAGCAAAGAAACTGTACCTGCCGGGAATTTGATAGATTTTAGAGATATTCCGGGCGGCAATCTGTATTATCCGGTTTTTGAACAAAGGATACACAGGCGCTTCCTGAAACGATTCGGTCAGGATGCATGCTCGCTTTACAGGTCTGCAAGGATCCTTGACGGAGACAGGGAAGATATCAGCGGTTGCGCTGCGGTTGTCATAAGGGCCTTTCCGAGAATCCCTGTCCACTTTGTTCTGTATCAGGGTGACGATGAAGTGCCTTCTGCGTGCAAGGTTTTATTTGATGCCAGCATCACTGATTATCTTTCTACAGAGGATATCGTGGTTCTCTGCGAGGATACAGTGAACGAACTGGTATTGAAGGCGGAAAAATGACTACATGTACTGTTACCTTCTATCCTGACGGGAAGAGAATTTCAGTTCCAAAAGGGACAGATGTGCTCAGCGCTGCAATAGCTGCCGGGGTCTACATCAAATCCTCCTGCGGTGGCGAAGGCGTATGCGGACGATGCAAGGTTCTTGTCAGAAATGGCCAGGTGGTTTCTGACCCAACAGGGCGATTGACCAGAGAAGAAATAGGACAGGGTTATGTTCTGGCATGTCGTTCAACGGTTGTTGGAGATGTTACCATAGAAATCTCGGTTGAATCACGCCTGGAGAAAGAACAGATTCTTACTGAAGAAGCCCAGCAGGAGCGTCTGGCAGGAGTTTTTAGTAAGGCCACAGAAATAGAGAGAGAACCAGAAGTTAAAGAAAAAGCAATTTTTGTTCATTCGCCGCTTGCGACTAAGATTTTCCTCAAACTGCCGCCGCCAACCCTTAAAGATAATGTCAGTGACCTTGAGCGGCTTTTCCGCGAAATCCGTCACGGAAGGGATATAAAAATACTTCAGACCGGGCTGGCAAATGTTAGAAAGATGGGACGATTATTGCGGGAGAGCAACTGGGAAGTTACTGTCTTGCTTGGCAAACGAAATGGAACAACTGAGGTGGTTCTGATAGAACCGGGAGATACCTCCCGCAGAAATTTCGGGATTGCGCTTGATGTGGGAACAACAACAATCGTTGCCCAACTTCTTGATTTGAACAATCGCAGGATTTTGGGCACCAAGGCAACCCATAACCGCCAGGCCGGGTACGGCGAGGATGTTATAACCCGCATGGTATACGCAGGGAAAAAGGATGGACTGGAAAAACTTCATCACGCGGTTATTGATGCAATCAATGATTTGATTCTCGCTCTGACAGAAGAATATGGCGTTAACCTGAACGAGGTCACTGCAGTGGTTTCAGCAGGCAATACCACGATGACCCATCTTCTTCTCAGGGTTGACCCTGCCTATCTTCGCGAAGAACCATATGTGCCGACTGCCAATTTCATGCCTGTAATACGCGCTGCTGAGGCAGGGATAAAAATAAATCCGCGCGGCTTGCTTAAATGCCTGCCAGGGGTGTCCACATATGTGGGTGGAGACATTACTGCCGGGGTTCTTGCCAGTGGCATGTACAGGGATGAGCAACTTACTTTACTGGTTGATATCGGGACAAATGGCGAAATTGTTCTCGGGAACAAGGACTGGCTTGCCTGCTGTTCTTCATCTGCAGGCCCGGCGTTTGAAGGAAGCGGTGTGCATTCTGGCGTCAGAGCGATGGAGGGAGCAATTCAAAAGGTGGAAATAGACCCAACAAGTTTTGATGTGAAATACTCTACGATAGGTGGAGCACGTCCTGTCGGAATCTGCGGTTCTGGTTACATTGACCTTCTGGCAGAATTATTGAAAGCAAGAATCATAGAACGTTCTGGCAGATTCAGAGAAGGGGGATGGGAAGGAAGAATAAGAGAAGGTGCTGATGGGACTGGTTTTGTCCTTGTTCCTGAAAGCGATAGCGCCACCGGGCAGGATATTATCATCACCCAGACAGACATAATAAATCTTGTCCGTTCAAAAGGGGCAATCTATACAGCAATTGAGGTCCTTGTGGACAAGATGAACCTGAAGATGGATGATATTGAACGGATTTATCTTGCAGGAGGGTTCGGCAATTACCTTAACATTGAGAAAGCAATATGGATAGGTCTGCTTCCTGACATTTCTCGTGATAAATTCAAGTTTATAGGGAACAGTTCCCTTTCAGGAGCGCGGCTCGCCCTTCTTTACCAGGAAGCAATGGAAAAAACAGAGGTGATTGCAAGAAAAATGACATATATTGAGTTAAGTGTTGAGCCGGCGTTTATGAACAGGTACACAGCTTCGCTCTTCTTGCCTCATACGGATTTCGGCAAGTTCCCGTCTGTTATTGGCAAGTTAACCTTCAAATAATATGGGCAGAGAACAACGAATTTTCCTTGCAGCCACAAGGCAGAATGACGGCAAGACAATGATCAGTGTGGGACTCCTGACAATGCTTAAACAGACCAACCGCAGCATTGGTTTCATCAAGCCGGTCGGCCAGAAATATGTGGAAGTGAACGGACTAAAAATTGACAAGGACTCATTTCTCGCTGCAAAACTTCTCGGAATTGACGATTTTCATCTGAAAGCCACAAATCCGATTGCTGTTGAAGAGGGGTTTACTGAACGGTACCTGGATGGGAAATTCAATCTAAAAGGGCTGATTGACTCTATAAAGAGTGCGTATGCCGAATGCGCCAGGGGAAAAGACATTGTCATTATTGAAGGGACAGGACATGCTGGAGTGGGATCTGTTTTTGACCTGAATAACGCAGTTGTTGCGCGCATCCTTAAAGCACCTGTCATTCTTGTAACAACAGGCGGCATAGGAAAGCCGATTGATGAAATCATGTTGAATAAAGCGGTCTTTGATAAGGAAGGCGTAAAACTCGCCGGCGTAATTATCAACAAGGTCATGCCCGAAAAAATGGAAAAAATCAGAAAATATCTGATAAAAGGGCTGAATAAACACGGTATTCCGCTTCTTGGAATCATACCCTACTGCGAATCCTTGATGAGTTGTACAATGGGACAGATAAAGAGCGCGCTTAATCTTACAGTGCTGCATGGTACGCAGTATCTGGATATGGTGGTAAAACGCAGGGTTGTTGGTGCTATGTTTCCTCATTCTGCTCTCAAATACTTGAAAGGTTGCTCGCTCTTGATTACTTCAGGCGACAGAGAGGATTTAATCCTGAGTGCGTTGAACCTTGCTATGAGCCAGAACCAGGGTCGCACTCCTTCTATAAGCGGATTGATTCTTACCGGCGGGATAAGACCATATCCTGCCATAATCAGTTTAATCAGAAATGCTCCCGTACCAGTGTTGTTGAGCAAATACGATACTTATACGGTTGCTTCACGGATACATGACCTGATAGTTAAAATAGGAGACAAGGACACGCACAAGATAGAAATTGCAAGATGCCTCGCTGAAAAATATGTTGACTTGCGCAAGGTCTTGTCTCCTGCACAAAATTAGGAGTTGCACGATGAGTTATACCATTGCAGTAGCAGGAAAGGGTGGGACAGGAAAAACGACGGTTGCAGCATTAATTGTCCATTGTCTGCTGGGATTAAACAAGAAACCCATACTTGCGATTGATGCGGACCCAAACAGCAATCTATGTGAGTCGCTCGGGGTTAAATGCGACCGTACAGTTGTTGGGACTGTGGATGAACTGACAGAAAAACAAAACGATTTACCTGCTGGACTGACAAAGGAAAGATTCCTGGAACTTCATTTTCAGGATGCGCTTGTTGAAGCGAAAGGTTTTGACCTTCTGGTTATGGGACATACTGAAGGGCCTGGTTGTTACTGCCACGCAAATAATATGCTCAGGAATTTTATTGATAAATTACAGGACAATTATGCGTATATTGTGATGGATAATGAAGCAGGAATGGAACATCTCTCAAGGCGCACGACAAGGCATGCGGATGTTCTTTTAATCCTGGCAAATCCTAATCCTGTTTCCTTGAAATCCGCAGATAGAATCTTCAGAATGACAAAAGAAATCAAACTTGGTATACGAAAAAGTTACCTGGTCATTAATGAAATCACGAGTGTCCAGAGTCCCAGGATAGAAGTTGCAGAAATTGAGGGACTGCCTGTTTTGAGCCGATTGCCTTATGATTTAGAAATTGCTGAAAAAAGTGCCAGTGGAGATAACCTGCTTGGTTTGAAATCTGATTCTCCTGCTCTTGCTGAAGTTAAAAAAATGCTTGGCAAACTTGGCATAGTTTAAAAATTCCAAAAAGTAAATCCTTACTGAACACAGTTACCTACTTGTAGCGGAACTGTTCAAATGGAACTATACTTTGGCATAACGGATTGATTGTAATGTATGTCTTCTACTCATTCCCCTTTAAAGGTGCCCCATCTATATTTGTAATTTGCAGGAGTTGTTTTCATTTTGATAGGTACCGAAGAAAATTTTGTTGGTTTTCTTTCAACACTGCCCGTTATTTTGTCTACCTTCCTGGTTTCCTGTAGAAGGACAGACATGCTCAACAACGTGGAAAGATAAGTTCTCCCGGTTTTTTCATCCGCAATCTTTTTTTCATATCAAGTGTGAAATTGTGCGGCAAGAAAAGGTCTATTTCACCTTCGGCAGACGGAGCAATGCCTTTTTTGACACATTCTGTCAGATACCAGGTAAGATACTCTTTTGGAGAAGTACCGTTGGAGATACAGGTTTGAACAATTGAAAACATTGCCGCGGATAACTGCCCTGCCCAGACGGCATGATTACCCCAGTAGTTTTTTCTACCCGGTACAGGTATTCTTAGCATTCTCTCAGAGATGTCATTACCCATATCCACATCAGGGTTATCCACAAACATTATCAATTCCTGCCAATAGGTATTTTAATTTTCTTTCAAACCGCTGAAAACCATTTTTGTCAATGGATTTCGAAACACTTGACAAGAAATTTGTGAGGGGTAAGATTGAATTGATAACTAAATTCGACAATCTGTAGCGATGCGTGACGGGGTTTAAGTAGAATTTAACTTGAAAATCAGAAATGAACCTCAAACTGGCTGAGTATAGTGCGAAGTGGGTTCTCAAATTAGCGAGACGTGGACGTGACTGGGGGATCGGAGGGCACGTGAGCAAATTTATGAGTTTACTCTACCATCTTGCTCGCATCGCCAATGATGTGGAGAAGGTTTCAATCGGAGATCCCAGGAGAATCGCAAGGCGCATGGAGAACAAATATCCTGGCCGGATACTGGTATGACTCGTCGCATGAATGAGATACTGACTTGCATCTTCAGCAATCTACAGATATCACTTTGCTTGCACGAGTAAAGCCAGAGAAATAACCTGAACAATAATCTGGTTTCCGCAAAGGACCAAATGAAGAGAGTTGTCTTAATTTCCTGTGTTAGCAGGAAATTGCCGTATAGGGCCCGGGCGCAGGACCTGTATATCAGCCCATTGTTCAGACTCAACCTGCAATATGCTCGCTCTCTTAAACCGACGGATATCTTCATTCTCTCCGCAAAGTACGGACTGGTTGACCTTGAGCAGGAAATCGAGCCATACGACCAAACCCTGAACACGATGGGCGTCTCTGAAATAATGACCTGGGCCCGTGGTGTCATAGAACAACTAAATCTACGAATTGATCTGGCAGAAGACGAGGTGATCTTTCTTGCAGGCGAGAAATACAGAGCGTATCTCTTGCCGTATATATCTCACTACCAAATTCCTTTAGCTCGCATGACCATCGGTAAGCAACTTCAATATCTCAAGAGCGTTCTTCCATGAGCAACCTGTGTCCTGATCTGCATCGGTTCGCTAACCGGCTTCCTTTGTTCCAGTTTCCATTCGATGAGACCAGGATTCCTCTCAATGGAATTTACATCCTCTTCGAGAAAGGAGAGTTAGCTCACGGGACCAACCGTATCGTCAGAGTCGGCACGCACACCGGGAAAGATCAACTGAGATTGCGTCTGAAGCAGCATTTCGTGGCGGAGAACAAAGATAGAAGCATTTTCAGGAAGAACATAGGCAGGAGTCTTCTTCACAAAGAGAATGATTCCTTCCTAAGGCAATGGGAAATAGACCTGACAACTCGCTCAGCAAAGGAGAAATACGCAAGTCAGATTGACCGGGAGAAGAGATTGGTAACCGAGCAGCGAGTCACGCGATACATCCAAGAGAGTTTCTCTTTTGTTGTATTGCGTATTGATGACAAGTATAAGCGACTGGAGCTTGAATCAAAGATCATTTCCACGATTTCGTTCTGTCAGGACTGTCAACCCTCCGAGAATTGGCTTGGTCGCTTCTCGCCCAAGGAGAGAATACGCGAGAGCGGGTTGTGGCTAGTGAACGAACTATACAAAGAACCATTGTCGAATCAGGATTTTCAGGAGTTATCCAAGATTGCTAACGAAATGTATAGGGGGGATTATGAACTGCCTGGTTTTGATTTCCTGTAGCCATCGCAAGAAACAAGGAGGTGAGAGTATTCCGTTTGGACAAGAAATATGTACTCTTCAGAAGCATCTTTCGAACACTGCGTGGACCGCGTTGGTGACAAAACGCAAGGAACTCAGAGAGCTGTTACTGAAGGGGAGAATCCATGATTACAAGTACGACAAGGGGGATCGGAAATATAGCGACGAAAATCGATCGATACGACTTGGACCAGAATTCGGATACGCCACGGAACATCCCGATTGCTACTTGCTTGCTCGCAAACGATACAGGGGATCTTTCTTCACGAATCTCACTGTGGATGATTGGACGCGGGCAGACCAGAACGGGTATCAAATTTTGATAATGTCCGGTCTGTATGGTTTTGTGCGTCCCGACGAATACATCCAGGACTATGATTGTCATCTTACTGATTTGATCTTAGCAGACGAGAAAGAGTCCTCAGAGATTTCATTAACCGTGAGGGAATTCTGGAGAGACATCCTGACGGCGGTGTTGGTTGATTACATTCAATTGAACCGAATCACACACATTCTGGATTTACTCGTTGAGGAAAACTACCAATGTGCTATCAACTGGGAGGATCTTCCCCCAGTTGTTCAGTATCATAGAGGATTCAAGAAGCGCTATGGTCCAATTTTTCGAGACGATCTGGGCCTCTTTTTCAAATATGACGTGGTATCGAAGTCTCAGCAAGATTGCATTACGGGCTTGCCGACGGGTTCGTTCATGAAGAAGCCCTATTTTAGGGACAAGACCGACGAGTTGATTTTTGAGCGCCAGATTGATACTGCGCCATTGATAAGAAGGGAAGCCGATAGAAGATATGACGTCGCACTAATAGAAAAGATTGGACAGAAGTGTTGGTGCGGTCTATCTCTGCCCGAGAGGAATATGCTGCGGGAAGCAGAAGAACTTTACCAAGAGAAGTTTCTAAGCGAAAAAAAGATGCACGCGTCCGTTCATATCATGGCTTCCTATTGGTTGATTTTTGAGGAGAGACTTACTGCACTGATGAAGTACCTGATCGTCAAGTTTGCAGATACTTCTGGGGCGCGAGACCTCGTTTTTAAGGAAAAGAAGAGTTCGAAACCAAACATCTATCGACTTTCACAGCTTCTGAAGTCCTCAAGACGCGGTTTCCTTACATTCTATCACTCCTTGATCCTTCTTGGACTCCATACGCAGGAAGTATTGAATCTCAACTTGGAGTTTTCGGATTTCGCAGGGAAAATGCTGTCCAGGGCCGGATTCGAAGGGAACCGTAAAAATAATTTCTTGATCGATTTGGATAGTATCAGACGTATAAGAAATTACTATGCACATAAGATGCCTGATGATAAGACACCAACCGAGATACGGAATGACATTGATACGGTACGGAAACGTATCTTTAAAGAGGACTCGCCACTTACAGGAATGGTGCTCATAGCGCATCGATTGGGTATTCACGGGAAATAATCGACTCAATAGTACCTTATGGAATTGAATTGCGCCTGAGAGGCGGATACCAGTAACAACTATTTTTTCGATAATCCACAGAGCAAAGGAGGCTGCCACCCGAAAAGTATTTAGCATGTTGAGAAGGAATATCAGTTGATGCCATTTTCATCTATCTACGGGTCATGTCAAGGCTTACATGACCAGGTATTCGCTGGAATCTAAAGGCATCATCCCCATTGAGAATATACATTTTATCGCCCAGTTTCGCTGCTTGCAGGCAGTAAATGACCACGCGATTGTCCCCTTCCAGGATTTCCCGAGACATTTTTGAAAGAATTTTTGTTACTCTGGTGGGTCCAAGGCGGTAGGCGATTATAATATTCCTGACAGATTTCTTAACTGGCAGTAGAGCAGAAAATCCTCAACCAGATTTCTCAAATTCTCCATTGCTGGACCCCACTATGTTCGGCCTGCCTTCATAATGAGTCCAGTAAGGGTAGAAGTCAGAAGAACCGTGTCCAAAAAGGAAAAATGCCGAAGGAGTTGGCGGTTTCGGCTTCACTGCGCCTCAACTCGGCCATCCGCTGAGATTGCTCCCCGCTCCGCTTCTTGGTCGCAATCTCTGACTTCGCTCCTATTCAACTCCCCGCTTCATAACAACAAAAAATGCCGAAGGAGTTGGCGATTTCGGCTTCACTGCGTCTCAACTCGGCCATCCGCTGAGATTACTCCCCGCTCCGCTTCTTGGTCGCAATCTCTGACTTCGCTCCTATTCAACTCCCCGCTTCATAACAACAAAAAATGCCGAAGCGCCTGCCTCACCGGCTCAACAGGCGTGCTATACAATGCTCATTATTCTTCGCATTAGCAGGGGAGTTGACGCCCTCGTCTCCCACTACGTCTCGGGTCGGTCATCCGCACAGACCCTCCTATTCGTCGGCTCTATACGTCTTCGCTCCTATTCAACTCCCCGCTTCATAACAACAAAAAATGCCGAAGCGGGGAGTTGAACCCCGACGGCGTTGCCGCCACTAGGTCCTGAACCTAGCGCGTCTGCCAATTCCGCCACTTCGGCCTATACCAGTTATTATACTTGTACTGCCGATTATCGCATCATTTGAGTTTTAACGCGGGCTGTTCTGCGCTCCGCGCAGCGCTCTCCTCCTTCTCATGAAAGAGTGTTATTCCTGCACAAACAGTCGTCGGAGCCGCCACTTCGGCTTATACCAGTTATTATACTTATACTGCCGATTATCGCATCATTTGATTTTTGATGCGGGCTGTTCTGCGCTCCGCGCAGCGCTCTCCTCCTTCTCATGAAAGAGTGTTATTCCTGCACAAACAGTCGTCGGAGCCGCCACTTCGGCTTATACCAGTTATTATACTTATACTGCCGATTATCGCATCATTTGATTTTTGATGCGGGCTGTTCTGCGCTCCGCGCAGCGCTCTCCTTTCCTCATATTATGATGCAGATACCCCACTCCAGCATTAGGGGAGGCAGACCCCCGCAGCTCTCGCATAGCGAGAGTTGGCTTTGCCAGGGGG
>Ga0315298_1003482_pt1 | contig 24966 bp, 33 predicted proteins | sample WHS_1_MG_FD_203077 | JGI IMG/M metagenome (GOLD analysis project Ga0315298, IMG submission 203077) | Extremophilic microbial mat communities from Washburn Hot Springs, YNP, Wyoming, USA - WHS_1_MG | ecosystem: Environmental > Aquatic > Thermal springs > Hot (42-90C) | place: USA: Wyoming... | reverse complement strand
ATCCTAAGATTGCAGTTTCATATATAGCAAATTCACTATACATACCTTCAATTTCAAGTACTGGTTCATTTTCTCTAAAAACAGTACCTTCTTTTATAGCTCTAACATTTAAGTTCTTCCCTTCTAAAAGTTCTAAGACTTCATCCAGTCCAACAAAGATACCCCAATCATATCCATTAGGTAATCTTCTAAGAGCAATCTCTGCTTTTACTCTTTTATCTAAGTTTTTTTCTTTAATAATTTTTAGAACTCTCTCAAAATAAACATCTGTAACCTTACCATTTAATATATCTTCTTTTGTAGAAATGTACATTTAGAACCTCCTTAAATCAACTTATCCAAGTCTATCGAAATTGCACCTGCTTGTAACATTTCGTCTATAGCTTTCTTCTCATCTCCAGTAATATTAACTGCTTTGGAAATATCTGATAAAAAGAAAGTAGTATAACCTAAAGATAAAGCATCTAATATGGTAGCTTTTACACAATAATCAGTAGCTAAACCTCCTATAAATAATCTTTTACATAAACCTTTTAACTTTTGATTAAGATTAGTACCATCAAATGCAGAATAAGCGTCTTTACTGGGATCAGTTCCTTTTGATATAATAATACTATTATTTGGTATTTTCAAATCTTTATAGAAATTGGCTCCAGGAGTATTTTGAACACAATGAACTGGCCAAATTCCGCCAAATCCTTTAAAAGAACTATGGTTGATTGGATGCCAATCTCTTGTAAAAACAATAGGTAGTTTTTGTTTGTAAAAAAGATCAATATACTTATTAACTGTTTCTATAATATCAAGAGCGTTTGGTACAGCTAAACTACCTGTGCAAAAATCATTTTGTATATCAACAAGAACTAAAGCATCTATTTCATTAATACTAACGTTCATAACTTAACCTCTTCTTAAAAATTGAGCAGTTTATAGTCTTACTCAGACTAACTATATTAAGGTTGCTCTATTTGAGCTACGATTGGTATTAGACCTTTAAATGCAGTTCTTGTAACTTGGTAGTAAACTTTTTCTATGGTCTCTCTTGAAAATCCTAATCTTTCTATTTCAAACATAGATAATTTCTTATCATACAAATAATATAAAATCAAATCAGCATCTTCATAAGATACACCTAATTCGTCTTCATCAGTTTGACCTACCCATAAGTCTGCAGAAGGTGCTTTAGTAATAACACTTTCTGGAACTCCTAATTCTTTAGATATCATTCTTACTTGAGTTTTGTACAAACTTGCAATTGGATCAAGACTTGCAGCTCCATCTCCAAAAGCAGTAAAGTAGCCTAACAAGACTTCAGTCTTATTACAAGTACCCATTACTAGAGCGTTATGTATCTTTGACTGATCAAATGTGATAATCATTCTTGTACGTGCAAGTACATTACCAATTCTTATTTTATCGAATGTATTATCTACATAAGCATCAACCATACTAGTAATAGGAATTACTTTGAAATCAATACCTAATTGATCTGCTACTTTCTTTGCGTCTTCAATACTACTTGGATCTGAAAGTTTATATGGTAAAGCAAATCCAAATACATTTTCTTTTCCTAAAGCCTCAACAGTAAGAAATGTTACTAGACTAGAATCTATACCTCCCGACATAGATACTACTGCTTTACTTGATCCAGCTTCTTTAGTCTTTTTCCTAATAAAATCCACAATTGTCCCGACAACTTTCTGGTTGTCTAAAGCTAACACTTCATAAGCATTCATAAAACCTCCTAAAAAATAAAAAAATATAGTGACACAGTGTAAAAATAGCATATTGATTTAAATACTAAAAATTGTTAAATTTGTTCTATCTTTTTTTACAATGTAATGTTAATAGTAAATATAGATTTGAATTTAGTCTTCATCAATATTTTTTTCTACTGATCTAGAAGACTCATTCAAATTCTTAGGATCATTAGCAATACCATGTTGTGTATTTACATTCTGAATAATAACTGTTTGTGTCTTATCTTTTACTGTAGCCCACACTAATGCAATTACCCATCCAATAAACGTCCAGCCTAAAAATAAGTTTAATAGAAATACAGATATGGTATTTTTTCTATGTAGTAACAGAGCTATAATCGTTGGCAGAAAGTAAAACAAAATCAAACCAATTACAATTACAAATCCACTAGAACCATCCATAAAGTCACCTCTTCTTACTAAAAATAAGTTTATCGCTATAGTATTCTTTCATTAGATCAATACTGATCACTGGAGGGAAGAATGGATTTGGATTTAAGTCACATTCTTCCCTTGCTTTTTGCCAAGGTAATTCTTGGTGTGTTAAATATTCAAGATAATCTGCATCATATTTACTGTAAACTTTCCAAACTTGATTAAGTAAATCTTTATCTTCGTCATTAAATTTACTTTCAATTTTTGTATCAATTTCTTCTTCTATTGGATTCAAAGCAAACCTTTCATAATATAAGTGTAAAGATCTAATTGTTGGTCCGTGAATCCAAGCTTCAATCTCTTCTTCAAATAACTTTTTATTATTTAGAACTAATGACCATGCTTGAGCATAGTAGACTAATTTTTGTAGTTTATGAAGCGTTACAGGTTTATCTCTCTTCTTGGCCAAAAATAGAAAGTATAGAGCTACATTTTTAAGACTTTCACTTAATTCCATCTTCACTCCTTTCTAGAAGTAAATCCCTCTTGTAGTACTATTTAACAAACTTTTCACTAGCCAGACTAAAGATAGAAATATGGCATCTTTATCCCGTTCATCTCTTGGAAGTTGATCAAATGGTAGCAAATCTGGATGAGTTTTCTTTTCAGTATCTCGTGCTTCTCCATATTTCCAGCCCATGTCTAAATAAGCTTTCATCCAAGAATTATGAGCTTCTTCTGGTGAAGGAAGTTGATCTGATTCTATGTACCTTCGAACTACATCTATCATTTGTTTCTTAAATTTTTCATCTCTGTCTTCCCAAGCTTCAGGAACAATTGATCTTTTCGACCATTCTGCTTCTTTTCTAGCAGCTTCATAGATAAACTTGGTTATAGTTTCAAAGTCCATCAAGACCTCCTAATTCATTTAGAAAAGATTTTATTTGTTCCTCGATATTTTTTAAAATAGAATCTTTTACATCAAACCAGTTTCCAACAAAATGTGTCAATGCTGCAATGTCAAGATAATTGTAGATGAATAGTTCTTCATTCTCTTTAAAGTAATCATTAATAACTTGAGTAGCAGAATAACCTTTATCTAACTTTTCTTGAACAATTTTTTGCATTGGTTCGTCTTGTAAATCTATAAAGAAATCTCTTACTACAAGCTTAGCTACTCGTTCAGATTCACAATCAAATTCAAGCTTAAAATCAATATCACTTAGATAGATTCCAAATGAATCCTGTAAATAATAAATAGATACTCTTCCTCTTCTTGATATTTCTTCAGCAATAGTGTAGAGCACTTTATCCTGAATTTTAAATAATGACTCTAAATACTGAGAAAAGTCAATATTAGGATACTCTTCTTCAAGTTTCTCAATATTTTCTGAAGTTAGATACAATTCAGTAATCGCTAATACAATGGCTTTATCTCTTTCAGAGTACTTAGCTCCTGAAGCTTCAGCTAGTTTATTGTAATCTAACTTATCTACATTATAATTAATAATCAAATCAGAAAGGAAAGATACCATCTCATCAATGGTATCAAAATACTCTAATTGATGTAATTTCATATGCATACTCCTATTGAGTATTAGAATTTGGCGGAAATACAGTAACTGTAAATTGATCGTTAGAACCAGATATCATTTGTACATCATAATACACAACATTACCGTTAGGAAAAGAAGCTTGACAAAATCGTTTACGTAATTGTTTGTCAAGTGGTTTTCGTTCAACCCAGCTACTCAATGCTGTATTATTACTGTTGAATAAAGGACTTTCTCCAAAATTATAGTAAGTCCAGTATGCATGAGTTTCAAAAATGTGTTGTATTTGAGTTAGGACTGCTGGATCGTTACATTGTGGTACAGTATCTTTCTGTTGTGTATAACTACTATATATAGCAGAAACAACTAAAAACAAGATAACTCCAATAACATACCCACGATACTTTTTGTACTTCTCTAAAAGATTCTCCTTATTCTCATTTCCATTATTCATAGTATTCATGTCCTAACCTCCTAATTTTTTAATTGTTTATTTCAATTCTTCTAGTACGTAAATTCATCACTCTTACGAACATATCTGATACTTGTCTTTCCAATAAGAGTTCTAATTCTTCTGGTGAAAGTTTATCTCCATTAAGATACTCTATATCCTTATCCTGAGTACCATCACTGTACTCTTTGATTTTTAAAATACCTTCTACTTCAGATTCATCATCTCTTCTATAACAGAAATGTATATTTCTTTCAACCTCTTGATATTTAAAGTCAATATCGAACATAAACCCTCCATGACTTTAATTTTTACTTAAGCTTTTATGTATCCAACCGCTTTCAATAATTCTTCTTTTGAAAGGTCAATTGCCTTTACTTCATCATCTATTTGCCAATCAATATACATTCTGTAAACTATGCCAGGTTCAATTTCTAGTCCCCATGCATCTGTAATATCATCTCCTATAAAATATAACTCAACAGATCCTCTAGTTAATGCTTTAGACAGTTTTAAAGCAAATAATTTAGCCTCTAAAAAATAACTGTAGATATAATCACCACGAGGATCATACACATCTAAACTCAAGTTAATGTCTATTAAGTGGGTTACATTTTCAGATTTACTGTCATTAACAACAAATGTCACATTTTGAAAACTGAGTGGACTTCCATTTTCAAAAGCATAATCGTCTTGAAAGAATTCTTCAATTTCTCGAATTTTGTCTGGATCTACAATTGCATTATTAATCTTGTAACTAAACCTATACATCTTGTTCATATGAAACGTCCTTTAAATTTTCTAAAGAATCTATAAAATTTCCAAAAGTGTTTATATCTTGAATTACTCGATATGTACCCTGTCTCCAAGGATCAGATAATCCTGCTAATGCTTCAAGTTTACTTTTACTAATAACATAACGGTTAAACAGCATAATAAAATTATCTTTATCAAAAAGTATAACCTCTCCGCTTATTTGTAAAATTTTAGTTCTTGCAAAATAAACATAGCTAAAACGATCTCTGTAATAAAAAAGAAAAACATCCATACCTTCTTGTAATAAGGTTCTTTTACCCTTTTTAGAAAGAGGCCATATATAATTACTACGAAGACGTTGTTCATGACACCATCTTGGAATATCTCCTATACAATAACCATCTATAGCAGTTTTTACTGGTTTCTTTTTATTAATCTCAGTTGTTGGGGACTTAGTACAACGCCAACACTTTGGATCATTAACTGGATCTTTACAACGATCTTGCCAGTCTTGGTTATTGTAACACACTCTCAAAATTATCCCGTCATTCTCAAGCATACAACCTCCTCTATTTTCTTTCTAACGAAATTACATTGTCAACAACTTCAGGTTCTTTATCTAACTCCATGATAAACAGTGTTGCAGGTTTCCCTAAATAAGTAACATCTTTAACTGTAACTTGAGTTGGTTTATCTAAGTATTCTTTGCCAACATCAAAAATCACATCCTGAACTTTCTGATAATCAGTTGACATTACAACAGGAAATTCTTGATCATCAATAAATAAATGATTTTCCAGCTTGCCATGTTTGTTAGTAAATTTGTAAACATAAAACGTCATTATTCATCCTCCTCTGGTAATTCTGTAATAAGTTATAATGCAAAATGATAACAATAAAATAGAATCTGCAATGATAAGAAAAGTGGCTTCAATGCAAAATCCATAAATAAGCCAGAAGATAAATTCAGTAATGGTCATTAACAATGATGTAAGAGAAAAATCTCTGGCAGATTTGAGTTTAATGGTTTTAACTACTTGAGGTAAAATACCCAGCACAGAAAAAATTGTTCCTAAAATACCAATTACATCTTTAAATTCATTCAATCAATCCTCCTTTAACGTTGACGATACTGATTAAAATATCCTTGCTTCTCCAATACTAGTTCAGTTTCTAATTTCCAAATATCTTTATCTGGATAATAGAGAATATACAATGAAGTTAAATCATTTGGTGATATAAGTGTGCAAAAAATAGACTCACTATGACTGCTACTAAATTCAAGTACAAGATTATTTCCATAGCAATCAAGAGTCTTATTAAAACGTAGTTTTGCTTCTATCGTAGTTATCTTTGTGGCTATAAAAGAAAACAAACCAGTTGGTTGTAAAACATTGAACTTAATAATAATTCCGTACTCACTTGGATTAAGAAGCTGACACTCTAACGTGTCAACTTGAATCTTACAAGAGAAATTTTCTTCAAGCATAGAAATCAAATTTGACTTATGCTTAGTTAAATTATGATTTACCTTGATGCATTGGATTTCTGAATCAATAAACATTATGCTCCTCCAATGGTTTAACTATCAAACTTCTAGAAATTTTATTAAATGCTCAATATTACAACTAGATCTTATGTTGTAAGTAATCTTGAACTATTGGTCCAAGATTTTCTACCCATTTTTCTGGAGTAAATTCAGAAATTATCCTCTCTATCTTTACTCTAAAATGATGTAAAACAGGAATACATACATATTGATCATAGTAATCAAAATTGTCTTCTATAAAATTTGTTAAGATCTCATCAAAATAGTCTTCGTCTTCTAAACTTAGTAAACGAGATTTATCTATATATTTTTTCTCATCAATATAACATAAAAATAGATTTGTGTATCTATCAATCAATAGATCAAAGTTATAAATAATACTACGGGAAGTTAACTTTAAATCTTTAGCTGATACTCCAATATAACTATTCTTATGATAAAAATTAATATTAATATCTAACTGATTTGAAAGATATCTTACTATTGGTTCTACAATCTTAAAAATTGCAGAATCAAGCTTATTTTCAAAGAATTCAGTTAGATCCATAGATAACTTCGCTTCAAGAATTATCTTGGACTTACGATTCGGTAAATGATCCATTAGATCAAATACAAATGCATCATCATTATACAGATAAATCAAGTTATGATTATAAGCAATAAATTGCTTATCAAACAAGTCTCCTAAACTAAAAAATTGTTTAAACCATAGTCTTACAGATCCTTCAAAATCTATACTGGGTTCATACTTTGTATCACTTAACATCTTAAATTACCTCCTTTGAATTGATATATTCTTTGATTATAGTATCAAATAACTTTTTAAAATCTTTTTCAGATAAATCTCCAGTTTCTCCTACGTACTTCTCAACTATCGGTTCAAGCAATTCTCTAAACTTCATAAAAACATTGTTAAGTATTTCTTGTTTGAAATAATCTTTAACTACTGGTTCAAGTTTTTCTGCCCAACTTTCTGACGAAAATTCTGTTGAAATTAATTGCTCTACTTTATCTCTAAACTTATGCAAAACTGGAACACTAACATAGTTGTAGAATATATCTTCGTTCTTTTGTGCAAAGTCTAACAAAAATTGGTCAAGATACTCTTCATCTTCTTCACATTTTTTCTGATCTTGACTATCTTCTTCATTAAAAGATTCAATAAATTTCTCGACATATTGATCAACCATTTTCTTAAAATCTTTTATTATAATAAATGGCGATAAATCTACATCTTTTACTGGTATTCCTAAATAACCTCCAGAACGACCGTAGAAGTAGATTTTAACTCCTAGTTCTTCAGATAGTTCATCAACCTTATCATCGATAACATTGTAAGTGTATTGATCTACATATTCCCAATTATTATCAAATAACTCATCCAAGTTTATTTGTAATCTTTTTTCCAGAATTTCTTTTGTTGTCCAGTCTGGTAGTCCACGATTTTTTACATTAATTACAAATATCTCTCCACCGCCATAACTCTCTCTTCTAAAAACCAACTCATGTAGATCAGCAATAACTTGTGGATCTGGTTCAATGTTAGCAAAATAGTCATTAAACCATTCCTTTAAATACCCTTTATCTAACATAGAAAACCTCCTTAAAATTATTCAGATTCAGATAAAACCCATGTCATAGTTAACATACGAACTTCATTGGGACTTACTCTCCAACCCCAAGCTTTTCTATCTTCTCCTATGAAATGTAGATCCACAGAACCACTAATAAGTACTTTTGATAATTTTTCGGCAAACAATTTATCATCATAAAATTTATTGTAATGATCTATTACAATAATATCATCTAATACAGATCTATTGTCTCCAACATCTATAAGCTTTAATTTCATATCTAAAAATCCATAAGTTTCTTTCTGATCATCTGCAAAGTATTTTTCTAGATTCTTTGCTTTCCTCGTATCAACGATCGGTTCATTTAACGTGCAATCAAAATTAGTATAGTATCCCATAGAAAACCTCCTTAAAAATCAAATAGATAATTTATTGTCTTTTACATTTATAGCCCAGTTACCAACAAAGATATAAGTTGGTCCATCAAACTCAATTATCTTAAGTATATACTTTACAATTTTTAATGCTAATTTACTACTAATACTATCGTAACTACGTATTGGCAAACTGATAAATCCATCTACATCATCTAAGTATATACGTTCTTCATCAAACATTTGATAAAAGGGATTTTTCTCTGAATACAAAATATCTTTTATTTTACTTTTTTGTTGATTGTTCCAATCTTTACTTGCACTACCAGTTTTTATCAAGATCTTTTCCATAACTTCTCCATTAAAAATCTTCAAACAAGACTTTAGTTACCTTCATTACTTCCTCTAACATTTTTTGAGCTACTTTTCTAATCTCCTCTTGAGCTCTTTTATCAAGTCTTAATATAAAGAAATGACGCAACTCTCTAGCATTCATTGTTACTACAAGATCCGATGTTACAGCATTTGGTAAAACATAACGAGCATCTTCTTTCTTTATACCCCTTTCTATAAGAGACTGGTAAAAACTAAACAAACTATTAAGATAAAATTTAGTTTGAAAATCATCTTTAAGACTTTCTGGTAAAGTATAATCTGTGGCTTTTGTATATCTTAAAGACTGCTGCGTATAACTAGCAATTCTGTGTCGAACCAGTTGGTGAGAAGCTACTCTACTAATACCTTTAATTAAAAAACTAAAGTTTGCATGCTCAATAACTGATTCATGACCTCTTTTAATAATACTCCTTAATAATGATAATTTTTCTTCTTCAGTTTCTTTTTTAGACTGATAACAAATACATGCTATATCAGCACACAACAAATCAGGATTTGGAGTGTAAGAAAGTAATTTTACATCCATAAAACCTCCTATCTTATCTTTATGAAAATTTGAGCCAATGTACAAAAAATAGTATTAATCAAACTTTTTTCCAACTTTTCTTCATAATCGAAAAAATCTTTAACACTTTCTCTAAAAGCATGTTGCACACTAAAAGCTTCAATATAATCTTTTTGTGAAATTTTATCATGATAACGAGAAAGGAAAAATTCTACATTGTACTCTAATGGTAATATATTTGGTTGTTCACTTTTTTCAAACTCTTTTACTAGATTACTATATTTCTCTTTTAATTTAAAAATAACATTATCTTGTCGTTGTGAATTTTCTCTGCATATTCTATCAAGTTCTTTATATTTTTCATCTTTATTTAGATCAAGAAAAACATCAATAGCTGAAATAATTTTATCAATCTTTTGATAAGAATCTTCATCTTCTATCTCTTCAATAACTTGAAGATTATGTTTTTGTCTTTCTAGTTTTATACGTATTGCAATTAAGATACTTGGCAAAATATAGTAATCTTCATCTAAAAGGAACTCTTTGTAAACTGATACGTTTTTTAAAAATCGTTTTAAAGACTTAAACATAACTCCTCCTTTAGATTTACGAACAATTTAAAAAATGGTGAATCAAAATGAACTATGATAAAGCTATCAAATTTATTCAATCTAATGCCCAGTTAGGCGATATTATTTTCTTAGGTAGTAATGATTTAATTGGAAAGATAATTAAATTTGCTCAAAAAGAACAGACTTCAGATGGTAAACCATCACTCTGGAGTCACGTATGTCTCTTTATAGATGGAAACACTATAATAGAAAGTACAATTGGTTTTGAACCTTATAGAAATGGTTCTAGATGGGACAATGGAGTTCAGTTCTATGGACTTGAAAATAGAATTCAAGTATCTGGGTACAACTGTAGTTTAGTAAAATTACCTCTAAATAAAAAACAAAGATCCCAGATTAAGTCTAAAGCAGAAGATCTTTTTAACGAAGGTATCACGTATCCTGTAATTGGGTTGCTGGGATCTTTATTAACATATACTCTTTTTCCTAAGTGGAAGAATAATCCACTTGATAATGAAAATAGAAGTTTATACTGTTCCGCTTTCGTTGCTAGAGCCTATTCTACAATCAATATTAAATTTTCTAATGTATATGATGTAGATAATATATCTCCACAGATACTATGGAATGGAGTTACTACTATATCAAGAGTTAAAGTCTATAATTTAATTCGAAATGGACAAGAACTTACTGAATAATCGTAACAACTGTTCCTATATATGTATATTGAAATAATTGTTTTGAAAAATTAACTGGCAATTCTATACAACCAGCACTTTGAGGATAACCATAAGAACTTCTAACAAATCCATGAATTGCATCTCCGCTATAGAAAAAGTTAACGTAAGGAACATCTGGATCATAATATGGTTTATCATTTATTGGCCATCTACCAGACATTGTAAACTTTCGATATCTTGCATAAATCATAAAACTTCCATTTGGAGTTAGACCATTTCTAATTCCAGTATTACAATTTGACTCTAGAACATAAGAACCATTTTGCCATACTTTGATTCTTTCTGGGAGTTTTTTAGAAACTAAAATCCAAACAAAACATTTCGACGATTTATTACCATTATTATAAGCCAATGCCAAATTACTATAAGTTGCAGGCATACCAGTATCATTTTGAAATGATTTCATTGCAGATTGATACAAAATACTATTTGGTCCAGTTGGTGTTAGATTTTGTAATTCATCTGGGATTACTGGATAATCCCATTGCCAAGTAACTACATTACCATTAACTCTAGTTGCATAAAAGGGCAAGTAACCCATATCATGAAGAAGTTTAATATTATCAAGAAAACGAATATTAGTTACAGTAGTTTGATTCGTAAAATTACTTGGTTGTTGAACCATTTGATTTGGTTGTAATATAACTGAACTTGTTGAGTTAGTACAATTAGTAGAATTAGTAGAGTTGGTAGCATTTACAACTGAAGAAGCAAAAGAAGAAACAAAACCAAAAATCAAGAAGAACAAAATAGAATACAATACTTTCATTTAGTTACCTCCTTTCCTTAAAGTTTCAAAAGAGAAGGTTAAAACCTTCTCTTTTTTATTACGTTCCTTGAAAAAGGTTAAACTTAAAAATTAGAAAGTCTATATTTAAATCGCCTGTTATCTTTGACATAGTAGTTAGTGCATATCCGTCGTAAGGTGTATGAGTTAGACTTATAGCATAGAATGCATAACTACCATCTACAACATATTGCCCAATAGATCCATTAGAAATTTGTTTATAGACTACAAACTTATGCGTTACTCGTCCCCAACCGGATGCTTTACCTGGCAAAAGACCAAATGATCTTAAAGTATTTCTATTATCTGTAGCAGTAGAAGGTCCTGCTACGTAATAACTCATCCAAGTATGAGTTTTACAATTTACTGCATTAACAACCCAACTGTTATCTTCTCCTCTGTTATAAGTAGTCAATACAGTACCTTTCGGTAACATCCAGATTAAGCTATTTCCAATTGCAACGATCTCCATATTTTTTAACACTGATACTGGAACTCCATTCAATGTGTCCAAATAAGTTAGTTTAACATAAGGAGTATATTTTCCATCTATAATGTAGTGTAAAACTGGTAAAGTAACTCCTCTAATAACAATTTTTTCATATCTGACAGAAACATTAAAATTATCCCATCTACCATTAGCATAAATAGGATTACCACAGTTTATACCAGCATCTTGGAATTCAGGTAAGACATCCGAAAAACTTTGAACTGATAAAATTAATAAAAATGATACAACAAACAAAAATAACTTCTTCATATTTTACTCCTTTTTTAAAAAATCAATAGAACAAATATATGTATCATAGAGATTGCCTCCGAAAGTAAGAAACAGGGATCTTACTCCCTGTTCCCCTCCTTAATGGATTAGGCAAATATTGCAAAGATGCCACGAAGTATAGTTCTAATAGCTTGGATAGCAAGTATAATTGCTCTAATCACATTCCCTCCTTATCATTTTTTATAATTGAAGACTTTAGATTGTGACGGTCTAAAGTCTCCATCTCTTGTTGTTGTTCTTTTTGATATTCAACTTCATTTTCTTTTGCACTCTTTATAAGTGCATCAATTACGTTAGTTACTACTCTATATCCCCTTTTTACGTCTAAGAAAAATTTTTCAGTTGAATCCATTTTAATCTCCTAACTTCTCTAAAGCTTCTTCTACTTTTTTAAGAATACTATCAATACCATCTATAATCTCCATGATTTCAAGCATAAACACTCCTTAACCCTTTATTCATTCTGTTCTCTAAAAACGTTGCATTTACACCTCCTTTATCATTCTCATGCAAGAAGACTCCCCATTACGGGGAGTAAATCAGGTCTTTCAACCTGTAGGTCCACATCGCTAATGTTAAGTAGGGTTTGTTGTCAGCAGCACTTCTCCTCATCCTGCAGAGATGTTTAACCACTGACCGTAGAGCGTTAGACTTGTGGATCATCTAACGGTACCTATTTACATAGTATGCATTCCTACTTAACGTAGTTCCCATCAGTCATTTAGACTGGTGACTGAGGCTAATCAACCAAGCTTGCTTAATCACAAGCTTCCGCTCATAAGAGCGGGGATGAGTTGACTTCTTGCCAAGTTACTACTTCACATTTAGATCACCTCCTTTTATAATCTCAGTGTGTGTAGATATCTAACATTGTGTGTGAAAAAGAAGAGGAGCTTAAAAGTTCCTCTTCGTATAATTATATATATAGTAAAAAGTGGAGTTTTAGATGTCTAGCATATCCAGATCATAAACAAGCTTTACACCAAGAATATTGAAATAACTTTCTAGTAACTTTACGGATTCCGGTACTGAATCAGCTAACGTAATTTGTCCCCCATAAATTTGCTCTAGTATATAAGATATCTTTTTTGGAATATCGTCAGACTTGATTGTTAGCATTTCTCTTAAGGTGGAAATACTATTATAGGACAATAAATTCCAAACTTCCATTTCTCCAAATCTTTGACCACCATTTTTATTTCTACCACTAACTGGTTGTAAAGTTTTCTTATCTAACAATCCAACAGATCTAGATGCAAACTTATGTCTAGCAATATGTACTAACCTATAGAAATACATAGGACCAATATGTAGTTTATGTGGTCCATGCTTTATGGGATTTCCGACTAATTTAGCTTGTTCAAGTAATTGCTCTCTTGTTGGAGAATGAAACGGAACAATTGGAAAAGTATAATAGTTATTTACTAATTCATCATAACTTACATTAGTAAGCCAATTCTTTACTGTATTAATAATAAGTTTCTCATCTGTATTATCTATCATTTGATAAAATCTATAAACTAAATCTCGTCCATCATCAAATGATAAGTTTTCCAATTTCTTTTTAAGATAGTAAATATTGCTAGAAGCTAAAGATTCAAATAATTGCCCAATATTCATTCTTGAAATAATAGACATTGGGCTTACTATAATTTCTGCTGGAGTTCCATCTTCTAGTGTTGGCATTTCTTTGTCTTCTAATATCTTACTTATAGTTCCCTTATTAGCATGTCGATTACTAAACTTGTCTCCAAGATTTACATCTTCAACATACCTATAAGTTATAACTATATAAACTCCAGTAAGTTTTTCTTTCTTGTGTAGAACTTTCTTATTATCAAACAAAGATTCTACTTCTAAAATCTTCGTCTTAATCTTTTCTGGTATTTTATAAGCTGAAACTTTTTTAGCCATATCATTTCTAAGATATTGAAACTGTTTCATTTTTACGTCAAATTCTCTAACACTTCTTTCCCAAGTAACTGGAAATACTTTTACATCAACAATTTCAATATCTCTATTATACGAATAAGTTCTTGGATTATTAAATATGCTTCTTGCTCCAATATCTTTAACAATTAAAAAAGGAACATTTGCTTTAAATTTTTGACCAATTTTTGGAAGAGGAACATAATCTTCAGTAGTCGTATCAATTGATAATAAGATTTGGTCTTTTGGTTTCAATTGAACAGTAACTGTATCATACATATAACTTTTTAACTTTTCTTTAGCACTTTCTGAAATAACTATTGCATCTTCAAAAGCATAAGGATGAGTACTAACAGAAGTTAATAAGTTTACTCCTTGCGCCAAAGCAGTTCCTATGAAATAATTTTTCTTATATGTTATTACATCTCCAGCTTTGAATTTAGAACCTACAGGTAAATTTTTGTGTAGATAAGTAGTTCTAAAATAATCAAATTCACCTTTATCATATTCTATAACACAAAAGCTATTAGAACTGTAAATTACCTTCCCTTCATCTTTTGCTATATACAAATCAGGACTGAATAAGTTTTGATCTAACGTAGCAGTTTCTAATGTACTTTGTACAATTGGTATTTCATTATTAACTAACGCAACAGCTTGTCTTGCTTGAGAAGATGACATTTGTAAACGAGTAGCATCATTATGCTCTACAGCTATTGCATTAATTGCTAAGTGTGGTGTAATAATCAAATCATTCATTTGAACCCTCCAAATTAATAGAATTATTAACAACAAAACGTCCAATCTCATCTATCTTATAACAATGAGCTAAAAATAAAACCACTCCGGCTTTTTCTTTATCTGGAGTAGTAACTGGATCAATATTTTTAAATTGAGATGTATGAATATCTCTAATACTTACAGGAACATTATCTGAAAATCCTCCTTTTCCAGTAATAACTACTCTAAACTTATTAGCTAGTACTGCTAATGGGGATTCAAATACAGTCTCCATTAACGTAAAATGATATAGATAATAAAATGGTTCTATGATTTGAGCATATGTTTTCTTCCTTACTATGTTATAAGTATACGTAAGAATGTCACTTATAACTGGAGTTATTAAACTACACCACACTAATTCTTCAATTGTTCTAACTCTTTTAGTAGAAAGATCCAATGTTCGTGGATAGTCTACAGACATCCACTTAAGAATATGATATACGAAATCTGCTGGTGACTTGTACAAAGTATGAACCACTGGAGAAATTTCATAAAGAACTCTAAACCATTCTACTGCTTTTTGATTTTTAACTTTTAAGACTCCTTTTTCATATTGACTCTTGAAATTATTATAACTAGTCACCATACCATCTAATAGTTTTTCTTCATACTTTTGTATTAAATATTCATCTTCAGGAGTCATAAAATGAAAGAATAAATTACTTAAATCAACCTTACCAGTTTTACTTACATTAACATCTCCATTTGAAGAACACGTTATTTGGATGTCAAGATCTGGTAATATTTTAATATATCCATCTTGAGGGACAAATAGAATATCTCTTATTTGTTGCTCTATAAATCTTTGGTTGCCTTTTACATATACTGATCCATCTCTAATTTCAGGAACCTGTATAACATATGAACCAGCAAATTTGTCATTGCTTATATTAACTATAATTTCTTCAAATATATCTGTAGGTGCTAAATCTTTTTGAAATGGAATTCTAAGATCGACTGATAATTTCAGATTATACATATTACATAGAGTTTGTATATCTGAAACAATTCTATTCCTTATTTTTTCGGGATCGTAAGAAGGAATTGTTGTTTTTACCGGATAAGTAAAAGATAACATTAAATACCCCCCAAAGCAATTTTTTCTAGTATAGACATAGACTTTGAATTTGTAAATAGACCTCTAGTAACAGTTCGAACGTCTTGAAATATAATTCCCAAGAACCATGATTCTATTACTGGTATTTGTCTTATAGTAACAAGTCTAGCTGGAAAAGTCATATCTTTTTCCAAACGTAATTTTTTGTTAGTATCATTTCTTAGTCTTTGAGATTGAATAACTTCAAAATGAACTAAATGCATATTTCCATAATTCTTGTAGATATCAAAGAGGTCTATCGTATAATCTATAACATCTTTTAAACTACTAACTTTTAAAGTTACATCTGTATTCTTAGCAACTAGTTCAATATCAGATGCAATATCTTTTTGTTTCTTTAAGTCTTTAGAACTGGCAACTCCACTTGTATGAAAAGTTCTAAGAACTAATTGAGTGGATCTTTCTCCTAATGATTGAGCTGCAATGACTCCAATATACTTGGTCTTATTTATATTTGCAAGTCCACCATAACATTTCTTACAAATTTTTGGATTTTCACAAGTAATAGGACTTCTCAAATATATTGTTTTACCCATTATTTCATTGGGATTTTCTACATAGAACATTGGAGTATCATTAACAAGTAAAGGGTCTTCTAGATAATAGTATCTATACTTTAAAGACTCTGCAAGTTTTTCATTATCTACATCTATCTTTAAAGTTCGTTTAGTACCACAATCATCCTCTTCTCCAAGAATAGCAGAGGTAGTTGCATAAATTAATCTTCTTGTTAAGTAACCAGATTGAGCTGTATTCTCTGCAACATCTAACAATCCTTTCCTACAACCATAAGCTGAGATGAAAAATTCTTCAGGAGATAATCCATTAAGATAAGATTGTTTTACTGGAACAGGAACTATTTCTCCAAAGAAGTTAGAAACATATCCCCTAGCTACAATCATTTGCTTTACTTGATCCCAAGAACCTCTAGCTCCACTGTTAATAATATCTTTATAAACAAATGATTGTTTAATTGATTCTGTTGTTTCAGATAATAATTTTGAATCTTCTTCTCTATTTCCAGTTAAAACTACTTGAGTCTGCTCAAAATCTTCTAAGCTTAATGAAGTTGGATTTTGTGCTGTATAATTTAAACTACCAATTTCTTTAACTGAATCAAGAAGAGTATAATCTGCTTTCTTACTTAAAATAGATACTAACTTCTTTAAAGGTAATTCAGAAATAATTTCTTCTCCAAAAACTTTAGAAAGCATCTTTCTGCCTTCTTCTGATTGACTAATCTTATAAATACCATAAGTGATATCCTGTTTTGGTATGAAATGCAAACTCCCATCAGAAGGATCAAATAAGTTACTGGAAGCTAACATTTTCTCAACTTCCTTTTTACTTTGATTCTTAAGTGGCCTATAGATAGCTACTTGATCTCCATCAAAATCTGCATTTAAACTTTCTACAATCATTGGATTTATGGAAATAGCATAACCATCTTGCGGTATAATTCTAAATCCAAGCATAGACCCTTTATGTAGAGTTGGTTGCCTATTAAGAATTACTAATTGATTCGTAGAAACTTTATCTACTAACTTCTTTAGATCTTCCTCCAGTTCTTCATGTTCAATATTTTCTGTTACATAATCCATTGCAGATTTAAATGTAACAAATTTCTTTTGACTCTTTAATTCAGCAGCTAATTCAATTTTAAATAGCTCTGCTAATATAAATCTAGATACTTTAACGTGGGTAATAGGAATAGTTGGCTCCACTGTAATTACTGCTCTAGCAGAAAAGTCGACTCTTTTCCCAGCTAGTTTATTTCGTAACAATCCACTTTTCTTACCAATTTTATCGAATACAAACTTATTCATCTCCAAAAGTAATTTCTGTATCGTACTCTCATAAGCTATTTGAACTTTTGGATTTTGTAGAGTAGGAGCTTTACTTGTATAAGTTAATAGTGCAATATACAATTTATTTAGTTCATCTAAAGAATTCAAACTAAGCATTGCCGGTCTTAAATCCGGCGGAATAACTACAACTTTACTTGTAAAGAATTTTCCTGCATCTATCATCTCTTTTAAATAAGTTAGTACTACACTTTTTGCTGCAGCAGGTTGATTTACAATATTTAATACAAATTGATAAATAGCATCAATACCAAACTTATTATTAGGATCATCAGCTACAGATAAAACATCTTCAACTATTTGAATTTTATCATTTGGATCTAAATAAGCTTTACCAGATAATAACTGATTAGAAATAGTTTTAAACTTTACAAACGAATTTAGTAATTCCATAATAATTGGATGAATTGCTCTTCCAATATCAATAGCTGCAAATGTAGTTCTTCTAGCTGAGTTACTAGTAATTTTGATTCCGCAATCTGGACACACCTCCCCTGGTTGAACTTTAACATGATCACACCAGCACTTATAACTTTCTACTGGACCAAAAATCTGCTCAGAAAAAATACCTTCTGGATGAAACTTGTTCTTCTCCTTATACTTTGGATTTGTAACCAATGGTAGATCTAAATCATCGATTAGTTCGATTCTCATAGTCACCTCCTAATTTGTATTATAATGTACTGTTCCTAAAAAATCAAGAAAATTATTGGGTCCCATAAAGTTGCAAGTTTATCTCGTTATCAGAAATTTCAAGTAGCTTTCGTTTAATAATAATATTGTCAAAAAGTTCTTTTAGATCAAAATCTTCTTGCCATTTAACATCATAGTACTTTGCCGTTTCTAGTATCTTTTTCATCTGAGTTCCTGTCATTTCTCCTAGTCCTTTGAAACGCAATAGTTCATAGCCGGATTTTATCTTTTCTGGTAAAACATATAATGGTTCAAAATGATCTTTGTTAACTAGCCCATAAAGCGGAGTTAGTAGAATTTGAACTCTTTCTTCTTTAATAAGAAAAGGAGTAAACTGATACAATAATGTTAGTATCAATGTATTGATATGATTCCCGTCTGGATCTGCATCTGACATAAGAACTATCTTTTCGTATCTAGATTCAAAGTAATCTCCAATCTTAGTCATTCCTAATGCTTCAAATAAATACTTCACTTGTTTATTTTCCATTACTTTATCCATTCTTTGTATAATACCATTTATAAGTTTTCCTTGTAAGGGATAAACAGCTTCTGTATTTACATCTCTAGCCAATGATAATGGATTACCAGCAGATTGTCCTTCAACAATAAAAATTCGTTTTCCTGGAATTTTTAGACAATCTTTTAAGTTTGAATCTACAGAAATTTTCTTTGTAGTCTTTTTAGTAGCAGATGTGGTTTTCCTTAATATCTTATAATCGTTAATTGCTTTTAAAGAATCTTGTAAGTATTGAGACTCTTTAAATTCTTTTTCAAAAGCTGCTTGTAACTTTGGAAACATTTCTTTTAATGGAGGTCCTACATATCTTTCTTTTGTTTGTGAATCAAACTTTGGTTCTGAAACTTTTAGTACTGTAAATTGTCTTAGTCTAATGATAGCATCTGATTTATTGATAATATACGTTTTGGGTATAATTTTTTCTACAGCATAACCTAATACTGTAGCCATATTGGAAATATAAATACCGTTACAATTTCTTAGATTAACTACTCCAAGTAATTTACTACTTATAGGAGCACTTGGTCTTAAGTCATACGTAAAATAGCTTTCTACTTGCATCTTTTGATTAGCTACTTTACCTTCAACTGAAACTTTAAATAAATCTTGATTGGGTTCTAAATCTAGTTGCTCTTTAATTAGTGTTAATAATTCTTTTTTCTCTACTTCATTGTTATTAAAAGTAATATCACAATTATGTATAGAAGCAACAAGTTGTAACCGTTTAAATATAGAGTCAGTATCAAAATCTAATGAAGTAAAATATTTCTTAGCTGGTTTAAAAGAAATTCTAGTTGACCAACTGTTATCAATATCTTCAATTTTTATATCCACAAGTTTACCGTTACTAAAATTATAAACATGGACTTTTTTATCTTTTTTGACTTCTACTTTAAGCCAATCAGATAATGCATTAACAACTACAAGTCCTACTCCATGCATTCCTACTAAGTATTGATACGTATCAGTATCAAATTTTGATCCTGAAAATAATTTCGTACAAAGAATTTCAATAGAATCTCTTTCTTCACCTTGAAAACTCAATTTCTGAATTGGTATACCTCGACCATTATCAGAAATAGAAACAACATTATTAGTAATATTTACATCTAACTTTGTTGCATAATTATTTATTACTTCATCAAGACTGTTATCTAACACTTCAACTAATAGATGTTGTGGTGTTTCTGTATCTCCAATATACATACCGGGACGTGTACGTATATGGTCAAGTTCAGATAGAATTTTAAGACCCATAGAAACCTCCGTAACTTCTTATGAATTTGTTCAAAGAACAAACTTATGAAAATAGCAGTACACATTATGCAACCGGTAGAACTCTTCTCCAAAGCTAATTTAGTACAACGAATTTTAAATAGTCAATGGGCATACGAACCTAAAGTAGATGGTGTTCGTTGTATTGCTTGGAGATCTAACAGCAAATTAAGAATGCATATGTTAGAAATGTATTCTAGAAATAGTAGACGTTTAGAAAATTTAGAACCATTATTTGATAGAATTCTAAATATTCCAGATGGTTTTGCATTCGATGGAGAGTTATTTTACCAATCTTTTAATATGACGATGAGTGTTATAATGAATCAGAACGTAAAAATAGTTCCATTCTATCATGTCTTTGACATGATTCCTGTTTCAACCATATTAAAAGGTCAAGTTTATAAAACACCATATGAAAAACGAAAAGATGATTTAAAGAAAGTTATCTACACTAAGAATAAGAGTCCTATAGAATTTGTAAACTATTTCAAAGAAGAATTCGAATCGCCATTACAAATAGATGAACTAATAGATAATTACGTAAAAAGAAAATTCGAAGGAGTTGTCTTTAAGTTACCAACTTCTCCTTATGTACCTACAAGAAGTGCTTACTGGATAAAAGGTAAAAAGATCAATACACTAGATCTATTAGTAGTTAAAGTAATTAAATCAAAAGAACATCCAGGTCAAATTCAAGCAATAGTTTGTAGATTAAGTAAAAAAGAAAACATCGTTCAACCAGTTGGAAGTGGACTTAGTAATCTACAACGAAGAGAATGGTATTTGCATCCTGAAGAAATTGTAGGTAAGATAGTTGAAGTTAAATTTCATGAGTTTACTGCAGATGGAAAACTAAGACAACCAACTTTCATACGGATTCGAAACGATAAGACTGTTCCAGATCTATAGAACAGCTCCCATAATATGTAACCTATTAGTTACATTACAATTATACAAATAAGCCAACTCAAATACTTTTGGTGTATTTGCTAAAATCTCAAACATGGTTCTTCCTTCTGGCATTAGATATACTCTAGAAGGTGCATTTTCTTCAGAAAACATATCTGTAATAAAATCGATTAGTTCTTGAGTATAAGGCATATAATCTTTGTTTTCTGCAATTACAAATTTAAAAATTACATTTGCATTTGATAATGTATCATATTTTTGAGTAAATAAATTTTCATATATTACTACATCATCTCTTGAAAATATCTTTGGTGATATTGAAATACTGATATTTGGATACTTAAAGAAACAATCAGGAAGAATTCTTCCATTGGTTTCAATAGTATATTTTAGATTAGGAACTTCTTGTCCCCAATCAAGTAATTTTTCTACATCTCCACTATAAATACTTGGTTCGCCACCAGTAATTACAACATTTTTAGTTTTAGTATTCATTACAGTTGAAAGAAATTGACTTTTAGTATAATTTTCATGATAATAAGCAAATCTCATTTTCATTTTAGTATCACAAAATGAGCAATCTAAGTTACATCGTTTAAATCTAATAAATAATGATTTTTCTCCGATGTAGAGTCCTTCTCCTTGCCAAGATTCAAATACTTCAATTAGTTTTTCTTTTTCAATGAAATCAGTTGCCATATTGCCTCCATAGATATCGTATAAATTTTTCTTTATCAATTTGTACTTTCACATCATTTAATATAGATCCTCTTTCATCATCTTCACAAATGTACTCTACTTGACCTATGATAAATTTACCTTTGACTTTCTTAACTTTCATAAATCCTAGATAAGTAAGTCTACAGGGAAATTTGGCTTTCAATTGATCTGTAATATAAAGTTCACGAGCTTCTAAATACACAAACTTTTTAATCATTGGTCTCTATTACAAAAATTTCATCTAAATCTCTGTATCTATCGTTATAATCCAATCCAAACCCAAAGATAAAACCATCTTCAAAAGTAATTCCAACATAATCTTTTGGAACATCAAACTTTCTTCTAGCAGTTTTTTCTAAAAGAAAACATGTCTTTATTGAAGCAGGAGAATACTTTTGAAGTTCTTCTAATACATAATGGATAGTGGTACCTGTATCTACAATATCATCTATCAAGATACAATTTCGATTGTTTACTCTTTCATTAAATTTAATATGCCAATTTAACTTACCACTAGTTTCAGTATCTTGATAAGATGAAACTTTAATAGGATACAAATCATAGTTTAGATTGTGATAATCTAAATATCGAGTTAAATGATTAGTAAATACAGCGGCACCCTCCATAATTGGAATTAACAAAGGATACTTATTTTGATAATTTTCATAAATTTGACTTGATATCCTTGCAATATATTGTAGTATAAAATTGTGTTCAAACAAAACTTTTGTTTTCATACCTTTAAACCTTTTAATATATTAATTGCTTCTTTCTCCACATGACTAATCTTATTTTGAAGTACTCTTATTTGTTCTTCCAGTTTACTTGTATCTGTAACAATATTAATAAGGTTAGTAACTGAATGTGAAGAACATGCTCTAACTATCATTTCTTTTGGGACATCTGGCAACTTACTAATAACATCATTGATATTTACAGTATCCTTAACAATTGGTTTAACTCTTGCCAAAACATTTAGTTCCTCAACTTTGTTTTGAAGAATTGCTAATTCAGACTCAAACTTTGCTTGTAATGCTTTCATATATAAATTAAACCCATCAGTTAACATATCGTCAATACTCTTAGTATAAACTATACCATCCTGATTTACTACATTACAAACAAAAGCAATAGATCCCGTAATAGCTGGTAAAATATTTTGTAAAGTATCTTTAATAAAGATATCCATAGTATCTGTAGATAGATCAATGATCTGTTTATTTTTATTTTTTGCATATTTTAACAAAGAGTTAAAACTCACAGGACACCCTAAAATGTGTAGTCCATCGGGTTTACTATTTACTTTACTTCTAAATGTTAAACTCGCTTTACCAGTTCTTAATAAAGAAATCAATTCATTAACATCACTAACACAGTCGCAACCTTCAAGATTTGGAACTATAATAGGTTCTTTACTTTCTTTACCTAAAAGAAATAATAATCTATCCCTTAGATCAGAAAGCTTATAATTTGGTAAAGTAGTTTTGTGAAATGCAATACCTTGATTAATTTCTTTACCAATTAATCCAATTGGTAAAGGAGTTGGAAAATACAAAGGTTCTTCTTCCAACTCCAACCTAACAGTGGGAGCAAATTTATACAAATCAATTAACTCTGATATTGTTTTATTTAACTTTACTTCCGTATATCTCATAGCAGATGGTTGACTATCTTTTAACCCTGGAGTATAAAAACCACCTTGACCATCTATTACACCATTAATAACATATCTAACAATGGTGCCATAAATAGAACTATCACCATGAGGATGATACGAACCCATAACATGTCCAACTACTTTACTACTCTTTGTAAATTTAGTATCAGCAATTTCTTTCGTTCCAAGCACAACCCTTCTTTCTACTGGTCTAAGAATATCAAGATCGCTTGGTATTGCTCTAAATCTAGTAATGTACTTCCCATAGGAAGCATATAAATATTTTGTAATATCCATTAACCCTCCAATGGATGTAACGGTTTAAACCTTGGAGCTTTAGTTCTAATATGTCTATTCCAAGGCATATCTGAAATTACCATAGTATTATTACTTGCTACTACTTTTGGATGATCATCTACAAATCCAGCAAATATAGGTAGTAATTGTAATCTTGATTTCCAATCTTTATTTGTCTCAATTTTTTGTATGTTAGTAATACGTCTATTTAAAAAACTTGCAACTTTAGATGATAGACTTTTTCTAAGAGTTACAATAATAATAGGTACATCTGTACTATTTACCCATTCTATTAAGTTATCATTAGGGTAGTCCACAGATATTTCATCTTGCAATAGATCTAAATCTTTATAGTATTGATCTAAATCATCTCCTTTAACAAAAATATTTGATAAACTCGGATCTATCTTAGACTTAAACAAATCTCGATTTTGTAATGCAGCATAAGTCGTTTCTAACAACGTATTATCAATATCTACAACTAAGAACATTGCGTTGTTTTTTAATAGGTATTCATTTATTTCACTATATTCTTCCCATATTGATTTCATACTACATTACTCCTCCTCTTTACAATTTCATTCCTAGCAATACTATCACATCGTGAGTTATATGCATCGGTAGCATGACCTTTAACCCATATAGCTTTTACTTTATTCTCCATTACAATTGGAAACAGACTCATCCAAATATCTTTGTGAGATACATCTACTCCAGTTGAAGTTTTCCATCCATGCCTTTTCCAATTATATATCCAGCCATTTATAGCATTAGAGATATACTTAGAATCAGTAAAGATCTGAACTTGTTCTTTTGAATTAAGAATAGACTTTACAAAAAACAATCCTTTGAAAACAGCCATCAATTCCATCTCATTATTAGTAGTTTCGTCTTTATAACCACTAGCTACATACTCTTCATGATTAGAATCTAAAACAATGTATGCCCATCCTCCGGGTCCTGGATTTCCTGAGCATGCTCCATCAGTATATAACTTAATCATTCAACCTCCTACAAAGCAAATT
>Ga0315298_1003481_pt1 | contig 24969 bp, 26 predicted proteins | sample WHS_1_MG_FD_203077 | JGI IMG/M metagenome (GOLD analysis project Ga0315298, IMG submission 203077) | Extremophilic microbial mat communities from Washburn Hot Springs, YNP, Wyoming, USA - WHS_1_MG | ecosystem: Environmental > Aquatic > Thermal springs > Hot (42-90C) | place: USA: Wyoming... | reverse complement strand
TGATACTTCAATATTTAGGGTAGACAATATGCCATATGGTGGCAATAAACTCTCTGGCATTGGCAGAGAAGGAGTGCGCTTTGCGATAGATGAGATGACAAATATAAAGATGGTAATGATAAATTTAAATTAATTAATTAATTTCTTTACAAAAAAAAACTTTTTGATAGAATTGGAGTAATATGGCAGAAGAAGTAACTCAAGAGACTCAAAAAAAGAAAAAAAAGCCTATATTGATGATTGCTGTAATATTAGTGGTATTGATTGTAGGGGGTGCTGGTGCATTTTTCTTTTTAAATAAAGGCTCTTCTAATAGTGCAAAAAATACTCAGACTCAAAGTGCTAGCTCTGAGTCTGTTATGAATGACAAAAATGTGCATATCAAAAATTTACCCTCTATGATAGTTAATTTAGCAGATCCATCAGGTGATAGATATTTAAAAATTTCTCTTGCTTTAGTGATGAATGGAAAAGAAAAACCAAAAGGCTCTGAATCATCAGGCGATACTCTAGAGGATGCAGCAATTAAAAATGCTATCATTACAGTAATTTCTACAAAAACATCGGATACACTGTTGACACTATCTGGCAAAGAAGAACTAAAAAAACAGCTCATAAAAGCTATAAATAGTGCTTTAGGTGAAGATGCAGTAAGAGATATTTATTTTACTGACTTTATTATACAATGAAAGAAGAAGAATTAGCGCACTTCTACAATGTACCAGTTGAGACATACTATGAACTAGGCAGAGCTAAAGTAAAGCTAAGGGATATTTTACATTGGAGCGAGGGTAGCGTTATAAAATTAGACCGCCTATCTGGAGAATATATCGATGTGTTTATTGAAAATCAGATTTTTGCGAAAGGTGAAGTAATTATAGTAGATGAAAAATTTAGTATAAGGCTGTTCCAAATTTTGACTCCAGAAGAAATTATGGAGTACAGCATAGAATGAAGCTTTTGATAGCTTTTTTGCTTGTATTTTTTGTATTTAGCCCCGTTTATGTTTATGCAGACTCAATAGGTTATTTGGGCTATACCCTCAAAGCACTTGGCAGTGTAATAATAGTTGTGGCATTGCTATTTGCTAGCGTTTGGGCTTTAAAAAAGCTTCAAATTAATACTAAAAAAGGTGGTCGCATCAAAATACTAGATAGAACCTACATTGATAATAAGCACAGTCTTATGATTGTTGAGGTTGAAGAAAAGCAATTTTTGCTTGGTGTAGGAAATGAAGTAAACTTAATAGCACAATTGGGCGAAAATGAAAAAAATAATTAGCCTGTCCATTTTTTTTGTTTTAGTAGGTTTGTGTTTAAATGCTTTAGGAGCCCCTGCGTCTCAAGGACCATCTTTAAGCATAAATTTAAACGGAGCAACAACACCTCAAAATATTTCAAACGCTGTAAAGTTACTTATTTTACTTACGGCTTTGGCTATCGCTCCTTCTTTTCTCATTATGCTAACATCATTTACACGCATAATAATAGTGCTTTCAATCCTAAGGCAGGCAATGGGCCTACAGCAAGAGCCACCAAATCAAATATTGCTAGGTATCGCACTTTTTTTAACTATTTTTATTATGTCACCAACGATTAGTGCGGTATACAACAACGCCTATAAACCATTCAATGAAGGAAATTTAAGTTTAGAACAAGCCTATGATGCGGCTCAAAAACCCATTAAGGCATTTATGCTAAAACAAACACGCCAAAAAGATATAGCGCTTTTTTTGCGTATTGCTAAACAACCAAACCCTCAAAACGAGCAGCAGTTAGGATTAAATATACTTGTGCCCGCATTTATTATAAGCGAGCTAAAGACAGCTTTTGAAATAGGTTTTTTGCTTTATATACCATTTGTTATTATAGACATTGTAGTATCAAGCGTGCTTATGAGTATGGGTATGATGATGCTGCCTCCAGTTATGATATCACTACCATTTAAGTTGCTTTTATTCGTATTGGCAGATGGTTGGAATCTGGTTGTTTTATCTTTAGTTAAGAGTTTTCATTAGGGGGTTTTATGGATGTAGCAACTGTAGTTGGGATTGGCAGAAGTGCTATGCAAATAGCCTTGATGTTATCTTTGCCAATATTAATTGTAAGCCTTGTTGCAGGACTTCTTGTTAGTATTTTTCAGGCTATTACACAGATTCAAGAAATGACCCTAACATTTATACCAAAGATTATTGCAGTTGCTTTGACTTTATTGTTTTTGGCTCCTTGGATGGCGAAGTTACTCACAAATTATACTATTGAGCTATACCAAAACATACCTAATTATATAAGATGAATCAGAGTCTTGCACTGCTAAATGTGCCCTTTTCTGATTTAGAAGTTTTCTTTTTGATTTTTATTAGGGTGGCTTCTATTTTGCTTTTAGCCCCTATTTTTAGTTACAAGTCAATTCCAGCGATAGTTAAAATACTATTTAGCGTTGTTATGGCTTTTGTGCTTTATCCTATTGTTAAAGATTATGTAAATGTAAACATTACAAATACAGTTGAACTTATTGTGCTAATTGTAAGAGAAATATTGCTTGGTGCTAGTTTAGCTTTTTGTATACAATTTGTATGGGCAGGCATTGAGATAGCTGCAGGTTTGATTTCGTTTATGATGGGTTTTAGTATCGCAAATGTACTAAGTCCGCAAACAAACACACAAATATCTATCATTACAGAATTTGAGAGTTTATTTGCTGTTTTGGTTTTCTTGGCTATTAATGGACATTATTTTGTTATACGCTCATTGGTTGAAAGTTTTCAGCTTATACCAATAGGCTCATTTGTAATAAATAAGGGTTTAATTGAGTTTATTGTATATTTGATACTAACGATGTTTTCTGTTTCTGTTCAAATATTAGCACCTGTTGTTGTTGCTTTAATTATAACAAATATCGTTTTTGGCATAATCTCGCGTACTATGCCTCAAATGAATGTGCTTATTGCCTCTTTTCCTATTACGATAACAATTGGTTTATTTTTGCTCGGCGTAACATTTAATTTTGCGGCAAATGTTATGATAAAATACTACTATCAATTGCCTCAGTATTATAATCAAGTGTTTAGGTTTAAATAATGGCAGGCGAAAAAACCGAAAAAGCGACGCCCAAGCGACGCGAAGAAGCCCGCAAAAAAGGTCAGGTTGCAAAATCCATTGAGTTAAATAGCGCTGTATTGCTGTTTGCAACGTTAATTTTCTTTTATTTTAATGCTAATAGTTTCAAAGATACAGTAATTTATTCGTTTAATTATTTTTTAAGCCTGCCCTACCATATAAGTTTGAACACTGTTGGTAGTTTGTATTCAGACATTATGAAAATATTTTTTATGTTTGTTGGTGTATTTTTTATTTTAATTGTTATTGTTGCTTTATTAGTAAATGTTGCTCAAACAGGCATAATGCTTAGTTTTGAAAAATTGAATTTTGATTTAGAAAAACTAAACCCTATAAATGGCATTAAAAACCTTTTTTCGCTTAGAGCTTTAGGTGAGTTAGCTAAATCTATATTAAAGATTATCATTATCTTTTCTATAATGTATTTTTTTATAAAAGCAAAATATAAAAGTTGGCTTGATTTAACGGATCAGCCAATTAATGTGTTTACGATTGTACTTGCAAAAAACATGTTTGCCATTACATTTTATCTGGTATTGTTTATGGCGTTTTTGGCTATTTTAGATTATATGTACCAAAAGTATATTTTTGAGCGCTCAATTATGATGAGCAAAGAAGAAGTAAAAGAAGAGTTTAAACAAATGGAAGGTGATCCAAAAATAAAGGCAAAGATAAGAAAAATGCAAATGGAATTAGCACGCAGGCGCATGATGGAAAATGTTAAGACTGCTGATGTAGTGATTACAAACCCCACGCACATAGCAGTAGCTCTAAAGTATGATCAGTCAAAAATGAATGCGCCCAAAGTAGTTGCCAAAGGCTTAGATGAAGTTGCGCTAAGAATAAAAGAAATTGCAATAAAAAACGATGTGGTTATTGTAGAAAACCCGCCTATTGCGCAAAGTTTATACAAGCAAGCTCAAATTGATAAAGAAATACCTATCGAGCTATACGAAGCAGTGGCCAAAATTCTTTCCTATGTTTATAATTTAAAAAATAAAAAAACTAATAAACTTTTTTAAAAATCATCCGATATACAAGATGGAGGTGTAATATGACTTCACAAGTAGGTTCTAATTTTATATTGGGTTTAGGCAATACGAGTAGCCTTAATCTGCAAAGTATGCTTCAGCAGTTAGTTACAGCTCAAAGTCAGCCAATTATAAACCTCCAGGCACAACAAACGCAGCAGCAAGCATACCTGCAAACATTTTCCAATTTTTCAAGCCAGCTTACACAGTTGCAAACAAGTGCAAATAATGTCATATCAGACCTTACGCAGCAGACTGCAACATCGAGCAATACATCCGTTGCTACGGTTAATACTACACAAAGTACAGCTACTGGCACTCACACGCTTAATGTAACACAACTAGCTCAAGGTCAAGTTTGGGTATCTTCAAATGGTTTTTCTAGCCAAAGTAGCCAAGCCGCAACAGCAAACGGTGTATTTAGTTTTTCGATTGGCAATAATACATATTCAGTAAATGTAAATTCTTCAACTACACTTCAAGGCTTAGCAAACGCTATAAATGCAACTAATTCCGGGCTTAGCGCAAGCATTGTGTACAATGGATCTACATACAACCTTGTATTAAACACGCCTACTGGCACTACAAATAATTTAACGATAAATACAAACAACACACTTGCTGTGTTTGGCTCATCTCCAACCCAAGCTTCACAGGACGCCCAAGCAACACTTGATGGCATAAGTATTACATCACAATCAAACGATTTAAAGAATTACATACAGGGTCTTGATATACAGCTTCAAGGCACAGGTTCAACAACTATTACTCTCAATTATAATACTTCGCAACTAACAAAGGACATGCAAACTTTTGTTGATAACTACAACAATCTATTGAAATATGTTAATCAAAATAATTCTTATAATAGCTCAACAAATATTGCAGGTGCATTTTTTGGCTCAACAGCTATTCAATCTGTTATGTCGGGTTTGAGAAACTCGTTCTTTGGTTTGTTTAACCAAAGCTCAAATCAATCAATTAATTCAGCCATGAGCATAGGTTTATCTTTTGATCGCAACGGTAATTTACAATTTAATAGCCTTGCTTTTCAGCAAGCAGTATCTAGTGATTTTAATGCTGTTAAAAGTGTACTAACAAATTCTTCAAATAACGGCATAATGGATTCCGTTAATAATATGATTAACCAGGCTACGTCAATAAATGGTGGTATTATTACAACCGCTCAAAATGAAATCCGAAACCAAATTAGTTCTATTCAGTCCCAAATAAATACTTTGCAACAAAATCTTCAAACTTACCAGAATAATCTAGTTGTACAGTTTTCACAACTCAATACGGTGATGAATCAAATGCAGTCCCAAAGCCAGTACCTTACTACCATGTTTAATAGCTTAAATGGCAATAGTTCAAGTGGTGGCTAGTTACTAAAAAAAGGAGGAAGACAATGGATATAACAGGTTTAGTTAAAACTAACTCAGCTGTTGTGCAAAACATTAATCAGACTCAGACATATTCACCTCCACAGGAAAATACAAACGATACATCGTTTATTGCTGCAACTAAATTAATACCAGCTAGCCAAAGTTTGCAAAATAACACAGATACAAAAAGTATGAGTAAAAATGATGTAAAAAGTCTGGTTGAAAAACTTAACAGTTCTATTAGTACTCTAAATGATAGTGTTAAATTTAGCTATTCTGAGGATGCGAAGGCTTTAGTAGTAAAAGTAGTAGATAGTAAAACAGGTCAGGTAATTCGTCAGATACCGCCAGAAGAACTTATTAAATTGGAAGCAAGTTTATCTCAATCAATAGGAATAATTTTTAATAGGGAGGTCAAATGATAGTAAGCAGCGCATATAGGGCTTATAAAAATACACTTGCAAACACAACTGACGACAGACTAAACATTATTGCAATAATGTACGATGGTGCATTAAGTTTTGCTGTAAAAGCCAAAGAGGCAATAGAGAACAAAAACATACTTGAAAAAGTATATGCCATTGAGAGACTCAATGCTATTTTGTTAGCATTAAGGAATGTTTTGGATGTAAAAAACTATGAAGAAGCGAGTAAATTTTTAGAATCTATTTATGATTTTTTGCTTTTGCAAACCCTAAAAGCTAACTTAAACAACAATACAGAAGAAATGGATGTAGTTGTAAGGTACTTAAAGCAAATGAGTGAAATTTGGAACAAAGAAGTTCTTAAAAAATAACAAATCGGGGGTTTGGCCCCGTTTAACCCCCCATATGATGTTTATCCAAGGCTTGATATATGTGTATTTAGCTGCTATAATTAAAAAATGGGATGGGTTTATCTAGCACTGGCAATTTTTTTTGAAATTTGCGGCACGACATCTATGCGCTTATCAAATGGGCTAACCAAATTACTGCCTTCTGTGTCTTTGTTTGTTTGTTACGCTGTAAGTTTCGTATTTGCTACAATGGCAACAAAATATTTAAAACTAGCAGTAATGTATGCTGTGTGGTCTGGTGTGGGTATTGTTGCTATTACATTGGTTGATTTGACATTTTTTCACGAAAGGATTAATTCAATTGAAGTTTTAGGTCTAATTCTTATTTTAGCAGGCAGCATAATTTTGAGAGTTGCTTAAACAATGGTAGAGCTATTAAGTCCTGCAGGAAATTTTCAAAAACTCAAAACAGCCATACATTTTGGCGCAGATGCTGTTTATTGCAGCTTTGAGGATTTTGGTTTGCGCTCAAATGCTGGCAACTTCACTTTAAAAGAGTTACAAGAAGCTATAGATTACACTAAAAAAGCGCACAGAAAAATTTATTTAACATTAAATTCTTACTTATTTGACAAAGATTTTACTAAATTAAGGGAATTTTTGTCTTTTTTAAAAAATAACCCACCAGATGCAATTATCGTTAGCGATCTTGGTGTATTAAGCGCTTTGCAAGAAACAAAAATACCACTACACATTAGCACGCAGGCAAATATTACAAACTCTTTTGCTGCTAATTTTTTAAAACAATTTAATGTAGAACGCATTATTACAGCGCGTGAACTTACATTACAGGATTTAAAATTATTTATACAAAATACGAGTTTAGATGTGGAAGTTTTTGTTCATGGCGCTATGTGTATGGCTTATTCTGGCAGGTGCTTTATAAGCTCATATTTGACTATGCGTAGTGCAAATAGAGGTGATTGTGCACAAAGTTGCAGGTGGAAATATACTGTTTTTGAAGATACGCGCAAAAATACACCTATATTTTTAGAACAACACAAAGAAGGTTCATTTATATTTAATTCTTATGATTTATGTGCTTTGCCTATTTTGGATAAAATTATTGCATTAGGTATAAAATCACTAAAAATCGAAGGCAGAAATAAAAGCGACTACTATGTGTCAGTTACAACAAAGTCCTACAGAAAAGCCATTGATAGCTACTATGAAGGTACATTTAAAAAGCATGTGGCATACTTGTACAATCAGCTAAAAAGCGTAAGCCACAGACCATATAGCTTTGGTTTTTTCTTAGCAAAACCCAAACAATACATTAAAAACAGTGCGTATATTCAACCATGCACATATATAGCTGTTGTTTTAGAAAATACTAATGGCAAAATAAAGCTTCTTGTAAAAAACAAGCTTGCATTAGGCTCATTTGAGTTTGTAACGCCAAAAGATAACCTAAAAATTGATATAGATACGATATATGCAAGTGATTTTTCTTGCAAACAGGTAGCCAACCCAGGAGAGATAGTCTACATAAAAAGCGTTGACAATGTAAATAAAAATGATATTCTAAGGTTTTGTGATGAGGGTAATAGCGGGAGCCTACAAAAACAGGCTATTGGAATTTAAAAAAACTAAAGAAATAAGGCCTACAAAACAGATAGTAAAAAAATCTTTTTTTGATACAGTTTCCAACATAATAGATGATTCCATATTTGTTGATTTGTTTGCTGGTAATGGTTTTATTGGTATAGAGGCAATCTCAAGGGGTGTAAAGAAAGTCATTTTTGTTGATAAAGACGATACTTTTATCAAAAGAAATTTGCAAAATTTAAGAGTAGATCCAGAAAAATTTGAAATTTACCGTATGGATGCCTTTTATTTTTTAGGATTGGATATAACACAACAGGCAGATATAGTTTATATCGATGCGCCTTATGCTATGAAAATAGATGATATTGTAGTTTTTTTGTTGAAAAAGCTAAAAAAAGATGCTATAGTGTGCATAGAAAGTGATAAAATGATTGAACACGCAAGGGTTTTTAAAATAAAACAATTTGGCAGTACCTTTTTAAATTATTTGAGGTAATATGGATAAATGTTGTGTAGTAGCGATTGTGCCCGGTAGTTTTGACCCCATTACAAACGGTCATGTGGATATTATTAAAAGGGCTTCAAAGATATTTCATAAAGTGATTGTAGGCGTTGCAAAAAACACCGCCAAAAAGTCTTTTTTTGATTTTGAAGAAAGATTTGATCTTACAAAACAGGTTATGGACGCACTCAATATACCATCTATAAGTGTTGAGAAAGTTGACGGTTTGCTTGTAAATTTTGCAAAATCAAGGGGCGCTCAAGTTATAGTAAGAGGTCTTAGGGCTGTTTCTGATTTTGAGTACGAGATGGAAATGGCTTTTATGAACCGTTCGCTTGCACCAGAGATAGAAATTATATACTTTATGCCGTACATTAAGTATTCTTTTTTAAGTTCGACTATAGTAAAAGATGTATTTGTGAATGGTGGAGACATAAGTGCGTTTGTGTCACCAATAGTAATTGAGCATATGAAAAAAAAATTTAAGGGGGAGAAATGAAAAAAAAACTAGCAGAGCGTATCGGAAGGATTGAGGAATCTATCACAATTGCAATTACGGCCAAAGCCAAAGAGATGAACGCAGCAGGGATAAAAATTTTGTCTTTTGGGGCAGGCGAGCCAGACTTTGATACACCAGATAACATTAAAGAAGCAGCTATTAAAGCTATAAAAAATGGTTTCACAAAATATACAGCAGCAGGTGGCACAAACGAGTTAAAAGACGCTATTATTGAAAAAGAAAAAAAGATTAACGGTGTAGCATATAAAAGGAATGAGATCTGTGTATCTGCCGGAGGTAAACAAAATTTATTTAATTTATCTCAAGCGTTATTTGAAGAAGGTGATGAGGTAATAATTTTAAGCCCCTATTGGGTTACATATGAAGCGATTGTAAAGTACGCTAATGCAATACCAGTAGTGATTACAGCATCTGATAAAACAGGTTTTGTGCCTACACAAGAGCAACTCCTTCAAGCCATAACGCCAAAAACTAAAGCCATTATATTAAACAACCCATCAAATCCGACTGGTGGTGTTTTTGAAAAGAAAGACTTGGAGTTTTTAGCTGAACTTGCACTAAAGAATGATTTTTGGGTCATTTCTGATGAAATGTATGAATCTATTGTCTATGATAACTACAAACCTGTAAGTATTGCCAGTTTTTCAAAAGAAATAAAAGATAAAACTATTGTAGTAAATGGTGTTAGCAAAACATACTCTATGACTGGCTGGCGTATTGGATATTCTTGTGGAGACAGCGAAATTACTGAAAATATGATTAAACTTCAAAGCCAAAGCACATCAAACCCAACATCTATAGCGCAAATGGCTGCACTTGAAGCCTTAACTGGACCTCAAGACAGCATTGAGGTTATGAGAAAAGAATTTGAAAAAAGAAGAAACTATATAGTTAGCGCGCTTAATTCAATAAATGGCATTACATGCTTTAACCCAAAAGGCGCATTTTATGTTTTCCCAAATATTAGCGCTCTTTATGGTAAAAGCATAAATGGGAAAACAATCAATAACTCTATGGATTTTGCAAGTGTTTTATTGGATGAAGCAAAAGTAGCCGTTGTGCCTGGCATTGGGTTTGGTGACGACAATTATGTAAGGTTATCGTTTGCCACAAGCATGCAGGTTATTCAAGAGGGCATAGAGGCTATAAAAGAGTTTGTTTCTAAGCTAAAATAGCTTTTAATGGCTGATGATAAAGACAAAATAATAGTTATAGAAGAAGAGCAAAAGCCTCAAGAAGAAAGCAAAGGACAAGAAAGCTTACTTGAGTCTAGTGAACAAGCAAAGCCACCTAAGAAAAGCAAAAAAAAATTTTTCTTAGGTATAGGTTTTGCTTTTTTTGTTTTAATCGTTACCTTAGTAGCGGTGTTTGTTTTTTTTTCAAAAAATCACTCACCTCAAAAAGTCCAATCACTTCCGCCTAAAAAAATTACAAAAACAAAGGAAAATTTAGACCTTCATTTTATAGAAGGTCTAAATTTAGAGAACAAAGGTAACCTAAAAGATGCAATAGAGGAATTTAAAAAATCCAAAAACTATTTATTTTTGGCTTATTTGAATATTGCAAAAATTTACCAAATGCAAAACAATGAACAAATGGCTTACGAATACATAAAAAAAGCTAGCGATTACCTCAATTCTACGCTTTCAAACCCCAGTGAGTATATAGATTCGTATATGTACCTTTTTAGTTACTACTTAAAAAACAATCATCTAGATGAAGCCAAAAATTTGCTTAATGTGCTAAAAAGTGCACATTTAAAAAATCACGAGATAAAAGTAATGGAAGTTTATTATAATTTTATTACACAAAAAGATAACAAAAATGTACTAGATCAAATCAATAAGATGCTCAAAGAAGGTTACAAAGATAAAATTCTTTATGAAATGGCTGGCTATCTTTTCGCAATTCAAAAAAATTACACAAAAGCTACAGAATGCTTTTTAAAAGTTGACGATTTAAGTTCAAGCGCAAAGCGAAATATCGCTTTTTTAGAATTTGCAAGAAACAACCTAAATAGTGCATTAAATTATGCAATAGATAGTTTAAATAAAAAACAAGACCCCCAGTTAGGATATTTTGCATACTTGCTTGCTTTAAAAAATAATCAAATACAAATAGCATACAATCTTATATCTAATATAAACTCAGATAGTGCGTTAAAAGATTTTGTTGTTGTGCCTACCTTAAACAAAAAAGAATTATTAAAGCAAACAAATTTTAAAGATTATGGTATTTCTTCAGCTTTGCAGTCTTTGCTTATTATGCAATTGATTGATCCTCTTTCTTACAACATAAATCCTTCATCAAGTGTTGAATTTGGTAATATTTATATGAGTTTTGGTTTGTTAAATCAGGCAAAAGAATCTTATTTAAATGCAATTGGTGCAAGCGCAAGCCTCAATTTTGCAAATAAAGCTTACGCTTATTTTAAAGAAAATAACTTGCCTTTAGCTTTAACTTTTTATCAAAAAGCTTATGAAAATAATCCTTCAAACCCTATCCTATACTACAACTTAGCTTTATTGTTCGAAAAAAACTATAATTTTAATAAAGCAAAACAGATGTTTTCGGTTTTAATTAATAGATACCCAAATTTTCCACTACCATACTTTAATATGGCTTTGATAAATTTTGTCGAAGGATCAAGCCAGCAAGCACAAGGCTATTTAAATCAATTTTTATCAAAGTACTCTAGTATTGAAAAAAAACCAAATAGCATATTACCATATAATTCTTATGCAGAAAGTCTACTTGGAAAACTAAAAGGTCCACAAAATATCAGTGTTCAAAATTTTGTTTTACTCAAAGCCATCTCAAATAATGATTTTGACTATTTAAAACTTGAAAAAAATTATTTAAATGATAAATTACGCATAGATATGGGCGATTACAATATGCTAAATGTAGTAAGTGCGTTAAGTAATTTTTATCCAGAGTTGAATAGATTATTAGCTAATCTGTATTTATTAGATGGCAAACCAGACCAGGCAATTAAAAGATTTGCCAATTTAAATGACTACAATGCTCAAGATTACTACAAAATGGCTTTGTGCTATTTATTGTTAGGTTACAAAAACCAAGCAGATAATTATTTAACAAAATCCATATTACTGAGTAAAAATTCTGAAGATAATTATACAAACCCACTATTTGCAAAGCTTGTTATTCAAATAATGGCACAAAATCTAAACGGTATGCAGGCTTTAACAAAAAAAATTAGTTCCAATAAGGGTTTGTTGTCTTTTGATATAGAGGTTAAAAAATGAAAAAAGTGTTAATTGTTGTTGTTTTAATTTTCTTTTTGTTGTTTGTAGGATTAGCTTCTTTTGTAGTATCTTTGTATATAGATACAAACAAAGATTTTCAAACACTTATGAGTGGGAGTTTTTTCCCTGTACCTACCACTGTTTATGATGCTTCTGGCAAGAAAATAGCTATTTTTGGGGCACAGCGCAGGCAAGTTGTGGGTTTTAATCAAATATCTAATAATATGAAAAAAGCTATACTAGCAGCAGAGGATGCGCGTTTTTATGAGCATGGCCCCATTAGTTTTCGTGCAATTGGGCGCGCTTTCTTTGAAGATATAATTCATGGTCGTATTGTGCAAGGTGGTAGCACCATCACACAACAGCTTGTAAAAAACCTTTATTTAACACCATCAAAAACGATTTACAGAAAATTAAAAGAAGCAGTTCTTGCTTACAAGATTGCTAACCACCTTACAAAAAATGAGATTTTGACGCTTTATTTAAATACAGTGTACTTTGGAAATGGCGCTTATGGTATCGAATCTGCTAGTGAAATCTATTTTGATAAACATGCAAGCGATTTAACTATTGCAGAATCTGCTATGCTTGCAGGTCTTGTTCAGGCACCAAACGCCTATAACCCATATTATCATCCAGAATTAGCTGCAAAGCGCACTATTTATGTCTTAAATAATATGCTTGAAAATCATTTTATAACGAAACAACAGTATTTAGAGGCTGTTAATTCAAAAATTGTTTTAGCTCATCAAAATGACATGGTTAAATATGGCTATGACCCAAAGGCTGCTTATTTTATCGAATATGTGAGGTTGTGGCTGTTGAATAAATACGGTGAAGATATTGTAAACAAAGGCGGTTTAAAGGTATATACAACGCTTGATATGAATATGCAGCGTGATGCTTACAATGCGGTAAGAGACGGGATATTGAGGTTATCAGGTGGTAAATACAATGGTCTTGAGTCAGCACTTATTTCGATAGACCCAAGAAATGGTTATGTGAAAGCTTTAATAGGCGGTTTTGATTACCAAATTAGCCAATACAACAGAGCTGTACAGGCTAAAAGACAGCCAGGTAGTGCTTTTAAACCAGTTGTTTACCTAACAGCACTAGAGCAAGGTTGGAAGCCAACAGATACAATTGCAGATGAACCCATAGAGTTTAAAACAGGTAATAAAATATGGAGACCAGAGAACTACTCGCGTACCTTTCATGGCCAAGTTACGCTTCAGTATGCTTTAGCCCACTCTGTGAATGTTGCTACAATAAATTTGTTGTCAAAAGTTGGTGTTGGAAATGTTATTTCCAATGCTCGTAAATTAGGCATAACTGAGCATATACCAGACAATTTAACCATAGCATTAGGTTCTTTCTCTACAACTTTAGCACAACTTACAAGGGCCTATTGCGCATTTGATAACATGGGGTATCTGCCAAAATTAATATTTATAAGAAAAATTACCGATAAAGACGGCAATGTAATTTATGAAGATAAACCTGAATTAAAAAATGTTTTTCCTCAAGATATTGGCTATGTGCTTGTTAAAATGATGCAGGATGTAATAAAAGAAGGTACAGGTGTAGCAGCCCAAGCTCTTGGCAGACCTGCAGCAGGCAAGACTGGTACTACGAATCAATCTCGTGATAACTGGTTTATTGGTTTTACACCGCAGTTAGTTACGGGTGTTTGGGTAGGCTACGATGATTACCGCTCGTGTGGACCAACGGCGGTTGGCGCTACATTGGCTTTGCCTATATGGCTTAATTTTATGCAAAATGCTTTGTCTGGAAAACCCATAGAAGATTGGTCGCCGCCACAAAATCTACCTGCATGGGCGCAGGCTCTATACCTTAACCAAAATATGACAAACACTACAAACTCTACAAATGCTACAATACAAACACCAATAAATGCCACAAATTCAACTTACTAACGTTGGCAGTCAAAAACGCATAGATTCGTATTTGGCTGAAGTTTTGGAAATACCTAGAAATCAAATTCAAAAATGGATTGAAAATGGTAAAGTTTGTGTAGAAGGCTCTGTTGTAAGAAAAAATTACAAATTAAAAGGCGAAGAGAAAATTACCTTTGAGCCCATTGAGTTTGAAAAACCAAACCTTAAAGTTTCTGACTGTGATATAAAAATATTGTATGAAGATGAATTTTTAGTTGTGGTTGATAAACCAGCAGGTATAGTTGTACATCCTGGTGCTGCAAATGAAGAGTTTAGCGTAGTTGGTGCACTGCTCTACAGAGGTGTAAAGTTGTCAGATATCGGTGCCCCCCTAAGACCTGGTGTGGTTCATCGCATAGACAAAGACACAAGCGGTGTAATCGTTTTGGCCAAAGATAACAATGCACACTTTAATCTTGCAAATCAGTTTGCCGCACACATTTGCAAACGCTATTATATAGGTGTATGCGAGGGACATCTAAAAGATTATTATGGTACAATAGAAACACAAATAGGTCGACACCTAAAAAATCGAAAAATTTTCAGTGTAGCGCCTGGCAAACATGCTATTACTCACTACAAAGTTATTATGAGACTAAAAAACGCTAGTGTTGTGCGTTTTGAATTAGAAACAGGCAGAACGCATCAGATTCGCGTTCATATGCAGTATTTAAACAACCCCCTAATAGGCGATAATGTCTATTCAAAGTCCAAATCGAAACTAATTACAAGACAAGCGTTACATGCATTCTATTTAGGATTTTATCATCCGACAACCAATAAGTTTTTAAAATTTTATTCTAAACTTCCACAAGATATGTTGAAACTTATTGAATTTCAAAATAATTGATTTTAAAAGCTTTTAAAAGAAACTATTGACAATTTTTACAGTATGCTTTATAAAAACTTGTAAGCGCCAGCGTAGCTCAGGGGTAGAGCAACTGATTCGTAATCAGTAGGTCGGAGGTTCAAATCCTCTCGCTGGCTCCACTTTTTTTTAGTTTATCTTGAGACAAAATTACGCGCTTAAGTTTTAAACCTTTGTTTGATAAATACTAGCAAAATTAAAAAAATAAGAGAAACCCACATCATTATATGGAAAGCATCTTGGTAAGATATGACAAGCGATTGTGTATCTAATGTATTATTTAGCATAGCTATACCCACTTTGTATGTATCGGGGAATGAAAAGCCTCTTGTTACCAAATACTCTCTTAAGTGCCCAAATAATGTATTAAAAATCTGGCTTGATTGAGAAAAATGCGATACCAATGTATCTCTATGAAAAGCCTCCCGCCTAGTTATTAGTGTATCTATTACAAAAGATATACCAAAGCTTCCCCCTATGCTACGTGCAAAGTTTAGTACGCTGCTTGCTTCATTCATGTCTTCATTCTTGAGAAAAACAAAAGCAAGCACATTTATGGGAATAAACACAAGCGGTAAACCAAAACCTATTAATATCCTACCTAATGTTATGTATTCTGGAGACGCATTAAGGTTTATCTGTTCCATAAAAAAAAGCGAATAAAATATTATTAAAGTGCCAAAAAATATAGCTATTTTTAAATTTATTCTGCTGTATAGTCTTCCAAGAAAAATGCTTACAATTAAACTTGCTATACCACCTGGCATCATAATAAGGCCAGCTGTATAGGCATCATAGCTTAGAAGTGTTTGGACTAAATCTGGCAAAAGCGTTACGGTGACAAAAAAAGTAAAGCCTAAGAAAAACATAGCTATTGTGCCTATTGCGTAATTTCTATCTTTTAGTAGAGAAAACCTTACAAAAGGTTTGTCTGAAAAATAGTTTCTTATCAAAAACATAGATATAAAAAAGAAACTCAAAAGAGATAAAATAACTATAAAATTTGAATTAAACCAATTATCTTCTTGTCCTCTATCAAGTAAGGTCTGTAGAGAACCTATGCCAATAGTAAGAAAAAGTAATGCTAAATAATCAATCTTTAATTCTTTTTTTGCTTTGGCGTAATCTGGATCAAATATAAATAAGATTATCATAATTACTGCCAATACACCAAAAGGTACATTGATTAAAAACATCCAGCGCCAAGAATAGTTATTAACGATGTATCCCCCAAGAAACGGCCCTAGTATTGGACCAAACATAACACCAATTGAAAATATACTCATTGCTTGTGTGCGCTTTTCTAATGGAAAGCTCTCCATCAAAATAGCCTGAGATAGAGGCATAAGTGTCCCACCGCTAAAACCTTGCAGTGCTCTAAACAAAAGTAGCAAATCTAGGTTTGGGGCAATACCGCATAAAAAAGAGGTTGTTGTAAAACCTACAACCATTGCTAAAAAAAACTTCTTTCTGCCAAATTTTTGAGAAAAAAATCCAGTAACTGGCAAGATTATGGCACTTGCTGCAATATACACAGTTAGAGTCCAAGCCGCATCGTCTGTGGTTACAGATAAAGGACCTGCAATGTATGGCAGTGCTACACTTACAATAGATGTATCCATTAGTACCATAAATGTAGGTATCATAACCGTTAATGCTATTAAATAGGGGTTTACTTTCTTTTCCATTTACTCTCTCATAAACATTTTAGTATTTACTTAAGCATTTTCTTATTTTTAAAAAATTTAACATACAAGTAAATATTTAAAAACATTACCGCACCGTATAAAAAGAAAGGCGCTTCAATAGAATTTAACAGAAAAAAATCACTTGCTACAAATGTACCAGCAGCAGAAGCAGATAACCTTGAAACCTGGTTGATACTTAAAGCCCTTGTAGTTTCTGAAGCATCTACCATTCCTACCAATGTAGATTGTTGAATTGGAAGAGCCATCATTCTTAGAAATGGTGAAACTAGGTATATAATTAAAGACAAATAAAAAATTCTAACCACTGGGAAAAAAACCATTAGTATAGCACCTAAGCCTCTTGTTACGGTTATGCTCTTTAAAAAACCATACCTTTTGTCTAAAAGGTTTGCAAACATGGGAGCAAATGCCGCTACTACAGAACCAGCAAAGGAATAGATAGACATTTGAGATTTTGGTGTATGGTAAACAATAATAAAAAAAGGTATCATAAATGGCATAATCAAGCCTTGCGAAAGACCGTTTAACATTCCAACAACAGAAAACTTAAATATTGCGCCCTTTGCTTTAAGAGCAGTATTAGCTTTTTTGTTTTTTGTTTTAGCTCTAACGGGAATCATTATCATTACAGACAAAAGCGATGCTACACTAGCAAAAATAAACAAAGTGTAAGTGTTTGAGATTTTTCCCAAAAGCATGCCTACTGCACCAGATATACCACCTATAAACATTAACTTAGAGAACACCTTAACCCTTCCTTGTATATTCACTAGATCGCTTACCAGTGCATTCATTAAAGGTATAGCGGCACCCCCTGTTACACCACCTGCTAATGTGCCCGTATAACCACCCAATACAGCAGCAAGAAAAATAAAAATTATATTGTGGGAAAGTAAAATTATTAAAGAACTCAAAGGTAGCAAAAGCAGCGTAAAAATTAGCGTGTACTTTTGATTCCACAAATCTGCAATATATCCGCTTGCCAAAGATAAAAGTGCAGTAGAAATCGTAGCTGCCGTATAAATAATGCCCAACAAAAATGGACTATAGTGAAGGTCTTTGAGTAAGAAATAAGGAAAGGCTATTGTTATTATACCGCCTGATAGGCTCCTTAATACCCTACTTAACAGTATAAACTCTATATCAAAACTTTTTTGACTTACTTTGCTACTAATAAATTTCACAATAAACCTAAAAAAAATTAATCAATCAAACGTATAATTAATCATTTTAATTCAAAAGTCAATACAAAAAAACAAAACACTTTTAATGACGCAATTAAACTAGTCATAAAATGAATTTTCTGCAAAAAATACCAGAATTGATTAGTTTTTAGTGGGTTTTTTAAAACTATACCCTTAAGCTATTTCTAAAATATAAAAAGCTTCCTATCGAGAAAAGTTGCGCGGTTACCGAGAAAATTACAAGATATAATGGCGAGATACCGTATAGTATACCACATAGGTTCTTCAAGTTGTTTTCTCACATTAGATAGATGTTTTTCAAAAAACTTTTGAATTATAAAAATACTTATTCTATGTGTCAAGTTATATCAATTTCCAAGACTCTCATTAACAAGCTGTGCAATATGCATTACTTTTACATTACCGCCTTTTTTATCTATTAGTCCTCTAATTTGAAGCATACATGCAGGACATCCTACAAAAACCATATTTGCAGTTGAGCTTATAATGTCTTTGTACTTTTGGTTTCCAAGTTCTCTTGAAATCTCAGGAAACTTAACTGAGTAAGAGCCAGCCATACCGCAGCATTGGTCTGAATGTTGCATTTCTACAAAGTTAGTGTCAAACGCTTGATTTAAGAGGTCTCGGGGTTGTTTTTCTACGCCAAGCACTCTTTTTAAGTGGCAGGAGTCATGGTATGTGGCAATACCTAAATTTTTCAGAGAAGGAAGTTTTATATGTTTTTCATTTAGATAATCACTTACGAAGCTTGTGTATTCTCTTACCCTTTCTTTGTACTTTTTTGCAAGCGCAAGATAGATTGCGTCGTCTTCAAATATCTTTGGATATCTTTCCCACATTTCTACGCCTGTGGGGCAAGCTATAACTATGTAGTCTGGATCGAGTTTTTCCATTGCATCGAGGTTTTGCATAGCAACCTTTTTTGTAGTTTCTTTATCTCCTGTTAGGTACATTGGTGTTCCACAGCAGGTTTGCTCTTTTGGAAAGAAAACACTAAATCCCAATTTATTTAAGCTTTCTACTACGGCTTTACCAGTTTGGGGATACACAAAGTCAATCAAACAGCCAACAAAAAAGGCTATCTTTTTGTTTTCTGTCTGTGGTTTTTGTTTTATGGTATCAAATGAATCCCTAAAAGCCACATCAGCAATAGTTGGCAGGGATCTATCTTTTGTGTATTTTGATAAAAACAAAGGCAAGTTTCTTATAAACTGCGTATTTTTGCTAAATGGTCTTTGGCCTAACTTTGCAAGCTTTAGCATATTGTGAAATACTGATCTGTTTGACATGATGTTTTGGAAAGTAACTTTAGGTACAGTACTTAGGCCTTCTTTTTCTACGCTTTTTTTCCTCATTTCAATTATCAAATTTGGTATATCAATATTTCCTGAGCATACTTCATTGCACCTTCCGCAGGTAATGCATAAGTTTTGTATCTGATCTGCAGTGGAAGCACTTCCAATAAATGCGTTTAATAGCGCCCCTATGCCACCTGTATAGATATGACCAAACACATGGCCGCCTACTAAAGCATACACAGGGCATACATTCGTGCAGGCTGCACACCTTATACACTGGTAGAGTTCTTTAAATATAGGGTCTTTTGCCATTTCTAGTCTGCCGTGGTCTACTAAAATAACATGGAGCTCTTTTTTTTCAATTGAGTAAGTGCCGTCTGGCTTTTCAACTAAAGCTTCTGATGGACCGGATATGATGTTTACATAAGATGTTAGTATTTGGGCTGTGCCGCTTCGTGGTAGGGTTCTTAGAATGGGTATTGCATCTTCAAAGTGCTCAACAAGCTTTTCATATCCTACAAGTATTATATGTGTGCTTGGCAAAGAAGAGGTGAGTCTTGCGTTGCCTTCATTTGTTAATATGAACATTGCCCCATTCTCAGCTACTGCTATATTGCATCCAGAGATTCCAAGATCTGCTTTTAAAAACTTTTCTCTTAACTCCACACGTGCAGTATGAACAAGAAATTCAATATCGGGCTTCATGTTTTTGCCCAGTTGTTTTTCAAAGTAATCTGCAACTTGCTGTCTGTTTAAGTGTATAGCAGGCATTACCATATGCGATGGTCTGTGTCCTGCAATCTGTATAATCCACTCACCTAGGTCAGTTTCTTGAGACTCTATGCCTGCTTGTTTGAAGCTTTGTGCTAGCTCTACTTCTTCTGAAAGCATTGATTTGCTTTTAACAACCAATTTCACATTTTTTTGCTCGCATATGTTTAGTATATAATCAACTACATCTTTATCTGTTGTTGCTCTGTAAAACTTTACTCCATTTTGCTCAAGGGCTTTTTGAAATTTCTCAGCAAGCTCTTGAACTTTGTCAACTGTGTTTTGCTTTATATGGGCAATATCGCTTCTTAAAGCTTCAAAGTCGTAGCCTAAAAAAGCCCTTTCTCTTGCTTTTGGGTACTCTTCGTAAAACTTAGTGAGGTTTTTCTTTTGAACACTGTCGTTTAGCTTTTCATTTATTTTATCTTTAAACTCTTTTTTATTCATTATCATTCTCCTGTATAAATATTACAATAAGCTTGCCTGGGCCGTGAACACCAATTGTGAGAACTCTCTCAATGTCTGCTGTAATACTTGGTCCTGTTATGAAGCTAATATGTGAAGCATCAAAGATATGGGTCTTTAATATCTCAAAAGCTGATTCAAAATCCTTAACAATTCTATTTGCTCTAACCAAAGCTATATGTACATTTGGCATAGCTGAAACCAAACGCTTCCATATAGAGTATGAGTACTCAACCAAAGTGCCGCTTTCTGCTATGGCAAATTCTACTTCAGAAATGCCAATATCTGCGCTATTTGCTACTTTTTTATCACCAGAAAAGTTTATGCTTATAGAGTTTTCTTCCAAACCCTGCAAAATGTCTTTTACAAGCACAGAGTCGTAAGCAATGATATGTTCTGCGTCTGTGCGTTTTATAATATTGCTTAAAATTAGTCTTGCTGATTCTATACTGCATTTATATACTTCTACGGTGTCGCCTTTGCCTGTTTTGACCTTTTTCTCAAATGTTTGAAAATTGGATAAATCATTATTTGAAAACTTATCGTCCCACAATGCTAACTGCATTAAAACCTCCATTAAGCTTGCAAAAATAGGGCTTAATTATTTCATAAAAATTTTTCTTCCTTAGTCTATTGTCTAAAATGTATATATATTCAGACAAAATATCAAGCCTTCCTTATATTAAGTGCGTTATTTGCTATCTTTAGAGGTTAATAAAGTATGCTAGCTTAAAAACTAGCATACAAAAAAGATATGAAATTATTTGCCTTTTGGCTTTGGTTTTTCTTTTGGCATAAAATAATGCTCCTTTGTTATTTCTTTAGAGGAGCTTTGCTCCTACTTGTTTAGGATTACAAACTGGTCATTTCTGTTTTTAGCCCATGCGTATTCGTTGTTTTCTGGATCAACTGGTTTTAGTTTACCATTGCTTAGCGTTTCAATTCTTTCTGCTGATATGCCGTGCATTACAAGATAATTCTTTGCTGAGTCTGCCCTTCTTTGACCTAATGCTAGGTTATAGGCTTCTGTGCCTCTTTGATCGCAGTTGCCTTCAATTTTAATTCTGATGTTTGGATGTTTTGCCATATAGTCAGCTATACCGTCTAAAACCTTCGGCACATTTTGGTTAATACCCCATTTGTCAATATGGGTTAGATTAGCTTTGTTGAAGTTAAAGTGAATGCGTTGGAATATTTCTTTCAGCATTTGCTCTTGACTTACAGACGGTGCTGTAGTGGGAGTAACTGCAGGTGTAGCGGTTGGCTTTTGAACCTCTTGCTTTGTCGGTGCTGTTGTTGCAGCAACCGGCTTTTTAGGTGCGGTGGAGCAACCATAAGCCAAAAAAGAAGCACAACAAATAGCTGCGAGAGAAATAACACTTTTTCTCATAATTTAAACCTCCAAGATAATTTTCAAGATTTTGATTTTACTAAATAATTAGTAAAATACAATGTTTTATGCGTTACTTTTTTGTATTTTTTATGTAATAAATTAAAGATGAATTTAAAAATATGCCTTGCGTTAAGCAAGGCATTAAAAATCAAAAGGGGTTTGAGCCTTTAACTATTGGTATATTTGGGTTTCTTGATGCACTTACCATTGAGCCGTTGTAAACCCACACTAGTTTATCATTGAATAAAGCATTTGCTACAAACCATAAGCTACTGCCTAGTCTTGCCGTGTTGCAGTAGGAAATAATTGGTTTATTTAGATTCACACCAACTTTCTTAAAGATTGCTTCAATTTCGGATGGTGTTTTTAAAACATAGTAGTTATTTACTTTTTTCATGTATTCAGATGCTGGCAAATCAATAGCACCCTTTATGTGACCATGTCTGGAAAGACGCTTATCGCTTGTTAGTTCCCCTGTATATTGATTGAGAGGTCTTGCATCTACAATCTGAATCTTATTTTCATTATTAACAGCCCAAACTACAAAATTGCTAAAACAGTAGGTGTTTGGGTTGTTGTGTTCAATCACAAAATTCGATTTTGGTAGCTTAAACACATTGTGTTGAATAGGTCTTTTTTCATCTCTCCATTTTTCAAAGCCACCATTCATATAGTATACATTCTCAACTCCAGCCCAATGAAGTGCTAACATTACCCTAGTAGCATTAGTAAGAAAAAATGCCCCTTTTTTGCCACCAGCATAAACTATTGCTGTGTCGTTTGGCATTATACCAAGCTTGGATAAGGCTTGTTGGATTTGTTGATTTGAGGCAATACTCCTTGCTTTTACATTTGAGAACTTCATAGCAAATAATGGACCAGTGGATGGCAAACTTATAGCATCTGGCAAATGAGATTGCAGGTATGCTTTTGCATCTCTAGCATCTACAATAACCACATTCTTTTTACCAATTAGGGAAGCTACCTGTGAAGTTGACATAACGCCAACTTTTGCAATAGCTAAGTTAAAACCAAACAGCATCAAGGAAACGGCAACGAAAAAAATACGCTTTAACATTACGACACCTCCTACAAAATTACTATAATAATTAAGTCATTGTATTATTAAATTATAATTGATTATTTATTAAAAAGAATAGACTGTAAATGAAAAAGCTATTAACACCTAGTTTTTTCTAGGTGTTAATAGCTTTATAGTGGAACATCATGTGTATAATAAACGTTAGGTAGGGTTCCATCTTGTGGCTTTAAAACATGGTATGCTGTAGCTTCTTTTAATATTTGAGAAACTATAGAATCTGTTTTATTTAAATCACCAAAGTTTCTTGCATGCATAGGGCATGCTTCCACGCAAGCAGGTAGCAATCCTTTATCTAGTCTTGGTAAACAAAATGTACATTTATCCACAGAGCCCAATTCTTCATTATAGTAGCGTGCGTCATAGGGGCATGCTTCCATACAAGCTTTACATCCAATGCACTTATTAAAGTCTACCAAAACAATGCCATCGCTTGAGCGTTTGTAACTTGCACCTGTTGGACACACCCAAACACATGGAGGATTGTCGCATTGATTACATAAAATTGGTAGCCAATTCATCTTGTAACTATCGCTTTGAGCTTTTCCAATATAGAGCACTTTTGTACGGTAGTCTTGAGGATTTTTTGGTATATGCCACGTATTTTTGCATGCAACTTCGCATGCTTTACACCCAATACATCTATCTTGAACAATAACCATAGCATAGTTGTGAATTTTTTTAGGTTTTCCTTCTTTTATCAAACTTGGAGGGTCCCACTCATTTTTTTGATCAAAAACTATCGGAAGAGGTATAAATGAAAATACAACAATACTCCCTAAAATGCCTTTAATAAAGTCTTTTCTTTTCATAGACTCCTCCCTTAGAGTTTCTTAAGAGGTTCAGGAGGTTTTGGAATTTTTGCACCGTGACATTCTGCGCAGTTGAATTGCGCTGTGATACCTACTTTCGTTGGTGCAAACCATGCGATGTTTTCACTGTATTGTCCCCTGTGCCATTTATTTAGTTCTTCTATAAGCTTGTATGCAACGCTTGCAGCTACACGAGCACAACGATCTTTTCTTTCAGGACTATTTATAGGATAACCACTTGCGTGCATCCATTTACCCACACTGATATGGCATAGTGGAGATTCACTTACTGTATGGACAATGCTGTTTTTATTAGCTTTTGGATTTTTAGGTACAAATATAGGCATATCTGCATGCGAATACCAATCAAGCATATTTGAAGCTATTATGTGTCCATCTTCACAGCCTTCCTGTGTCATTGGTCCGATTATACAACTTGCAACTACTGCAGCACCATTTACTGAGCCACATAATGTGCCCCAACCTGCAAGTCCACCCTCAAATATTGCAAAAGGATCAATAGGAAAGGATTTGTAAGGCTCTCCCACCTTTTGTGCTAATTGAGAAAAAATACTGTATATTACCGTACCACCGCACCAGAGTTTGTACCATTTTTCATATGCAATTTGTGCTGTTACAACAGGGTCAAGTTCTACATAAGGCCAAGGATACTTATTTGGACTGTGAGATATACTTGAAGCAAGCTTTGAGTTTTGTGCTTGCGCTACTTGTGTAGTGAATTTACCAATCAAAGCGCCAACACCAAGAATACCTGCTTTCGAGATTATGTCTCTGCGTGATAGCTTATCGCTCATCAAATACCTCCCTAATCGTTATATAAAAATATATATATCGATTTTTAAAAAAAAGTCAAGAGAATTTAAAAAATTGTTTCTCTATAGCCGTTTGTGACTATAGAGTACAACTGAAAAGATCAATAATTTTAAAAAATGGTAAAAAACTTTAACTTAAAAGAAAAGTTTATAATCCATCTAATGCCGTCAATTTAAATACAGACAAAAGGTATTGGATTTTATTTTTTTGTGTGTAAAAGCTTGTTTTTTTCTAAAATTTGACAAAACTTTTATAGTTTAGTATTTTCTAATCATGAACGAAGACGAAATGTTTATGAAAAAAGCTATAGAGCTTGCAAAAAAAGGTTTGCATAAAACATGCCCAAAC
>Ga0315298_1003478_pt1 | contig 24977 bp, 21 predicted proteins | sample WHS_1_MG_FD_203077 | JGI IMG/M metagenome (GOLD analysis project Ga0315298, IMG submission 203077) | Extremophilic microbial mat communities from Washburn Hot Springs, YNP, Wyoming, USA - WHS_1_MG | ecosystem: Environmental > Aquatic > Thermal springs > Hot (42-90C) | place: USA: Wyoming... | reverse complement strand
TCTGGGTTCATCCGCTGCAACACGACTTCCGAACACATCTCTGCAACGGGTAGATATGACGCCTGTCTCGTCATCCGGCGTCAACGGCAGGCCGTTAGAAAAGATCTGTGTAATAGACAGGTAAGGGCATGCCTAACGATAATGCCGAGACAAGTACAGCAACAGCCAGGATGCTGCGAAGCGCTCTCATGACGGGTCCTCGGTGGTGTGCAATTGCCGGATGCACCATGCGTCCAGCCCTCCTGACGAAAACGCAGCGAATCCCGCCAGGTTTACCGGACGATCATCCGTCAAAGAGATAGCTAAATTATGCGTCCTCGCCGCGCACTCCTGAAGTTTGACTGAGCGCGACCCGCACGCGTCGACCCAGGCCGCTCAGGCGCGATGCCGGTTCGTTCGAAAAGACGAAACGGATGTATTGTGCGCCATGGGTATCGCCCCAGCCGGACATCGTCGTGGCGCAGATGTTCTGTTCAAGGAGGCGGGCCGAAAGGATCGCCCCATCGATCCGGAAATCCGATGTACGCAGCAGCATCGACCACCCGCCGGCAGGAAGCCCGAAAGGCAGGCCCTCCAACTCTCCAGCCATGACGTCGCGGCGGGTCTGCAGTTCTCGTATATAGGGCGCCAGCCCGAGCTCTGAGTTCTCAAGAGCCGTCGCCACCGCATCTTGTGCAATGCCTACGGGCACGACAACATTAGCCAGCGAAACCGCAACTAAATCAGGCATGAACCGCTCTGGTGCGATGATCCACCCTACGCGCCAGCCGATCATGCGTAACTCCTTTGCGCATGAGCCCACAGTGATCGTGCGTTGAGCCATACCTGTCAATCCCGCCGGGTGGACTACTGCGCGATCATCGAACAACAGACGTTCCATCGCGGTATTGAGGATAAGAGTAATGTCATGCGCGCAGCACAACTCTGCGACAACCGACCAGTCGTTGGCCGTGAGATATCCCCCGCAGGGCATCGACGGAGACATCAGTAGCATCGTCGTGACTTTTGGGCCAATCGCTGCCCGCAGCGCGGCCAGATCGAGTTGCCACAGACCGCCCGGATTAAATGTGAACGGGACGAACTTCGGAACACCGCCGACGAGACGGATGCGGTTGAGCAACCCAACGTAAGTGGGGTCGGTGACGATGACTTCGTCACCAACCTCGACGGTCGCAAGCAGCACGTTCAGGATCCCTGACAGGCCGCCTGCTGAGATGATGCAGTTTCGTTCTCCGGAATACGATACGCCTGACAGCCGAGAAACATGCTGCGCGGCAATTTCCCGTAGACGTGACTGTCCGACGAAGGGCAAATAGCTGTTGTCGGAATCGTTTGTGGCGGCTCGGCGCGTGCGTTCAGCGGCAGCTGGATCGGGCGGAATGTCGGTATCGAGGTTCTCCAGACGAAGGAAGTCATCTCTCGAGGCGTCTGCAATCGCGCCCATCTGATCAACACCGATGCCTGCGATGTGCTGGAGGCGAGCGGGTCGCGCCTGTGGCATGTTGAATTCCTGAAAGCAACGATCAAGAGAGATGCCAGCACAGACCGCGTCACCTATGCAAGCGTGGCTCCGCGTCCATGCCTCCTCGAGTTGTGCCCCTGGACGCGTTCCAGAAGCAAATGTTGCGCAGAAGCAACGATCCGCCGACGCAGAACAGAGGGGTATTCGTGCCCGGATGGCGACAACGTGGTGAATTTGCAAATCCGCATCGGCGGCGAGTACAGTTCTTGCGCACTGTTTGCGACAGCTTTCGTCGGGGCGTCCTGGCCAGCGACGTCTAGCTGTACGCAGCAGCTCTAGGTCTTGAGGGGACACGTCCTAGGAGTCATCAGAACAATGCGCAGAAATTACACAGTGATTTTCGCGGTAGCGGGCATTCTCGGACTCGCCGGCGCCAAACCGGCCAATGCGGCCGCGCCACAGACAAGCTTGGTGCCCTCGGAACGTCTGACAGAAATCGTCGTCACCGCGACTAAGCGCAAGACGCTCGCGCAAGACACACCGATCAGTATGACGGTGCTCACCGCGGCGAACATCGCTGACCGCGGCCTGATGGATTTCAATACCCTTGCGCAAGGCATTCCGGGCCTTTCGATGCGTACCTCGGGGCCCAATGAGACTGAATACGAAATGCGAGGCTTGAACTCTTCTGGCGGCAATACATCAATGGTCGGCGTGTACCTTGGTGATATTGCGCTGTCGGCGCCTGCCTCGGAGCAGCTCGGCAAAGTGATCATCGATCCGAATCTCTATGATCTACAGCGAGTCGAAGTCCTACATGGCCCGCAGGGAACGCTGTACGGATCGAGCTCAATGGGCGGTACCGTTCGCCTCATTCCTGCCAGCCCCGAGCTCCGCCATTTCGACGCATCTGGAGAGACTGTCGTCTCCGACACCGGTTCTGGTGGCGGCATCAATTTCACCCAAAACGGCATGGTGAATCTGCCATTTGGGTCGACCGCCGCGTTGCGTCTAGTGGGCTCGCACACCACGACCAGCGGCTGGTTGAATCGTTACGTACTCGCCGATGGATCAGTGCAATCGGACACCTGCCCAAGCACGCCCTGCTATCGGCCCAGCAATTTTTACACTGCGCCACTCATCTCGACCACCTCGAACGCCAATTCATCCACTGATGACTCATTTCGGGCCATCCTGCTGTATCAACCGAATGATCAGCTGAAAATCACGCCGATGCTTATGTGGCAGCAGGATACGGCGAACGCACCAAACGCCGTGGACGTGAATGGCTCACCGACAAATCCGAGCATGCCAGCACAGAAGGGGCATTATGAGATCTATCAGACGTCTGAGCCGCAAACGGACCGCTTCACTCTCGGCAGCCTGAAAGTTCAATATGCGATCACCCCGGATATCGCGATGACTTCGATTAGCGGGTTGTGGTCTAACCACGCATTGGTTTCACAGGACGGTTCCGAGGAGAACGCAAGCTCAGCAGGTCTCGGCTCCGCGACCCAGGCATTTCCCTATGACACTTCTGCGGGCGGCGTTGGCCCGACAGGTCCGGGGCCATTCGGTCCCGGTGTGGAGGAGCGTGATTACACACGGCAGATCAGTGAAGAGTTACGCGTCGCTTCAACCGGTAACGCACCCCTTCAATGGCTGCTGGGATACTATTATCAAGACCTGAATTCAGAATGGGACATGTGGTCCGTCAACCCGCAGGCAGGGCCCATTGCGAATGTTTATGTCGATTATCAGCCACAAACAATTCTGCAAAACGCCTTTTTCGGCAACATCTCCTGGCGATTTGCCCACGGACTGACCGCCTCCGCAGGGGTGCGCTGGTATCACTACTCATACGCCCAGACCAATTCGGAGTACGGAGACTTCACGCCGTATGGATTTGCGAACCTGTTGAGCGGGGCGCCCACGGTGGCCGGCAACACCCAGCCGTTTAACACCAACGCTGGGGGCAGTGCGAGCGGTACGAATCCGCGGTTTAACCTGACGTGGCAGATCGACGGAAACCATATGGTGTATGCCACGATCGCCAAGGGCTTTCGTCTCGGCGGTACGAGTCAGCCGTTCGTCGGCTACAATTACCCCGTCACCCCTGCTATCTGTGCAGCGCCGACTTCCCTGGTTCAGATCCAGCAGTGCGGTCTGCAAGCAAAGCTTTCCGCAACCCCGACTCAGGCAGGAACAACGTATACATCGCTCGCAAACTTCCCAAACGTCAATTCTCAGGGCGTGCCTCAGTTCAACTCCGACTCGGTTTGGGATTATGAAATCGGAACCAAGAACGAGTTCTGGCACCAGCGAGCCCTGTTCAATCTCACCGCATACTTCGAGCGTTGGATGGATCCACAAGTCTCAACTAATATCGCTGGCTTTGGATTCACGGTGAATGGTGGTAACGCCAACATCTACGGACTTGAGACGGAGTTTCGCGCCGATCTCGGTGACGGCTTCGAATTCGCGACCGACTGGGGCTATACCCACAGCGCGTTCCTCACCAATAGCGCCATCGATGGGATTCCGAAGGGCTATTCGGTTCCGGACACGCCAAAATTGACGGGTTCGGCATCCCTCAATTATCGGCATGAGCTCACCGACAACATGTCGTTCGTCGGAAATGTCAACTATAGCTACGTCGGATCGCGATACGATCTGCCGTACGGCGTCACGGTGTACCTGAACAACATCAACCAAACCGAGATAAATTTGCCTTCTTACGGCATCGTGAACCTAAGAGTCGGCCTGCGCACAGCGCAGTGGACGGCCGCACTGTTTGTCGACAATGCGCTGAATAAGCAGACGCTGCTCGATCCATTGCCACAGATCAATTTAGCGATCCCGCAGTTCACGCGCTTCATCGTGAACCAACCCATCACCTATGGCTTGGATGTGACCTATAACTTCGGCAATTAACCCGGACTGCAGGTCAACGAGAAGGGCCCGCCCGCAGGGGTGGGCACTTCCCATCCACCTAGTATCTGCGGCTATTGCGATAAGCCTGTTACTCGAAAACGAGCCTCGGGAAGTAAAAGGAGACGATCCAGTTCGGGATGTCGACGATTTCGCTGATGCGCAGGTCGCCACAGACGCTGCACAGCATGTAGGCATCGACCGCCGGCATTCCATGATCGCGCGTCAGCCAGTCGATCATAGAGCGCACAGCGTCGCGGGCCGCCACCATCAGGTCAGGTCCGACGCCGGTGCTGATCAAATAACCGCGCTCATCGAGGTGACGAGTCACAGGGCCCGGCGTGATCAAACGTGGAAACGGCAGCGGCTGCTGCTTGATCAGATCGAAACGGAGCGCCGTGCGCATCGGGCTCTCGAGTGCCGTTCCGCAGACCTCTCCGTCACCCTGCGCCGCGTGAGTATCGCCGACCGAAAACAACGCGCCTGAAACCTCGACCGGCAGCTGCAACTCGGCGCCTACGCTGATGTCGCGCAAATCCATGTTCCCGCCGACTCGGCGTGGGGGCACCACGCTGTGGCAACCAGGTGCGGCCGGCGCGACGCCTATCGTGCCGGCGAACGGCTTGAGTGGAACGCGGGCCCAGGGGCTAAACGCAGCAGCGGCGGGAATGCTGTTCTGGTAGCGCCATTGATGCAATGCGGGCAGCGGAAAATCTTCTGCGAGCAATCCGAAGCCGGGGATGTTCGCGGTCCAACCCCACCCGGAGGGTTCAAAGGAAAGCACGGTGACACGCAGCACGTCTCCGGGTTCAGCACCGTCGACGTATATCGGGCCGGTGACTGGATTGACGCGTGACAGGTCGAGTCCTGTGACGTCCGCGGCAACGGACGCAGGCGTGAATTGCCCTCCAGAGGCCTCCAGCACGACAAACTCAAGGGCTTCGCCAGGCTCGATGTGCCGCACCGGAGTCAGCCGGTTGTCCCAGTCAGTATGCTGTGCATGGATGGTGTGGTGACGTGTCATGAGTGGATTGCCCATTAGGGTGGGCGGCACTTTACCATGGACCGAGTACACCATAGACTCAGACCTCAATCGTCGCTCCGCTCCACCTTGAGCTGTCCGCATGGCACTTGAGCAATTCGGTTACGAAGATCAGCTCGATCGTGCGCTCGGTCTAGGCGACTTGGTCGTCTACGGCATGATCTTCATGGTCCCGATTGCACCGTTCTCGGTGTTCGGCTTCGTGTGGCAGGACGCTCATGGCATGGTGGTACTTGCCTACTTGATCGGCATGGTGGGCATGCTATTTACGGCGTTGAGCTATGCAGCCATGTCGCGTGCATTTCCCCTTGCCGGGTCTGTCTACGCCTATGTGCAACGCGGGTTGCATGAGGGCGCAGGGTTTCTGGCTGGGTGGCTCATTTTGCTCGACTACATCTTGATTCCGGCGCTGCTATATCTGTTTTCGGCGGTCGCGTTGCGCCCACTCGTGCCGCAGATGCCGGTTACAGCATGGTTGATCGGATTCGTCGCTTTCAATGCATTGGCCAACCTGCTCGGCGTGCGCTTCACGGCTCGCTTGTACAAGGTGCTGCTCGCGCTCGAACTGCTGACGCTCGTGGTCTTCGTCCTCGCTGGCGCCAGAGCGCTATACGCCGGGGCTGGCGCCGGTGGACTGACGATCGCTCCTCTCTATGATCCGCGGCATTTCTCATTGAGTACCGTCGCGGGCGCTACGTCCATTGCGGTGCTTTCGTTCCTCGGCTTCGACGGCATCTCTACGCTCTCGGAAGAGAGCGCGGGAGGGCATCATGCTGTCGCTCGAGCAACGTTGCTGTCATTGCTCTTGATCGGCGCGCTTTTCATCCTGCAGACCTGGATAGCCGCGGATCTGGCGCGAGGCATGCGCTTTCAGTCATCTGCAACTGCGTTTTATCAGGTTGCCGCGCGCGCCGGTGGGAACGGACTGCGAGTCGCCGCCATTCTCGCGGTGGTCGTCTCATTCGGGATTGCCAACGCCATGGCAGCTCAGGCAGCCGTCGCACGTGTATTGTTCGCGATGGCGCGCGACCGAAAATTACCAGCGATACTCGCAACTGTGCATCCGCGCTTCAAGACGCCGTATGTCAGTACACTGCTGGTCGCAGCAGTCTCGCTCCTGGTGGGTCTGCTGTTCGCTCGGCGGATCGATGACCTTAGCCGGGTGGTCAACTTCGGTGCGTTAAGCAGCTTCGCGCTGCTGCACGTTGCGGTGGCCTATCATCACTTCTTCCGGCAGCGCTCCGGTGCCTGGGTCCGTCATTTGCTCTTTCCGCTAGCCGGCCTCGTTGTGATTTTGTATGTACTGGCCGGAATGGACCACACCGCTAAGATCCTCGGCGGCTGCTGGATTGCACTCGGAATCCTCTATTACTTTGTGTTGATGCTCCTGGGCCGCGGCGGCACCGTGGCTGCTGCTATTCCGCCCGACTGAGTTTGCTTCCACCTCTGCGCGGATCTGTCGTCGAATTTAGCGTGGCGACCAACGCCTGTTGCTCGGTTAAAAAGCGTACCAGAGCCACAATGAAGCTGAGTAGGACCGGACCGAGGATCAATCCCAGAATCCCGAACGCGGTGACACCGCCGACGGCACCGACGAACACCGCCAGGGTCGACACTTTTGCACGATGCGCGGTGAGCAACGGGCGCACGATATTCTCGACCAAACCGAGGCCGGCGCTCCACAGCGCAAGGAACAAAGCGGCGCCCCAGTGTGCCTGCAGGGCGAGATACAAGACGGCAGGTATGAGCACGACCGTTGCGCCGGCTGGAAGCAAGGCTGTGATCATTGCGACGACGCCGAACACCATCGGCGAGGGGAGGCCGGCAATAGCAAAGCCGCCGGCGACGAACAGTCCTTGAACGATCGCGGTCACCGTCGAGCCGTACACGACGGCCCGCGTCACGTCGCCCAGATATTTCAGGAGCGATCCGCGCCGTTCGGCCGGCAGGGGCACGAGAGCCACGCTCTGGCGGAGATACGATTCTCCGTCGCGAAGCAGGAAGAACAGAAGGAACAGCATCATGAAGAAGCTGATCACGGTTCCGAACAGGACAAAGGCAACGTTACCGCTTGCTGCGGCGGCGGAATGCAGGATCCCGGCAGTGGCAGTGGAGATCCACTCGTGCACGTTCAGCGTCCCGGCGGGTAAATACCGGTCAATCCAGTGAATCGAAGCGCCAAACCAGGGATTCTGCTCGAGCCGCGCAATCAGGGCAGGGAAGCCAATAAACGGGTGCGCGCGCAGATAGCGGAGCAGGCCCATGGCCTGCTCGAAGAAGACGACGGACAGCACTGATACCGGTGCGAGCACCATGAACGGCGTCGCCACCGTCAAAATCCCCGCCGAGAGTGCAGGCCGTCCCTTGAAGACGCCGGTCAGCCGCTTATGCAGCGGGTGAAGCAAGAACGCCAGTACAGTGCCCCAGCCAAGCGCATCCTTCAGCGGGGCGAGGATCTCGATCAGCAGATACCCGAAGACAGCGGCTGCGGCGACTGCGAAGAGTCGCCGGTAGAACGCGGAATCGGCTACGGCAGAGGAGTCCATCATCGTACCCCGGGGGGTGATGCAGTGTGGGCGGCGGTATGCGCCATCCGCTTCGCAATGTCCGAGCGGCGCCATTGTGCGCCAACGACCGTCCCGTCGCCTGTACTCAGTTGCGGCGTCCATGCTCCTGGGGCTCGGGGCGCGCAAACGCCAGGCGTCGCCGTCTGAACCCGGTCCGGACCGCGACACTGATTAGGCGTGATAGCGTCTGCTGAGGCGCTCTCGAATGGCCCCGACGAACACCGCGACGACGAGCAGTGCACATAGGCCGACAACGACGAAGCTCACTGCGGCGTCCACCATCGTCGCCACCGAGGAAGGCAGTCCCAGCCAGACGAATATCAGAATGCCGAGGAAGCCGAGAGCCAGCAGGACGTAGTCAAACGTCGCTCGGAGCCACCCGAGCAGCAGCGAGCCACCGACGAGGAGCGCGCCAATCCCGACGATACCGAGGGTGATTGACCAGCCATCATAGGCCGCAATCACGGGCTGCAGTGCGCCCTGAAAAGCGCTGTTCCACTGCGGGATGCCCCAGATCAGACCATAGACCAGGGAGCCGCCGCACAGCAGCAGCGCCAGGAGCGCGAATCCAATGAAGCGTGGTCTTCGCAGGGCCATCGGCACTTCCCCCATCGTCGAGCCTCACTGTGGGACTATTTCATTGAAAGCCGGGCAGGGCTGCCCGTCTGGTGCCCATGCCTCGGGACCAATGGTACTATGTCTGCAGGGATGTTTGGATCGCTGCTCAGAATGCCAGACTGTCGGGCCCGGATGACGTTGCCGCCGTGGCGGCATTCTGCACGCGCAGCGCTCGGGTTGCTGCTCACGGGCCTGCTGACCGCCTGCGTCACCCCCCGTCTGGCGGCACCGCCGAAGCTGATCGACCAGGTATCGCCGCCGGGATTTCCACGCGACGTGCGCTTCCTCAGCAGTGATCGTGACTACGTAGTGGCACACCTGAACCGCACTGTGCGCAACCTCAGTGCCGTTGCGCATGGCCCGATCCGCCTCCTCGCCTTATCGGGGGGTGGTGCGGGCGGAGCGTTTGGAGCCGGGGTCCTCTACGGGCTTGCTCGCGTCGGACAGCGGACCGATTTCCAGGTAGTGACCGGCGTCAGCGCCGGAGCGCTGCTCGCCCCGTTCGCGTTTCTAGGTCCGTCCTGGGATCCGCAAATGAAGGATGCATTTGACAGCAACAGAACCGATCATCTGCTGCAATGGCGGCCGTGGCTGGGGTTCTTGTTTCATCCGGGCATCTATAGTCGTGGCCCGCTGGTTGCCATGGTCGATCACTTCGTGACGCGGCGCATGATCAGGGCGGTGGCTGCACAGTCCCGCAAAGGCCGCATGCTGCTCGTGGCGACGACGGACCTCGACAAGCAGGAGTCGGTGATCTGGAACATGGGCCTTATCGCGCAACACGGTGGTCCGGCGGCGCGCAAGTTGTTCGCCAAGGTGCTGGTCGCATCGGCGAGCATTCCCGGCGTATTTCCGCCGGTCATGATCCGGGTGCAGGGCGGAGGAAAGACGTACGAGGAGATGCATGTGGATGGCGGCACGACGCTGCCGTTCTTCGTCGCTTCGAATATCGCCGACGTGATGCCGCTGCACCTTCCGCAGCTGGAGGGGGCGAAAGTCTACGTCATCGTCAACGGGCAGCTGAGTACGTATCCCAGAACGACACTCCCGGAACCCATGGCGGTCATCTCACGGAGCTTCTCAGCGGCACTGATGCACGCGTCGCGACGGGCGCTGGTCCTTGCCGCGGTGTTCGCTCGACATTTCGGGATGCGCTTCCGCTTCACCTATCTGCCGATGACCTACCCATTTGAAGGCTCGCTCGATTTCAAATACGAAAACATGCATCAGCTTTTTGAGTATGGCGAGCATTGCGCAGAGTCTGGGCAGATCTGGAGCACGATCAACCAAGCAATCGACGAGGGTCAGCGAGCGGCAATGCAGTTGCCGCAGTTGTCGTACGAATGTCCAGGTGAACCGGGACGGAATCTGCACTGAACGGCGGGACGTCCGGTCTTCCCTGGGAAGACGGCCGGCAGTCGCGCATCTACGCGTCCACGGAGCTCCAGAGTGCCGGTCCGTTCGGCTCAATTCGAATCGGTCCGGAATCATCGCGCTGACTGGGGTGGCTATGACGTCAGCGATGGACTTCTTTGCAGCATCGCATGGCCGTGCGCCGTGCCGAGTGCGCGCACGTGCGAATTCAGTCTTCAGTTTGACTTCCCCCCGCGTGACGGTCCGCTTCAATTCCATGGCACGGAAGTTCTCCTGAATTTGCGCGGTCTCGCGCCCCTTCCTCTCGCTAAACGAGGGCAGGTTCCGGCGCAAGAGCATTTCAAGGCTATCGCGGGCGCGAGACATGATTCCCGCCAAACAGACGCTCGACGGTAGCCATCGGCCGTGCCTTCGTGACTCGCGATGCCTCGCGCAGTGCTGGCGCCACCCGGTACAATTCCTGTGTGCAATCCACTCGCCGACCACTGCGTTCCTTTCTGCCCATTGCCGCAGTGGTGGCAGCCATGGTGTCGGTCCAGAGCGGCGCATCGCTCGCAAAATCGCTATTTCCGATCGCTGGACCGGTCGGAATGGTCACGATACGCATCGCCTTCGGTACTCTGATCCTGTGTGTCGTTCTGCGTCCGTGGCGGGCGCGACTGACACGCCGTGCGCTCGCGCCGCTACTGGCCTATGGGCTGGCTCTCGGCACGATGAATTTCCTGTATTATCAGGCGCTCGATCGCCTGCCGGTCGGTATCGCGGTGGCGATCGAATTTCTCGGACCGCTCGCGGTCGCCGTGCTCTCTTCGCGCCACCCGATCGATTTCCTGTGGGTTCTGATCGCTGCAGTGGGCTTCACGCTGCTCCTGCCGGTATTCTCGCAAGTGCGGCACGCGAACCTCATCGGTGCGCTGTTCGCCCTGGGAGCGGGCGGCTGCTGGGCCCTTTACATCGTCTTCGGTCAGAAGGTCGGCTATCACCTGGGTACGCAGGGGGTAGCGCTCGGCAGCGTGATCTCCGCCGTGCTGGTCGTCCCTTTCGGTGTGTTGCACGCGTCGCCGACCCTCTTCAGTTCCAAGGTTCTCTTGCCGGGGCTCGCTGTAGCAGTGCTGTCGACGGCGCTGCCGTACACGCTGGAGATGACCGCACTGACGCGACTGCCGACGCGGACCTTCGGCGTGCTGATGAGTCTCGAGCCGGCTGTCGCCGCGCTCTCCGGCCTGATCTTCCTGGGGGAGACGCTTACGGGGGCACAGTGGGCTGCAATCCTGCTCGTCGTCGTGGCATCGCTGGGAGCCACGGCGACGGCGACTCCGCATATGCCGGCGCCAGTCCCGGACTAAGCGTCACGGGACCTAGTGCCGGTGAAGCTTCATGTGGCGGCCAGAGGTTCTATGCCCCCGATGCACAGGTATTTGAGCTCGGTGTACTCGAGGATTCCATGCCGTGAGCCCTCGCGTCCCATGCCGGACTCTTTGACTCCACCGAAAGGGGCAACTGCCGTAGACACCAGGCCCGTGTTGAGCCCGACCATACCGTATTCCAGAGCTTCCGAAACGCGCCATGCCCGGGCTATGTCTCTCGTGTACAGGTAGGAGGCAAGCCCGAATTCGGTATCGTTCGCCATCTGGACGGCTTCGGATTCCGTCTTGAACCGGAACAGCGGGGCTACCGGTCCGAATGTCTCCTCCCGGGCGATGCGCATATGCGGCGTGACGTCCGCGAGCACGGTGGGCTCGAAGAATGTTCCACCGAGGGCATGGCGCTTGCCGCCGGCGACCACTCTGGCGCCCTTGCGGACGGCGTCATCGATCTGCGCCTCGACTTTCTGTACTGCTCTGGCATCGATGAGCGGGCCTTGCTCGACGTTCACCTCCATGCCGTTGCCGACCCGCAGGTGCAGCGCCGCGGCGCTCAGGCGCGTCATGAACTCCTCGAAGATGCCGTCCTGGACCAGAAACCGGTTGGGGCATACGCAGGTCTGACCCGTATTGCGATACTTGCCGTCAATCGCCCCGCGCACCGCCGCGTCCACGTCGGCGTCGTCGAAAACGATGAAAGGTGCGTTGCCACCGAGTTCCAGGGACAGCTTCTTCAGGGTGCCGGCGCACTGGGCCATCAGCAGCTTGCCGATGCGTGTCGATCCTGTAAACGAAAGCTTGCGCACGCGCGGGTTCGTGGCGAGCTCTCCGCCAACGACCTCGGCAGGGCCCGTCACGATGTTGAACACGCCTGGCGGCATGCCGGCTCGCTGGGCAAGTTCGGCCAGCGCCAAAGCCGAAAACGGCGTTTGGGCGGCAGGCTTGCAGACGAACGTACAGCCCGCGGCAAGGGCGGGTGCGGCCTTGCGCGTGATCATCGCAGCAGGAAAGTTCCACGGCGTTATTGCAGCTGCAACCCCGATCGGCTGTCGCAGCACGAGTAGACGCTTGTCGGCGGCGTGCGAGGGGATGATCTCACCGTAGATTCTTCGAGCCTCCTCGGCGAACCACTCGATGAATGACGCGGCGAAGGCGATTTCTCCCCTCGACTCCGAGAGCGGCTTACCTTGTTCGGCCGTCATCAGCGTCGCGAGGTCCGCCTGATGGGTCATGATCAGTTCGAACCAGCGGCGCAGCAGATCGCTGCGCTCTTTTGCCGTACGTGCAGCCCAGCCCGGCTGCGCCCGCGCGGCAGCGTCGATGGCGCGACGAGTTTCGTCCACGGACATGTCCGGCACAGTACCCAGATTCTCCCCGGTAGCGGGGTTGATGATCGTGGTGACAGCACCACTGGCCGCATCCAGCCATTGGCCATCGAGGAAACATTTTTGGCGCAGCAGCGCCGGATCAGAAAGCTTCATGGTGTGCTCCAGGTTCGAGGCTTCTCCGGCGGCACGAGTCGGAGATTTTGCCCGCCCATATGGGCGCATCGGCAACTATCTCACTTGCCGGACAGCGCATCCCGTACGGAACGCGCAATGACTTCACTGACGCGGACGTTCGACTCCACCGTGACGCCGGCAATATGCGGCGTCAAGATCACGTTCGGCAGATCCTGCCACGCGGCGCCTGCGGCCGCACTGAGCGGCTCGGTTTCGAACACATCAATCGCTGCGCCGCCGAGACGCCCGGAGCGCAGCTCCTGAATCAGTGCGGGTTCATCGAGCACACCACCTCGTGCCGCATTCACGACGATCCCGCCTGCTTTCATCTGCGCAAGGGCTGCGGCGTCGATCAGGTGCCGGGTCTTGGGCGTGAGCGGAGTATGCAGGCTGACGATATCGCTGCAGGCGAGCAGGTCAGGCAACTCCATCCGCTCGATGCCGCGCCACGCTGCGTCCGTCGCCGCTACAAAGGGATCATGGGCAGCAACTTGCATTCCAAGAGCCAGGGCCTTGGTTGCCGTCAGGCGTGCGATCGCACCGAAGCCGATCAGGCCGAGCCGCTTGCCAGACAATTCGTGGCCAATGAGATCCATGCGCGGCCAGGCGCCACCGGCAACCCTGCCACTGGCGAACCAGGCGCGGCGCAGCAGGATCATGCCGGCGCAGATCACGTATTCAGCCACCGCCAGATCATTCGCCCCGGTCGCGGGGAATACTCGAATGCCACGGGCAGCGCAGGCGGGCATGTCGATATTGTCGAGCCCGACACCGAGTCGACCGACAACCTGAAGCTGCGGCGCGGCCTCGAGCAGCGCTGCGCGCACCTGGGTCCGATTGCGAACGATGAGTGCGCGGCAATCGCTCAACGCACCGATGAGCCGCTGCGGATCATCGACGAGTTTCGGGTCGAACAGCACCTTGTATCCGCCGAGGTGCTCCTTAACGGCTTGTTCGTCCATGAACTCAGCAATCACGATATCGGTCATTGGGAAGCTCCCGCCGGTGAGGCGAGTTCGATCAGGGTCTGATGAAGTGCCGCGCCGATCTCGATCCCGGCGGATGCGGCGCGTGCACGGCTTGCCACGCGACGGTCGCCGGGGATGCGCACCCCGCTCTCGCTGCTCAGGGCGGCGAGCAGCTGACCCATCCGGCCGGGGAAATTGCCGGCCGAGAGTGGTTCGGCATCCATCGCAAGCAGTAGCTGACCGACGCCGGGCGAGGGGCCGCGATCATCGAGGAATGAGCTGGCTTCCCAGCCGAAATGCCCGTTTGCCACCGCCCCGCACAGGACTTCGACGACGAGCGCGAGCGCCGCGCCCTTCACGCCGCCCGCCGGCGCCAGCGCTCCGGCGAGAGCCGCGTTCGGATCGGTGGTGGGTTGACCCGTCGCGTCCAGCGCCCATCCGAGCGGGATGGTCGTCCCAGTCTTCTGCGCCGCCACGATCCGGCTGCGTGCAACCTGGGAGAGCGCCATGTCGATCACCAGCGGTGCCCGATCAGTCAATGGTGCGGCAAACGCAATCGGGTTGGTCCCCATCATGGGTTTGATACCACCCGCGAAGGGCATTGCTCGCGGGGTGTTCGAGCAGACGAAAGCCACGCAACCCTCGCGTGCAAGCCGCTCCGCGGTATATCCGGCAGCGCCGATGTGATGAGAGCGGAAGATCGCCGCAACAGCGATGCCGCATTCCCGAGCCATCGCGGGCAGTGCGTTTACTGCCAGGTCAAGTGCTGGATATGCAAAGCCGCCGGCCGCATCAATGCGCAATGCGCCGGCGCGCAATCGCCTGAGACTCGGCTGTGCGTGACCATCAACCTTCCCGGCCCTGACCTGGGCGGCATAGCTCGGTACCCGCCCGAGCCCGTGACCGACCTGACCGTCAGCCTCCGCCGCGGCAAGGGCCCTTGCGGTCGAAGCGCTCGGGCCCATCGCCGCGCCGCTCGCGGCGAGTGCCCGTTGTGCGAGTGTTTCACATTCGGCAATGCTTAGAATGGGCATGCGGTCACTTTACGCACTTCGATAGAGCTTGGTCATCACGAACTCGTGGTGTCCCAGCGCCTCGGCGGCTGTATAGCGCCCGTTTGCCGTCTGCACTATCGCCTCGATCAGAGCGTCGCCGGCTTCTGCGATCGTCATTTCCCTGCGCACGATTCCGGAGACGTCCACATCGATGTGCTCGCTCATGGTCCGTACCGTGCGGGGGTTACCGCTGATCTTGATCACCGGCATGATCGGATTTCCAATGACGTTGCCTTGACCAGTCGGAAAGCAATGCACCACGTATCCCGCCGCTGCCTGCAACGTGCAGCATTCGGCTGCTGCCGACGAGGTATCCATGAAATACAATCCAGGACCGCGCGCGGGAGCTTCAGCCGGCTCGAGCACGTCGATGAACCGGACCTGCTTGCCGATCTTTTCCAGGTTGCCGAGCGCCTTCTCTTCGATAGTGGTCAGACCGCCGGCGATATTGCCTTTGGTCGGCTGGCTGTCGGAGAGGTCTGAGGTTTTGTGCGCTTCGATCACGTCATTCTGATAAGCCGTCCAGGTTCGCATAAATTTCTCGGCGATCTCGGGGCTTGCTGCACGTGCGGCAGCCAGATGTTCGGCGCCCGTGAGCTCGGAGGTCTCGCCGAAGCATCCGTACAGACCTGCCGGAATGAGCTTGTCGTACATGTTGCCGACCGTCGGGCACGAGGCGAGTCCGGTCGTGGTGTCGCTCTCGCCACATTTTGCCGCCACCCACAGGTCGGTCAACGGGCATTCTTCTCGCACTTTTGCTGAGGCGAAATGGACGAATTCCTTTGCCTTGCGCGACGCCGCCGCAATTGTCGCGATGTCACCGTTTCCCTCGATCGAGAAGCCTGCGACCGGTTTGCCTGTCTTCGCGATGCCGTCGACTACGTGTTGGGTCCACTGCGGTTCTATCCCGATGACGATGCATGCGGCAACATTGGGGTTTGCGCCGGTTCCGATCATCGTGCGGAAGTGCAATTCGAGATCTTCACCGAACTGCAGACGCCCGTACGCATGGGGGAGCGCAATAGTGCCCTTGATGTGTGCAGCGACCGCTTCGCTGGCAGCATTTGAAATGTCATCGAGCGGCAGGATTGCGACGTGATTGCGCACGCCGACGCGGCCATTTTCGCGACGATAACCCCAGATGGTACGTTTTGCAGTTGCCATGATCTCACCAGCGCTTGGTCTTGAGGTTGTGGGTGTGCACGTGATCGCCGCGCCGGATCGGCGCCACGACTCGACCGATGTCCTGGCCGTACTTAATTACGGAGTCGCCGACCGCCAGATCGCGCAGTGCAACCTTGTGGCCGATCGGTACGTCCTGATTGCACACAACATGAATTTCACTGTTATCCTCGGTCACGACACCCAGGATGTCGCTTCCCGCGGAGAGATTCTCGACCACGACCACCCCGACGTTGTCGTGGTGGTCGTGGACGAGCAATTGCGGTTGGCGCGGCATGGTGGAGATTCCTCAGTGGCACAGCTCTTATATAAGATATAAGATTACAGATTATGATGACCAAGACAAGTCCCTCGCCGGGTGAGACTCCCGCCCGGCCGGAGGGGTCCTCGCGGACCCTGCGCAGTGCGCGCTGGTACCAGCGCGAGGACATGCGCGGCTTTGCACACCGCCAGCGCACCCAGCAGATGGGGCTGCGGCGCGAGGAATTCCTGGGGCGCCCCGTCATCGCGATCATCAATACATGGAGTGAGCTGAGCCCGTGCCACATCCATCTCCGAGACCGGGCCGAGGCCATCAAGCGGGGCGTCCTGCTGGCGGGTGGCTATCCGGTTGAGCTGCCGGCGCTGTCCGTCGGTGAGGTAATGGTCAAGCCGACGACCATGCTGTACCGCAATTTCCTTGCCATGGAAACCGAAGAGCTGCTGCGCTCCCATCCGGTGGATGGGGCGGTATTGCTCGGAGGATGCGACAAGTCGATTCCGGGCATGCTCATGGGCGCCTTCAGCATGGATCTGCCGGCGATCGTGTGCCCTGCAGGGCCGATGTCGACCGGGCAGTGGCGAGGTGTGCGTACGGGGGCGGGAACGCATACCAAAAAGTATTGGGACGAGCTGCGGGCGGGCAACATCACGGCGGATGACTGGGTTGACCTTGAATCGCGCATGACCCGCTCGATCGGAACGTGCAATACCATGGGAACCGCTTCGACGATGAGCGGTATTGCCGAAGCTCTGGGAATGACCCTGTGCGGTGCGTCGTCGATTCCGGCGGCCGATTCCGGCCATGTGCGCATGGCTTCGGCCTGCGGCTCTCGGATCGTCGCCATGGTGCAGGACGACCTGCGACCGTCCCGGATCGTTTCCCCGGCGTCGTTCAGGAATGCCGCCGTGGTCTACATGGCGCTTGGCGGCTCGACCAATGCGGCAATTCATCTTCTGGCGATGGCCGGAAGGGCCGGCGTCACGCTCACGCTCGACGATCTCGCGATCATCGCGCGAGACATTCCCGTGTGCGCCAATCTGTTCCCCTCGGGCGACCGCCTCATGGAAGACTTCTATTTTGCCGGCGGATTGCCGGCGCTGCTGGCGAAGATCGCTTCGCGGCTGGAGCTCAGCTGCATGACCGTTGAGGGCCGCACGCTCGGTGAGGCTATCGCGGGGGCTGCTTGCCACGATGACACCGTCATTCGCAGCATCGATGATCCGGTGGTGCCGCTCAGTCGGGGACGTACGCTTGACGTGCTGCGTGGCAATCTGTGTCCGGACGGTGCAGTGCTGAAATCCAGTGCTGCCGACCCACGACTGATGCGCCATGAAGGTGCCGCGCTCGTCTTCGACTCCCCGGCCGACATGGCCGCGCGCATTGATGACCCTGAACTTCCAGTCGACGAAAACACGGTGCTGGTGCTGCGCAACGCCGGGCCGGTCGGCGCCCCCGGCATGCCCGAGTGGGGGAACCTGCCTATCCCGCGCAAGCTTCTGGCGCGGGGCGTCCGCGACATGGTTCGACTCTGCGACGGCCGGATGAGCGGCACACACTATGGTTGCTGCATCGTGCATATTGCGCCTGAATCGGCGGTCGGTGGACCGCTCGCGCTGCTGCGTACCGGCGATCGTGTCCGCCTCGACGTAGCGGCGGGGCGTCTGGATATGCTCGTTCCGGACGAGGAGATCGCCGCTAGGCGTGATGCCTGGCTGCCACCGACGCCTGCGTACCAGCGCTCGTATGCGGCGCTGTATCAGCAGCACGTCACGCAGGCTCCCGAGGGCTGCGATTTCGATTTCCTCGCAGGCCGGGCGCCGACGCCAGAGCCTGACATCTACTGATACAGGATCTATTCCATGAGTGCGAACGCATTCAAGAAGACTGTGTTGAATTGTTCGGCCCGTCCGGCAGTGGGGTCATGGCTCATGTCGGCATCTGCGACCATCGCAGAAGCGATGGGGCATGGCGGCTTCGACTTCCTGGTCGTGGACATGGAACACAGTCCCCTGCACATCGCCAATACCGTGGAATTGCTGCGGGCAATCGCGGGTACCCCGGCGGTGCCGCTGGTGCGGATCGCGAACAATGACCAGGTGCTGGTCAAGCAAGTGCTGGACGCCGGCGCGACCAACGTGATGTTTCCGTTCATACAGACGGTCGAGCAGGCGCGAGCGGCAGTAGCCTACACGCGCTACCCGCCTCACGGGGTTCGGGGTGTTGCAGCCATGCATCGCGGATCAAAATACGGTTCCGAGAAAGGATATCTGCAGACGGCCAATGACGGCGTCGCGGTCGTGATCCAGCTCGAGACGCCGGAGGCGATCGAGCGCCTCGACGATATCGCTGCAGTACCGGGCGTCGACTCCCTGTTCGTCGGCCCGGGCGACCTGGCGGCCGCGATGGGACACATCGGCGATATTGGACATGCGCAGGTACAAGCCCTGATCGAGCACGCTGCGCGTGCTGCGCATGCCGTGGGCAAACCCATCGGCATCGTTGGAGGCACGCCACAGATGGTTCAGCGGTTCTTCGAGTATGGCTACACCTGGAGTGCGGTTGCCTCGGACCTTGCATTGCTGACGGGACGTGCTGCCGAGTGGCTGGAGAGTCTCGGACGTGGTACCCGTGCGGCACCTGCGGCGCCCGCGTACTGATGAGTGAGTATGGGCGGGATTGAACTGCGGGCCGGCGGCTGGCACGCACTCATCGATGCGCAGCTCGGTGGTTCGGTGCTGCAATTGAGTCACGCCGGCGAGCCTGTGCTGCGACCGAGCATACCCGAGGAACTTCGCCGCAGTGGAGTGCGCGCCAGTGCCTGTTATCCGCTGGTCCCGTTTGCAAATCGCATCGGTTACGGACGCATGAGTGTCGCGGGCAAAGACTACTTGCTGCGCGCAAACTTTCCGCCAGAGCCGCATGCCATTCACGGCATCGGTTGGCAGCGAAGGTGGCATGTCTCGATGCAGGCACCCTCGATGGCGGAGCTCATGCTGAGCTACGGTGGCGACAGCCCGCGCGAGTGGCCCTTCGCGTTCGATGCACGTCAGCGCTTCGAACTCACGCCGGGCGGATTGCAGATCATGCTCACGCTGGTCAATCGGGACAGCACAGCCTGGCCTGCGGGGATTGGGCTGCACCCGTATCTCCCAGTCTGTCCGGGGCAGACCCTGCAGTTCGAGTCTGACGGCGCGTGGCAGAACCGGCCGGACCGGTTGCCGGGGGCCTGCGTGGCGGGTTCCGAGTGGGATTTCAGCACCCCGAAGCTCGCCGGTCAGCTGGACCTGGATCACGATTTTCGCCATTGGCGGGGGTGGGTCCGCATTGGCGGCGGCCCTGCCGGTACCGTCTGCATTGCCGCGACTGACACCTTCCCGGTGCTGCGGGTCTTCACGCCACCGGGACGCGGATTCCTTGCAGTCGAGCCGGTCAGTCACGCCGCTGACGCGGTCAACCGCGCCTGGGAGGAGGGGGCAGGGTATCGGCTGCTGGCGCCCGGCGAGGCGCTGACGGGTCGCGTGTCAATAGGATTGGAAGACCGCGCATGAGTTCATTCGAACTGGTCTATCCGGCGAATTGCCGGCTGGGGGAATCTCCGGTCTGGTGTGCGCAGAGCGCCGAACTGCTGTTCGTCGACATTACAGGACAATCGCTGCATCGCTTCTCGCCTGTTTCCGGTACGCTCGCAAGGTTCCGCGTCGAGGAAGATATCGGCTTCGTCGCGCCCACCCACTCGGGCGGCTTCATTGCCGGACTGCGTTCAGGCGTCTGGCTGCTGGACGAGCATGCACGGAAAGTGAGACTTCTGGCGCCCAATCCCGGTGATGAGCGCGCGCTTCGATTCAATGACGGCGCGATTGATCCGTGCGGACGCCTGATCATCGGCACGATTGACCAGACGCGCCGCGCCGGCCGCGCCGGCCTGTATCGGCTCGGCGCCGACGGGTTAAGCGAAATCGCCTCGGGCCTTCTGACGTCCAACGGAGTGGCATTCGCGCCTGATGGGCGAACTCTTTACCATTCCGACACACCGCGCTTTGTCATCTACCGGCGTGATTATTCGGCACAGACAGGCGTTGCGGGACCCGCAGCCGTGTTTGCCCGTCTCGATCCGGATGCCCCAGATCGTGCGCGTCCCGATGGAGCTGCGGTCGACAGTGCCGGTAACTACTGGTCTGCCCTTTACGAGGGGTCGCGCGTCCATCGCTACGATGCGCAGGGACGGCTGCTCGCGGCCTATCCTGTTCCGGCGCGTATCCCGACCATGCCGGCGTTCGGCGACAGCGACCTGAAAACGATATATCTCACGACTGCCACGGACGTCGACAGCGGTGGCGGACTTTATGCGATGCGTGTCGAAACGCCCGGAGTTCCGCCGAACTCATTCGACGAGGAGCCTTTCTTGCCATGAGCCAGAGTGAATATTCCGGCGCGACCTACCACTGCCTGCGCGACCGTTCGATTCTGATCACCGGCGGTGCCTCGGGCATTGGTGCGGAGCTGGTGCGTGCCTTCGCCGCGCAGCAGGCAAAGGTCACGTTTCTGGACATCGACGAACAGCGCGGCGAGTCGTTGGCACGGGATACCGGCAGCCGCTTTCTGTGCTGCGATCTGCTCGATCTCGATGCGCTGCGTGCTGCCGTCGTCAAGGTCGAGGAGCAAAGCGGTGGAGTCGACGTTCTGGTCAACAACGCCGGTAGAGACGATCGACAGGCGTTTCTCGACATCCAGCCTCCACAGTGGCATCGGATGCTGGCGCTGAATCTGGATCATCAGTTCTTCGCTTCCCAGGCGGTCGCGCCCGGGATGGCCCGCCGCGGAGGCGGTTCAATCATCATGCTCGGGTCAATATCTTGGATGCGAGGCCGACCCGGCATGGCCGGGTATACGACCGCAAAAGCTGCAATCAATGGTCTGACGCGCACCTTGGCGCGAGAACTCGGACCGTCTGGAATCCGCGTCAATTGCATCGTCCCGGGCGCCATACTCACGGAGCGACAGAAAGCGCTTTGGTTGACGCCGGAGCTCGATGCGGAGTTCCTCCGGTTGCAGGCCTTGAAATTCCGCCTGACGCCAGAGCATGTCGCGAAGTTGGCTTTATATCTCGGGTCGGACGAGAGCAACGGTTGCACCGGCGCGAATTTCGTCGTCGATGCCGGCTTGACGCAGAACTGAGCTGCTCAGGTGAGCGTGACGGCGTACACGAGATTCTCGGAGCTGACCCGGCTCATGCGCCACTCGACTTTGCGGTCCGTGAGGCCTACCGCAATACGATCGATGACCAGGATGGGTGCGCCCGTGGAAATTCCGAGTTCCTCATGATCCTCGTCGGTGGCCAGCTGCGCACTGAGCTCCTCGTGTGTCGCAACGATGGTCACGCCGAAGCCCGATTGGTAGAGCGTGTACAGGCTGTTCGGCAGCGGCATCTGCTTTTCGATGCCGGGAAAAATGGCTGCCGGCAGGATGATCAATTCGCGGATTGCCGGCACACCCTCGATAAGCCGAACTCTGGAGAGTTCGACGACACGGGCGTCGCGGTCGAGCTCGAGCCGGGTGCGCTCGCTTGCCCGCGCCGCCCGAACGCGGGCACTTTCGGTGCCCAGCGAGGGGGTCAGGCGCTTGCCACCAGGGCGAGCGAGGCGGAAGAACCTGAACTGGGTCCGTTCCTGGGTGCTTTCGGCAATGAAAGTGCCCTTGCCCTGGCGGCGCTCGAGTACTTTCTCTGCGGTGAGCGCATCGAGCACCTTGCGCATCGTGCCCTGGCTGACTCCCAGTTCGCGCGCCAGATTCTGCTCGCTGGGCAGGGCTTCTCCGGGTCGCCATGCACCCTCCGCCACGCGGCGGATCACGATGTCATACACCTGACGGTACAAGGGCCGGTATCCGGGGGTCTCGCTCACTGCTGTCCTGTCTCTTTGAGTGTGCGCGGATCGTCCGCGCGCCGTTACTTTACCTGTCTGACCGTCCCGCCGGGGTCGGGCCCGCATCCGCGCGGCACTATTGCGCCTTACGACAAGTCTTATATAAGATATAAGTCTACTCTGCGCCCATTATGAATATTATAGAGCTTGCTGACGGTTTCGAGTTGCTGCTGGGGGGGCGGGTGCTGTTGCGACACCGCACCAGTGATCCGTGCCTGTTCGTCGGCGCGGGCACGGGGCGTTACCACATGCGCCAGGGTCACTTTCAGGTCGAGGACGAAGTCTCGGCCCGGCTGCCCCTGGCACATGCGGTCGTAACGAGAGACGCAACGGGATTCCGGGTGCAGCTGGCGCAGAGCCGCGACACCCCGGTGCTCCTCGAGCTACGCTGCAGCGGCAGCGACGAACATGCCACGGTGCATCTTCAGTCGCGTGAGCCAGGGTTCGATCGGCTGTGGCTGCGGATTCTCGCCGAGGAAAGCGAACACGTCTGGGGCGGCGGTGAGCAGATGTCGTACTTCGACCTGCGCGGGCGCCGCTTCCCGTTATGGACGTCCGAGCCGGGCGTGGGGCGTGACAAGAGCACGGAGATTACCTTCCAGGCCGACCGGGCCTCCGGCGCCGGCGGGGACTATTACACGACCAATTATCCCCAGCCGACCTACCTATCGTCGCGCCGCTATGCGCTGCATGTGCACAGCACCGCGTACAGCGCATTCGATTTCCGTCATGCGACGTTTCATGAGATCGAGGTCTGGGCCATCCCCGAGCGCATCGAGCTGTGGGGGAGCGCACATTTTACCGCTCTGGTCTCGGCGCTGTCGGAGCACTTCGGTCGCCAGCCCGTACTGCCGGAGTGGATCCGCCGAGGAGCGATTATTGGCCTGAAGGACGGCGCTCGCAGCTTTGAGCGTCTGGAGAAGATCGAAGCAGCCGGTGCGGCGGTCTCAGGACTATGGTGCGAGGATTGGGTGGGTGTCCGTCAGACCAGCTTCGGCACCCGTCTGTTCTGGGACTGGAAGTGGAATGGCGATCGCTATCCGGCACTTGCTGAGCGCATCACGTCTCTGCGTGCGCGTGGCATCCGCTTTCTCGGATACGTCAACCCATACTTGTGTACCGACGGCACACTGTACCCGCAGGCCGCGAGCGCCGGATATCTGGTCCGGCAACTCGAGCGCGACGAACCTTATCTCGTCGATTTTGGCGAATTCGTTTGCGGCATGGTCGACTTCACCCACCCGCAGGCCTGTGAATGGTTCGAAGACCAGGTCATCGGTCGAAATCTCATCGACTTCGGACTGTCTGGCTGGATGGCCGACTTCGGTGAGTACCTGCCCGTGGACGTCCGGCTGTCCTCCGGCGAAAGCGGCGAGCTTGCACACAATGCATGGCCGGTCCATTGGGCCCGAGTCAACGCGCAGGCCGTCGCACGCCGCGGCAAAAAGGCCGAGGCGGTATTCTTCATGCGCGCCGGCTTCTCGGGCGTCCAGCGTTATTGCCCATTGCTTTGGGCCGGCGATCAGTCGGTCGACTTCACCCGGCACGATGGTCTGCAGACCGTCATCTGTGCAGCGCTCTCCTCAGGGCTTCTCGGCAACGCATATCACCACAGCGATATTGGCGGTTATACCAGTCTGTTTGGCAATGTGCGCACCGCTGAACTGCTGCAGCGCTGGGCGGAAATGGCAGTGTTTACGGCCGTGATGCGAACACACGAGGGCAACCGCCCACGCGAGAATCTGCAAATCGACGAGGATCCGCAGGTCCTCGAACACTTCGCGCGCATGACGCGAATGCACCGGTACCTGGCGCCGTATCTGCGCGCTCTGAGCGAAGAGGCGGCCGCAACCGGACTGCCCCTTCAGCGGCCCCTGTTTCTACATTTCGAAGACGATCTGCGGTGCTATGAAACGCAGACAACGTATCTCCTGGGAAGAGATCTGCTCGTTTCGCCCGTGATCACGGCCGGCGAAAATCGCTGGCGCACGTATCTGCCGGCGGGTGCCCGCTGGCGGCACGTGTGGAGCGGATCGGAATTCGACGGCGGGCATGAAGTGCAGGTTGATGCCCCGATAGGACAGCCTCCGGTCTTCTACCGAACGGACAGCAGGTACACGGACCTGTTTGCCGGGCTGGCGGGCTGCTGAGCGGCTCATGACCGAGTCACGGCGACGCTGGCTGCTGTTCCTGCTCATCGTCTCCGGCGTGCTGAATTATGCGGACCGCCAGATCATTGCGGTTCTCAAACCCATGCTGCAGCGGGACCTGCACTGGACCGATGTCGACTACGGCAACATCACCTCGCTATTTCAGCTGGCTACAGCGTGCGCCTATCTCGGCGCAGGACGCCTGGTCGATCGTCTGGGCTGGAGGCGCGCCAATAGTTGGGGCGTCGGCACCTGGAGTCTGGCTGCAATGAGCCATGCATTCGCACGCACCATCGGACAATTCTCTGCAGCGCGGGTCGCCTTGGGGGTCACAGAGTCGCTGGGAACGCCGGCCGCAGTCAAAACGGTCGCTGTCCTGTTCGCCGCACGCACCCGCTCCGTCGCGCTGGGTGCGATGAATGCGGCCAGCAATCTCGGCGCGATCCTCACGGCACTTGCGGTGCCGCCACTGGCCCTTGCCGCCGGCTGGCAGCCGGCGTTCCTCGTCATCGGCGGGCTGGGACTGCTTTGGGTCCTCGGGTGGGAATGGGTCACCCGCAAGCATGACCTGATCGAAAC
>Ga0315298_1003477_pt1 | contig 24977 bp, 27 predicted proteins | sample WHS_1_MG_FD_203077 | JGI IMG/M metagenome (GOLD analysis project Ga0315298, IMG submission 203077) | Extremophilic microbial mat communities from Washburn Hot Springs, YNP, Wyoming, USA - WHS_1_MG | ecosystem: Environmental > Aquatic > Thermal springs > Hot (42-90C) | place: USA: Wyoming... | reverse complement strand
CGGCGATGGATTTCACCCGCGCATGGTCCGCCTCAAGGGCACGAAGGCCGGCGACCAACTGGTCTTCCAGCGCCCCCAGACTGTCAAAGGCCCGGTTGTGAAAATACTTCTCCCGCAACTCGTCCCATAGATGCTCTTGAGGTTTCAGTTCCGGCGAATAGGGTGGCAAAAAGAGCAAGCGTAGATTTTCTGGCAGCTTGAGATCGTTACTTTTGTGCCAACCGGCACCATCGACCATCATGACGATGTTATCACCGGGATAACGCTGGGCAACCTCGTCGAGGAAAATCTGCATGCACCTGCTGCTGACTTCTGGCAGAACCAGGGAATCCATACGTCCGTCCTGGGGTGATACGGCCGCATAGGCATAAGTGTATTGGTAGATCAGCATGCCTTTCACTTCGGGGCGCGTCGGCTTCTTGGCCCAGCAATAACGGGTGTCGCTGATCCGCCCAAAGCGCGCTTCGTCCTGGTACATTACGCGCAAAGGGCGGGAGGTCGGAAACATCGCCAAGACTTCGGCTATGGCTTCGGGCAGTTTTTTTTCCAGACTTCCCGGCGTTCCGCATCGCCCTGTGGATGGTAGGTATCGGGAGCGAGCTTCCGCCAACCAAGGTGGCGACCCTGCACCACTCAATGCAAGAACAAGAACGCCTGCGGGATCGGCGAGCATCAAGATGCATACACCATTCAGAAGATCGGGGCCCGCGAGTCGTTCATCAGGATTACCGCCTTGCCGAGCGTGTGCAGCATGTTTATGCTTTTGTAAACCGCCATTGGCGAAAAGAGTATTTTTATGGAAATCTGGCTCATCATCAAAAAATTGGGAAAGAACCTGGGCGTCAGACTACCCGCTACCATTGCCAGCGAAGTTCATCTCCATGCGAACCAAGAGGTAAGACTTTCGGTTGAGCATGGGCGTATTATCGTTGAGCCTGTCAGTATAATCGCCAATCTGACGCTGGCGGATCGTCTCAACCTTTTCGATCCCGCCTTACATGGTGGTGAGGTCATGGCGGCTGAACGAGTTGGTGCTGAATTGTGGTGACGCCAGCGGGCTGAGTACCAAAACAGGCAGGAAATCCTATGGATCGACTACAGCCCTCATGCCGGGAAGGAAATGCAGGATCGTTACCCCTTTCTGATAAGGGGTGGCAAAATGATGCAACTCCTGAGGCACAGACCCAAGAGATGGTTAACCATCGGAGATATCAGCGTTGATGATTTCGGGTATTCGAAAATTTGTTGTGTATGACACTCCAGCTGGGTCACTTTGCAAGCCAGTACCTGCCACGTTGAACGCTATGGTCAATGCCATGATTCACCCCGCTAGTAATGTTTTGAGATTCTTGAGCATAAGGAAAAGGTGGCATGGGTCGATCGGGCTTGGATCGAACTCCCAGGTCTCATACCACTGCCGGGCTGCCTCGTCCTTAGCATGGACCAGCAGGCAACATATGCCGGCAATATCGGCCGCCTGCGTAGTGTGCAGCAGGGCGTCCTTGAGCAGCGCTTTGCCAAGGCCTTTGCCTTGGTGATTTTGATCGACGGCAAGTCTGGCCAGAATCAACACGGGCATAGGATGTCGGGCCAGCCCCTTTATCACCCTCGGCGGGGCCGACTCGGGATCGACGCTGCCGACCGCAAGGCTGTAGAATCCAACGATGTCTGCTTGGCAGCAGACGTCGGTTTATGCACTGTTGGCCTTCTGATTGACGAGTGCATAACGCTGCAGGAACTGGTTCAGTGCTGGTTGGCCACAGTTGAACCCATCGACCAGATCCGCAGCGCTGAGCTTTCGGACTGGTTCATAAGCTGCACTCACCCCGGCAATCCCGCCTCGGTGAGCAGTTTCTTCAGACGAGGCTTGACCTGGACCGGTCGATCCAGCGCATCTTGAAATGCTTGCCACTGCTCCTTGTTGAGCGCGAAGTGGCGACGATCCGCGAGTGCCTGATTGGCAGCAGTCACACCGGCGTCCAGCAGAAATTCGCTGACGTTCTTGTGGCAGGCGCGCGCAGCATCCTGCAGCAGTTGCTTCACGGAACTGCTGGCACGAACATCAATCCGTTCGGTTTTCGAGAGGTTCAGATTGCTCATGGTAACCCCCAATTTCTGAAATTCAACGCAGCATAAGGTCCGGATGATACCCTGATAAGCCATACACAGGAAATTACGAATGCCCATGATTTCAAATAAGCTTTGGCGGTGTTGCGAGAAACTCCATGAAAAACAATGATGTTACCAACTCTATTTGAACAAAGTTTAGGGGCGTTGGGTCTGCGCAGCCAAAAAGGTTACCAACTTTATTTATTTTGACAGATTTCGAGGCTGCAATTTTACTGGCTTAGGTTTGATAAAAGTCACCAACTTTATTTTCATCCTACAGCAGCACCCTATTGATGATCCCGATCCTATTGCCCTGCTGGAGCATGTCATGGAGGCCCGCCGTCTCTCCCGTAAAGATCTCGAACCCTGCATTGGCTCTCGGGCACGGGTTTCTGAAGTGCTGAACCGACGGCGGCCACTCACCCTGGAAATGATTCGCCGCCTGTCAGAGCAACTGGATTTACCTGCCGAAATACTGGTGCGCCCCTATCCGACCCGATCCCACGCTGCTTAGCCCACGACCAGAAACAGCCCCATCACCGGCGAACCGATTCCCGACGAAAGCGCCCGGATGCCGGTGGAGCGCTACCGGAACCCGCGCAAGGCCAGGTGGCCGCAAGCGGATTACATTATTGGCTCAGGTTTCATCGTTACGCCCGAAGGCGCCATCCATCTGGGACTCGGCAATATTCAGGGTGCGGAGCGTCATATCCGCAATTATCGGCATGGTCGCGACCTCACGGACAAGCCGCGCGGTGTCAAGGTAATTGATCTCTTCGGGCTGACTTCTGAAGATGTACGCCATCGTTACCCGGCAATTTATCAGTGGGTTTTGGAGCGTGTCAAACCGGAGCGTGATCAAAACAATCGTGCAGGTTACCGCGACAAGTGGTGGATTTTTGGAGAGGCCCGTAGCGAATGGCGAAGGATGTGCGCAACCTTGCCGCGCTACATCGCCGCAGGAATCCAAAGCGGCGCAGCTGCCTCAAGGTGGCTCACAGCTTAGATTTCGGTTCTGACGTCGGTATATCCTCCTTGGAGGAGGCGCCTTCCGTGGCGATGTACTCCAGAAAAGCCTCAGTAACCGCCGATAGTTGCTTTCCCATAGGATAGACGGCGTACCATTGGCGTAGCAAGGGAAAACCCCGCACATCAAGCACAGCGAACGCGCCGGATGCCGCGTCCAGCGCGAGCGTGTGCTGGGACAGCACTGCCAGCCCCAGCCCCCCGGCTACTGTCTGCTTCACCGCTTCGTTGCTGCCGAGTGTCATGCGTACCTTGAGACGAACGCCCTGCTTCTCGAAGAATCGTTCGGCGGCGAGTCGGGTTCCTGACCCTGGCTCGCGCGCAATGAACGGTTCGTCGGCTAACCGCGCGGGGTCAATGTCCCGCTCCCTGGTTAGGGGATGGTCCGCCGGAGCCAGGACGACCAAGGGGTTCTCCATGAAAGGTTGCGCGATCACGTTCAGGTTTTCCGGAGCTTGGCCCATGATGTAGAGGTCATCTAGGTTCTGTTTCAGGCGCTCAAGGATGTGATTGCGATTGTCCACATCCAAGGAGATCTCGATACCGGGATGCTGCTTGCAAAAGGCGCCCAGAAGACGGGGGGCGAAATATTTCGCGGTGGTGATGATGGACAATTTCAGGCTGCCGCGATCTAGGCCTTGATCCCCGGCCATCTCTATCGAAAGTTTTTCCAGCCGTTCAAACACGTCCCGGCAGGCTGCATCGACCAGCCGTCCGGTGGCGGTGAGAAACAACCGTTTTCCTATTTGCTCGTGTAACGGCGCACCAACGGCTTCAGACAACTGCTTGATCTGTATAGACAAGGCGGCCGGTGTCATGTGCAACGTCTCAGCGGCGCGGGTCATATTCAGGTGTCGCGCTAGCGTCGTGAATATCTTCATTTGGTGCAGGGTTGCGTGGCGCAGTGCCATGTTTATAGTCCCATATATCGTAACATTCAGAATGCTTAACTTAAATTAATTGTTGTTGGTATGTAAAGTGCCTTTCGTCCCGTTCGTTCAGGGACGCTCATCCGGAGGGTCTTTACCTTAGCAGGATGTTATGGATGGTCAAAAGGCACGCTTAGGGGCAAGACATGAACGTCCGTGAAAAAACGCGATGGGCGTTCCGGGAGATCCAGTTATTAACGGACAAAAAGGATGTTTTTATGTCTCTTTATAGACCCTTGGAAAAATCTGAAGAAGTATCGAAGATAGGAGTTTTCGAGATTGCGCGGGCCCTTGATTCCGGCTTGCCCAGGGCGGCAAGATCCCACGAAGGATTCACCGGCGCCCACGCCCGTGCCGCCGGGCATTACATCTGTGTGCGTTATCATCACAGCCAGGAGCCGTTTTATCTGAATATAGATGAAGCGCGCCGTTATTTGGAGTGGATCCGGGCTGGCCATGTCGGACCCCACTGGGATTTACAAGACTGATCAACCGACTATGGACTGTCCTGGCAGCCCATAGTCGGTGCCTTTAAAAAGCGACAGGCGCTTTCGCCATAATTTCCCAAGCTGGAACCGGTATGAGGTAAGCAGCGCCTTCATCATGGCGCACAGCCCGGCATGGTGCATTCTGGCCAGCACGAAGGCATCGGTCATTTTACTGAATGATGCTGCGCACCGGACGGTTGAGAATGACGAAAAACCACGCGGCAAAGAGTAATGCCTATGCTTTAATAAAATATAACATTAAATATATTTAGCTTAACTTAATCAATCCAGATTTGTAGAGTGCTTCCGTCCCGCCTGTTTAAGGCGAGCATCCGCCCGATGTTCAACTCAGGAGAACCGTTATGAGTGTAAAAAAATACGAAGCTGGTGTGAAGGAGTACCGGCAAACCTATTGGTCACCCGAGTATGTACCCTTGGATTCGGATATCCTGGCCTGCTTCAAGATCACCCCGCAACCGGGTGTGGATCGCGAAGAAGCTGCGGCTGCGGTGGCCGCCGAATCCTCGACGGGGACCTGGACCACCGTTTGGACCGATCTCTTGACCGATCTCGATTACTACAAAGGTCGCGCCTACGCCATTGAGGATGTGCCCGGCGACGACACTTGCTTCTATGCCTTCATCGCCTACCCCATTGACCTTTTTGAGGAAGGTTCGGTAGTCAACGTGTTCACCTCGCTGGTGGGCAATGTGTTCGGCTTCAAGGCGATCCGTGCCCTGCGCCTGGAAGACGTGCGCTTTCCTCTCGCCTATGTAAAAACCTGCGGTGGCCCACCCAACGGCATCCAGGTCGAACGCGACAAGATGAACAAATATGGCCGACCGTTGTTGGGTTGCACCATCAAGCCGAAGCTCGGCCTATCCGCCAAGAACTATGGCCGTGCCGTGTACGAATGCCTCAGAGGCGGCCTGGATTTCACCAAGGACGACGAAAACGTCAACTCCCAGCCATTCATGCGCTGGCGCGACCGTTTCCTGTTCGTCGCCGATGCGATCCACACCGCCGAGGCCGAAACCGGTGAGCGCAAGGGGCACTATCTCAACGTCACCGCCCCGACCTGCGAGGACATGATGGAACGTGCAGCGTTCGCGAAAGAACTCGGCATGCCCATCGTTATGCATGATTTCCTGACTGGTGGCTTTACCGCCAACACCAGCTTGGCCAACTGGTGCCGCAAGAACGGTGTGCTGCTGCACATCCACCGCGCCATGCACGCCGTAGTGGATCGCAACCCGCACCACGGCATCCACTTCCGCGTGCTGACCAAGGCACTGCGTCTGTCGGGTGGTGATCACCTGCACTCCGGCACCGTGGTGGGCAAGTTGGAAGGGGACCGTGGTGCAACACTGGGCTGGGTGGATTTGATGCGTGAATCCTTTATTCCTGAAGACCGCAGCCGCGGCATTTTCTTCGACCAGGATTGGGGTTCCATGCCTGGCGTATTCCCGGTCGCATCCGGCGGTATTCACGTATGGCACATGCCTGCGCTGGTCAACATCTTCGGTGATGATTCCGTGCTGCAGTTCGGTGGCGGCACGCTGGGCCACCCCTGGGGCAACGCTGCCGGTGCCGCCGCCAATCGCGTTGCACTGGAAGCCTGTGTGGAAGCGCGCAACGAAGGGCGCGATCTGGAGCGCGAAGGCAAGGAGATACTTACCAATGCCGCTAAGGATAGTCCGGAGCTGAAAATTGCGATGGAAACCTGGAAGGAGATCAAGTTCGAGTTCGACACGGTGGACAAACTGGACGTAGTGAACCGCTGATCCTGGTGTCGCAATTCCCTATGGTGTAAATGAAACTTCTCGCAACGTGTGGCCGTGCGGCCCACCTTGAGATTAAAGGAAAGGAACGAAAATGGCTGATATTCAAGATTACAACTCGGCTCCCAAATACGAAACCTTCTCGTACTTGCCGGCGATGACGCCGGAAAAACTGCGCCGCCAGATTGCCTACGTCGTGAGTCAGGGCTGGAACCCTGGTATCGAGCATGTGGAGCCGGCGCGCGCCTTCACCTATTTCTGGTATATGTGGAAACTGCCCATGTTCGGCGAGCAGTCGGTGGATACCATCCTCGCCGAACTGGAGGCGTGCCACCGCGCGCACCCCGACCACCATGTACGTCTGATTGGCTACGATAATTACTCCCAGAGTCAGGGCAGCGCCTTTGTTGTGTTTCGCGGGCGCTAAGCAAGGCTGTAAAGAGGCTATCCAGCAGATGCCCCTGGCGGGGGGCTGGTTGAATACAGAAGGGTAAAATCATGACCGACGCTATGGCAAACAATATGGCAACTCCACGCTCGACACGCGCCGCAGCATTGGAGCGGAGGCGTGCCCTGTCGCACAGCGGCGGTGCCGTGCTTGGTGCGAAGAAGGCCGCACCGGCGCGGGCGGTAAGCAATCCGACCGCGATGGGGGCAACGGCTTCAGTGGCAAACGTTACGGGTAAGTCACTTTCCCGTGCGCGCCGGGAGGCGTTATCGCAAAGAGGGGCAGGTCTGGCGCAGGCTCCAGTCGCGCCGGGCTCTGATAGCCGCGTGACTGCTCCGGTCATGTCTGTGCCCGCACCCATTCTATGGAAACAGGATCTGCCACCAGCGCAAGACGCGGCCACCCAAGAACGGTGTGGCTGCGGGTGCAAGGAGAAAAAGAACGCAACGGAGGTCGCCGAGCGTGAGGAGGCGATGGAAGCGGTATGCGCGGCTTTGGACGGCGAGCCGACAGCGGTGGAGGGACCCATCGCCTCGGCAGTACGCAAACTGTGTCGAGAACGGCGTCGCGCGCTTTCTAGTCAGGGCAAAATGGCATTGAGCGCTTCATCTCCAGGTAGCAAACGCAGCAACCGCAGCGGATTGAGTGGACGTGACGTGGCTCGATCTCGCCGCGAAGATCTGTGCCAGCGAGGGCGTGGCGATGGCCCCGCATGCCGACCGGCAGGTAGGGCGCGCCCCAAACCTGCTGTTCCCGTTAAAGTGGAGACAGGCACCACGCTGCGCGGCACTGGTGTGACGGGCACTCAGGTAGAGCGTAGCGGCAAGGTGACGGGCAATGAGCCGGGTAGTTGCCGCGCCATCACTGGCACCGAATATATCGGTGCTGAACAGTATGGCGAATTGTGTGCCATGGTGCCGGAGCCTGCACCCGCCAAGATCAGCATCAGTAACACCAGCCGCGGTCAGCGTGTGAGCGGCACGGAAGTCGGCCTCAGCGTAAAAGTGACCGGAGACGAACACGGTGCGTGCAAGACGGTGACCGGTATCGAATATCTCAGTGCAGACCACTTCGAGTCTTTCTGCGGGACCAAGTCCGCACATGTCCCTGCCAAGGTGAGTGTCGTGACGACTGAAGCGGGGCAATCGGTAAGCGGTGCTGAAGTCGGACGCAGCGCGAAAATGACGGGTGATGAAGCTGGTGCCTACAGCAAGCTTACCGGCAGTCAGTATATTCGGCCTGATCTACCTGCCAGCCTGTATGGCAGCCGCGCACCGCGCAAAGCGAGCGTGATGAGCACGGTGAAAGAGCATACCGTAACCGGCAGCGAAGTGGGCCGCAGTATAAAAGTGACTGGTGATGAACACGGCGCGTGTACTACGGTGACGGGTACCGAATATGCAGGGCTTGAGCAATACCAAGCGTGCAATCGAGCACCGGTGCCCGTGCCGGAAAAAGTCGGCGTGATGAGCACTTGGCACGGCCAGACGGTGTCCGGCACCTCGGTCGAGCACAGCAGAAAAGTGACCGGTGATGAATATGGCGGCTGCCAGCCGGTGTCCGGCACCGAATATATCGGCCCAGACCAGTACGCCGCGCTTTGCGATGATGAACACCAAGCTGCCTCTCGTGCCCTGACAGCGGGGCACGGCGCCATGGCTGGCGCGGCGCCAAGCGGTACACGCGTCGCATCCGGCCGCAAAGTGACTGGTGCGGAACGCGGTGAGGCTCTGGTCTTGAGCGGTACGCCGTACTCCAGCCCCCAGCAGCGCGTGCCGCAGCGTGGCATGAACAGCAACCCGCATCCTCTGGCGCGCGCCCCCTTTGATGCGCCTCGCCAGCCCACACAAGTGCTGTCCGCGGCGCGTGTCCAGGGTGATTTCAGCATTGCCACACCCGCGCGTAACGCTCAGGGCAGCGACTTAAACCGCATTACGGGCACAGCCTATGGCGCCATAGGGCGCATCACCGGCCCGGTTAATCTGGCCGCTGGCTTGGTATCCGGCACGCCTGAGTTTCGCTATCGGGACGAGGCAGTCAGGGGGGTGCCGATGGCCATGGAACGGGTTCAGGCAGTGGATGCAGCGCGTAGCCGTCTCACCGGTGACGGGCGTGAAGGTGGCTTTGCGATTACCGGCGCGGCATGGCGGAGGAATGAAAGCGTGACCGGCACCGAGGGTGTCTCCACGCGGCGCAATCCCACTTTGCGCGGTGACCAGCGCGGTATCGCGATGGGTGCTGCGCAGAACAAGGATCGCGAACGCCCCGAAGTACCGGTCAGCAAGATCACCGGTAGCAGCGGTAATGACGTCAACGGATCCGCCATCACCTATTCCGGCGGCGCGCGGGGATAGATGGAAAACCAGACCGAGCCATCTATAACGGATAGACAGAGATGAATACGAGAAACCGTCCTGGGCGTAGCATCAGCCCGCTGTCTGGAGCACCTCGCCCGCCATACGGCTTAGGTACGCCTGACGGCGCTCTGCAGGCACGCCCCGGTCAGCCAGTATTCCCAGCGCAGCGCGCAGCACCCCGCATTGGAGTAACGGCGCCGGCGGCCAATCCGGCGTGTTTGACCGACAGCGGCCGGCCGTGCCGTCATCCACTCACCAATGTAGCGGAAAACCAGCGCCTGCTGGCGCACGAGCAGGCCGTGAAGGGGCGCTTCGATGCCATTGTGCCAGTGCTGAGGCGGATTGTCGGGCTGCAGCATGAACCCGATTTTATCGAACGCGCGCAGGCCGTCGCCCGCGAACAGCTGGGCTTCGACTTGCCCGCCAGAATTCTGGAGGACGCCTGGATCGGCAGTCTGGACATGCGTGCCCTGTATGGTGAGAGCGTAATGCGGACCTTGCGCCTGATGGCGGAGCAAGCGCGCGCGGCCAGAACCCAACAAGGGGGGGATGACGTGGTGTCATTTTTTCTCGACTGCGGCTTCCACGCGGTGGACATCACGCCATGTTCGGACGGACGTTTGAAGGGTCTAGTTCGTTACATCCTGCGCTTACCAGACACCGCAGTGCGTAGCCTTAAGGCCTACGCCGGTGCCATGTTTGACGTGGAGGCCAACGTCAAGCGCTGGATCGAAACCGAGCTGATGCGCTATCGCGAAGGTCGTCCGGTGGCTGCCGACGCGGGTACACGTTACCTCAAGGTCGCTGTGTATCACTGGAGCAGTTCCGATCCGACCCATGAAGGCTGTGCCGCCCACGCTAGCAACGAGCGCCAGGCTGCGGAAGGTGCCCTGCAGCGCCTGCGTGAATTCCGTCAGGCAATCGAAAACAGTTTTTGTTGTGGGGCCTCGGTGGACACGCTGCTGATCGGAGTGGATACCGACACCGACGCGATCAAGGTGCATGTACCCGATGCGGATGGGGAGATGAGTCTGTACCGGGCGGTGGACAACCTGGAGCTGTATCGGCAGACCGTCGGTGACGAACAGGACGACGCTCGGATCAAGGTGTATCAGGCGATTCAGGGAACCAGCGCCGCCACCGGCTGGGGTGTGGGCAGGGGTGAGCCGCACGAGGGGATGCGGCGATTGATTGCGACGTTATTGATCAACAATCTATCGCAGATCGAGTATGTATGCGGCACGTGGGGTGGTCGCTATCCGGACATCGGTCATGCCGAGCGTTTCATCAGCGTGGGCGACGGTTTCGAGGAGTTTCAATTGCGCAACTTGGCTTATTTCGCCCACCTGCACACGGTGGAGGAAGGGGCGCCGGACATTGACGTGGGCATCAATATTTTCAATAGGTTGAATCTAATGCATGGATTACCGGTGCCGCTGGCGGTTCACTTCCGCTACGACGGCCGGGTACCGAGCAGTCGTGAACGCACTGTAGAGCGTTGCCGGCGGGTCAAAGCGGCGATTGAGTCACGCTACGCAGATCTGGCGCAAAAGGGTTTGCTGGTATGCACCATGACCGTACAGGACGCTCGCTCCGGCAGTCCGATCGAGTCGGTGGCAACTTATAACGGAAGCGACGCGGGATGAAGATTTGCGAAGTGGAAAGAACGCTGGTTTCGACCAACCGTATCAAGGAACTTGGGCATCGTCCGCTGCTGGTGGTGAGGGAAAAGGCAGGGGGGGCACGTCAGGTAGCGGTCGATATGATCGGCTGCGTCCCTGGTGACTGGGTGATCTGTGTGGGTTCTTCTGCGGCGCGCGAGGCAGCGGGTAGCAAGGATTACCCCAGCGATCTCACCATCGTCGGCATCATTGATCACTGGATAGAAGAGTGATGGATATCATGCGAGTGGTGTCTGATTTGGTGGCGACGCGCCGCATCCCGGGGCTGAAGAATTCTTCGCTCAGAGTGCTCGCCGATGCCAAAGGAAAACTGAACGTGGCGTGCGATCCAGTGGGTGTGCCTCCCGGGAAATGGGTTATTACCGTAAGTGGTTCGGCGGCGCGTTATGCAGCGGGCAATTACAAGATTCTGACCGACCTGACCATCGCCGGGATTATTGACGGATTGGATGATGGAGAAGTTCGAGCTGTTAAGTAGCAATTTTTTAAACGCATCTGACGAAGGAGTGTTGAAATGGCGAATGTAACGGGTATTGCACTGGGCATGATCGAGACCCGGGGTTTGGTGCCGGCGATCGAGGCGGCGGACGCGATGACCAAGGCGGCGGAAGTACGTCTGGTGGGTCGCCAATTTGTGGGCGGCGGTTACGTCACGGTGCTGGTGCGTGGCGAGACCGGGGCAGTGAATGCAGCGGTGCGCGCCGGGGCGGATGCCTGCGAACGCGTCGGTGACGGCTTGGTGGCGGCGCATATCATCGCCCGCGTGCACAGCGAGGTGGAAAACATTCTTCCTGGCAATCCGGCGGAATAAAAAGTTTTGGCTTTACCACAACTGAACCAGAGTAAGGAGTAGTGAAAATGGCAAACGTAAGTGGAGTGGCATTGGGCATGATCGAGACCCGGGGTTTGGTGCCGGCGATCGAGGCGGCGGACGCGATGACCAAGGCGGCGGAAGTACGTCTGGTGGGCCGCCAATTTGTGGGCGGCGGTTACGTCACGGTGCTGGTGCGTGGCGAGACCGGGGCAGTGAATGCAGCGGTGCGCGCCGGGGCGGATGCCTGCGAACGCGTCGGTGATGGCTTGGTGGCGGCGCACATCATCGCCCGCGTGCATTCCGAAGTTGAGGGCATCCTGCCCACCGCAGCAAGTGTTTAAGTCAACGGAAACTCAATCGATCTCGCAAAGGGAGTAGTGAAAATGGCAAACGTAAGTGGAGTGGCATTGGGCATGATCGAGACCCGGGGTTTGGTGCCGGCGATCGAGGCGGCGGATGCGATGACCAAGGCGGCGGAAGTACGTCTGGTGGGTCGCCAATTTGTGGGCGGCGGTTACGTCACGGTGCTGGTGCGTGGCGAGACCGGGGCAGTGAATGCAGCGGTGCGCGCCGGGGCGGATGCCTGCGAACGCGTCGGTGATGGCTTGGTGGCGGCGCACATCATCGCCCGCGTGCATTCCGAAGTGGAAAACATCCTGCCCAGCAGCCCCAACGTCGGCGTAGGTGGCCGCGATGGTGAGGTCAGCTAAGCCTGTTGTTGGTGAGGTTTGGCAAAGGAGTTGCCATGCATGCAGATCCACGTTTGACCGGATATCTGACGCGCGCCCTCGGCCACGAACTGGCGGCGGTGCAGCAATATCTGTTGCAGGCCACGTTGGCTGGCCTGTGGGGCTTGTCGAATATCAGCGCGCGTTTGCGTGAGGATGTGAACGAGGAGCTCGTGCATGCCGAACGGCTGATGGCGCGCATGTTGGTGTTGGGTATTCCTTCCAATGGCATCCAACTGCCGCCCATCCGTCCGGGACGCACCCTGGAGGAGATGGTGTTGATTGACCGCGACCTGGAGATCGAAGCGGTTCGCTTGTACGAGGAAGCGGCCCACTACTGCGCCAGGATGCGTGATGGCGAGACGCAAACTTTGTTCGGAGGTCTGCTGCAAGATGAGATTGGTCACTTGCGCGAGTTGGATCGAATGCTAACGGAAAGTCACCAAGGAGCAACGCCATGAGCAATGCCACTGACCCGAAGGCGGACCCTTCCGCGCCACAGGAACGTCTGTCTACGCTGAACCGGCGCTTTGACTTCGGCAGCTACACCGAGATGCGGTGTTTTCTGGATCTTCTGGCGGACTTGTCCAAGCGTGAGGAATACTACCCGAACGTGAGTTTCGGTAAAACCTACGTCAACGTCAGCATTGATGGTGAAGGGCAGGCTGTGCTGAGCGAACGCAAATCCATTTTTCTCTCCGAGATGGATGCGCTGGCCACAGTGGACAAGGCGTAGGCTCGATGGGCCGGCAGCAGCGGACAACCATGGATGGCAAGATCATCGCGGTAATCAATCAGAAGGGTGGCACTGGTAAAACCACCCTGGCGTTGAATCTGGCGGCGGGCTTGGCGCAACGCGCTTCCACTCACTTGGTGGACGCCGACCCCCAGCGCTCCGTCAGCCAGTGGGTTGAAATGGCACCTGACGGTGCCAGCCTGCCGCCGGTGGCATCGCCTGGCAGCGACCCTTTTGCCACGATTGTGCAACTGGCGCGCATCCACCGTTATGTGGTTGTGGACTGCCCGCCTGCGGTGCAGGGTGAAGTGGTTGCCGCGGTGATGCGCTCGGTTCATGTGGTGCTGATTCCGGTGCTTCCCTCGCCAATGGATCTGTGGGCGAGCGTAGCCATGGCGGCGGCGGTGGGCGGGGCCAGGCAGCTTAACCCCGGCTTGCGCGCCTGTCTGGTGCTGAATCAAATGGAATCGCGCAATGCCCTGTCCCGTGATCTGCGCGAGGCTGTGGCGGAGTTCGACGTGCCGGTATTGCAGGCTTGCATGCAGCGGCGTGCGGCTTATCGCAGCGCCGCGGTGGAAGGGACGAGCGTCTACGGACTGGGCAAACGCGCCCAAACCGCCGTGGCGGACATAGAAGCGATTATTGAGGAGGTCTTATGTCTGTGAACAAGATAGGATCAAAACTTGCGCATGGTGTGCGTCAGGTCAAATCGCAACAGATCAAGCCCGGGCAGCCGGAAGCGGACAAACCTGAGGCACTGCCCGCATCCGCGCCAGCCAGCGATGTTGCCAATAAATCGGACCGAGTGCCAGTGGTTAAGCCTTCCGCACCCCGACCTGCACAGCACGCAGATCAATCTGGCGGCGAACAGGCGCTCAGGGCCGGTGGCAATCTGCACCCGCGCCGGGTCTGGCCTGATTAGGCCCATCGTTCCCGCTGATAGAGGAGTTAAAAAATGCAAACAGCCATCGAACAGTACCTCATTCGTAGTGCGCCTTATTACCGTACTGTAGCCGACGAAGTCGAGCTCTACGAGGCCGCCTACTCGGTGCGCATGCCCATGATGCTCAAGGGTCCCACAGGCTGCGGCAAGACCCGCTTTATCGAATATATGGCGTGGAAGCTGGGCAAACCACTGATTACCGTGGCGTGCAACGAAGACATGACCGCCTCCGACCTGGTCGGCCGCTTCCTGCTCGACGCTTCCGGCACCCGCTGGCAGGATGGCCCTTTAACCCTTGCCGCGCGCTTGGGGGCTATCTGCTACCTCGATGAAGTAGTGGAGGCGCGCCAGGACACCACCGTGGTGATCCACCCGCTGACCGACAGCCGCCGTGTGCTGCCGTTGGAGAAGAAGGGCGAACTGGTGCAGGCCCACCCCGATTTCCAGGTGGTAATCTCCTACAACCCAGGCTACCAGAGCCTGATGAAGGACTTGAAACAGTCTACCAAGCAGCGTTTCGGCGCTCTGGATTTCAACTACCCTGAGCACACTATTGAGGTCGAGATCGTTTCTCACGAAAGTGGTGTGTCTAGCGACACGGCCGACAAGCTGGTGTCCATCGCCGAGCGGGCGCGCAACCTCAAGGGCCATGGGCTCGACGAGGGTATCTCCACGCGTATGCTGATTTACGCTGGCAACCTAATCGCTAAGGGTGTGGATCCCATGGCCGCTTGCCGCGTGACCCTGGTGCGCCCGATCACCGACGACTCAGACATGCGCGATGCACTGGATGCGGCGGTGACGACTTTCTTTTAGCCCAGTACGTATAGCGGTATTACAGAGCTTGACGGAGCAAAATGATGGCGGTCGAACTCGAAAAGTATCAGAACATATTGGACGAGCTCGGAGATCACGCTGGCGAGGTGCTGCGCGCGTCTTGGGGGGAGGCCTTGCGGATATTTAGCCCGCGTGGCCTAGAGACCTATCTGCGCGGCGCGGCCAGCCTAAAGTCGCTGGGGCGCGGCACCGACCTTGTGGTGTCCTATATCCAGAGTGCGCCAGCCGTGGCGCGCGAACTGGGTGAAGACGCCGTGAGCGATTTGCTGGCGGCTGCCATCAAGATGTATTCCAAAACCAGCGCCGCAGTGATCTCCCTGCTGTTTTCCTCTAGCCCCGTCGCTGCGGCGCGGCTGGGCGACCTGGATCTGTTCCGGGGCTATCTGCACCTGATCGACACGCTGCTGGCACAGGCGCCGCGTGGTGTGCGCCCGATGCTGGATCACCTCGGTATCCTGCTCGGCCAACTGACGCTGGGTGGCCTGCGGCGCTGGGCGTTGTGGGGTGCGCAGGCGCACAAGACGGATTTCGAAGCCCAAACGAAGTATTTCTCCTTAGAAAGTCCGGAATCCATCGGTGTATTACAACAGGAGCGTAAAGGCACCCTGTTCATCGATGTGCAGCGGCGCATCGGCATGTATCTACGCGCCTTGTGGGGGCGCGATTTCTTCATGCGCCCCACCAGCGGCGATTTCGAGCAACGCGAGGGCTATCAGCCCTATATTGAGGGCTACATCATCCACTTGCCCGACGCCTATGATGACCTGGAGCTTCCTTCCGGCAAGATCGGCGGCGTGGAACTTTATCGCGCAGCCTGCGCTCACGCTGCGGCGCATCAGATGTATACCCGGGAAGCGCTTTCCGCCGAGGCGCTTACACCCCTGCAAATGTTGGTTATCGGCGCCATGGAAGACGCGCGTGTGGAACAACTGGCGATTAGTGCTTTCCCCGGCCTCGCACCTTTGTGGCAAAAACTCCATTTTGTCACGCCCGACCAGAACGCGAGCGTCGGCGATTATCTTAACCGTATCGCACGTGCGCTGCTGGACCCTGACTACGCCGATCCCGACCCGTTGATTGCGAAGGCCAGGCTGATGTTTGCCGAGCGGGCAAATCAGCTTGTGAGCAATCAGCTCGCGTGGGACTTGGGGGTGACGCTTGCCCATGATCTGATGCAGTTGCGGCTGGTATACAGCCCGCATACCGACGTGCTCAGCGCGCCCTATCGCGACGACAACCGCCATCTGTGGGATTCCGCCGAAGTATCGGACTTTGAGCACGCGGTGCCGTGGCAGGACAAGCAGGTGCGCAAGCAGGTTAGCCTCATGGAATTCGTCAACGAGCTCGAGGTCGAGACCGCCGGCGACGACGCGCAAGAAATCTGGGTACTCTCCAGCGAGCTGTTCCCCTACGAAGACCTCGGCAAGAGCTACAACGAGCTGGAAGGCAAGGAACCACCGCCCCAGCCCTACCACTACGCGGAGTGGGACTACCAGATGCAACTGGATCGCCCGGACTGGTGCACGGTGTTGGAAAAGCACGCCAAAAGCGGTGGCCTGGAGATGATTGAACAGATCGTGACCAAGCACAAACCGATCATCGGGCGGCTCAAGTTCCTGATCGAGGCCATGCAGCCCCAGGGTGTGCAGCGTCTGCGCAAGCAGGAGGACGGCGACGAGATCGATCTGAACGCGGCAATCCGCGCCATGATCGAGATGCGCATGGGCGAGCAGCCCGACCCGCGCATCATGATGCGCAATATCCGCAAGGTGCGCGATCTGTCGGTGCTGCTCCTGATCGACCTGTCTGAATCCACCAACGACCCGGTGCTGGGCTCGGAAAATACCGTGTTGCAGCTGGCGCGCGAGGCCACGGTGCTGCTCGCCGATGCCATGGATAAGATCGGCGACCCCTTCGCCATCCACGGATTCGATTCCAACGGCCGCCATGACGTGGAGTATTTTCGCTTCAAGGATTTTGACGCGCCATACAACGATAAGGCAAAGGCGCACTTGGCGGGCATGACCGGCCATCTGTCCACGCGCATGGGGGCGGCGATGCGCCACGCTGGCTCGATACTGAAACGTCAGTCCAGCAACAAAAAGCTGCTGCTAGTGCTCACCGATGGCGAACCCGCCGACAACGACGTGCGCGACCCACAGTACCTGCGTTACGACGCTAAGAAAGCGGTGGAAGATTTGACGCGCAACGGCATCGCCACTTATTGCCTGAGTCTCGATCCCAGGGCAGACGAATATGTGTCGCGTATTTTTGGTGCCAAGAACTACATGGTGGTGGACCACGTGCAGCGGTTGCCGGAGAAACTTCCGCTGCTTTATCTGGGGTTGACTCAATGAAGCCGGAAGCCTCGTCGAAATTTCGGTCGGGTGGCCGAACACTTTTGATTTGGACATGGGGAGTCGTCAGCGGAAAAGACTGCAGAAACTACGTCTATGGAACGTGCCCATGTTTGCGCACTTTGAGGAGGACAGGATGCCTTTGATCGATATGACGGACATGTTGCACCACGCTTATCGCCACGGCTATGCGGTAGGCGCCTTCGGCGTGGCTGGCTGGGATATCCTGGAGGGGGTGATCGAGGCTGCCGAGCATCTGCGCGCGCCCGTCATCCTGAGTTTATCCAAATCGTATCCCGGAGCAGGTGGCATTGAATCCTTGGCCAAGGCCGTAATCGAAATGGGTCAGCGCGCCACTATTCCCGTGTCGTTCCAGGTCGAGGTGGACAACGACCCCCAATTGGCGGAGGGTGCGATTGGCACAGGGTGCGGCGGAGTGGTGTTCAACGCATCGTCCTGTCTGCTGCCGGAAAACGTTGCGCTAACCAAAAAAGTGGTCAATCTGGCTGCTCCACGCGGCGTACTGGTCGTGGGCCAATTGGGCCATTTGGAGAGCGTGCAACTCGATGATGCGGCAGAGTCTGCGGCGGGTTGCCCGACTTCCCCGCTCGAAGCCAAGCATTACGTCGAGCGAAGCGGGGTAGGCTGCTTGGCGGTATCTGTGAGCAGAATAAGCAGCGGAGGCTCCAAACATGATTTTCCCCGCCTCTCGAAAATTAACCAAGCTGTTGGTATCCCCCTGGCGATTCACGGCAGTGCAGGTTTCACCGATGATCAATTCCGACGTTTGATCCGCTCCGGCGCAGCCAAGGTCAATTACTGTGAACCGCTGTTCGAGGTTGCTGCACGACGTATTCGGGAAAACACGCTGGCCCCGGAGGGAGGATATGCCGGTCTGGTGGAGGGTGTCCGGGAAGCGATTCGTATCGAAGCAGAGCGCTGCATCCGGATATGGGGCTGCGGCGGTCGTGCGGCTGAGATCCTGACCCAGTGCCGCACTTGGACTCCTGCGGTGCCCGGTTTAGACCGCAAGTCCGCTGAAACGGAGGCTTCCAGGGCGTTCAACGATACGGGAAACGCGAAAGTGCTGTTTGCAAGGTCGCGTCCATGAAACCCCATGCAGCCCTTGCTACGAAGTGGCGGTGCTGAGGGATCATCACCTGTACCATGCCTACCTTTTTATCGCGCAGATGCCAAAGATGGTGCCAGTCCCGACCGTTCCCATCGGCGAGCCTGGTAGGGTGCCAGCGCCGTAGAAATCTTTAGCCGGCGCAGAAGCATAATGTAATATTACGTTTATATAATACTAAAAGATAATATTTACTATACTTAACTTAACTTAATTAAAATGGGCAGTTAAAGTGGTTTCAGTCCAGCGCATTCAAGGGCGGGGCATCCGGCCGACGTTATGTCCGGGCATCTTATGAATCAGTATTCCGGCCGACTGGGAAGGAGTGTAACTGGTGAGGAGTTGGCGATGGACCCACTAGCGATCATCGTACCTTTCGTGCCTGCCCTCGCGGCATTGCTGATCTTTGCCGTCCTGCGGCATAGCAAGCCGGGTGCAGCCCGGCTCAGTGTGCTGGCCACCCTGGTTACCTTTTTGCTGTCTCTGATTCTGCTTGGCAATTATGTCGCAGTTGGGCTGCCTCGGGTGGAGTATATCGGCCAGATCTGGGGGAGCATCTGGCTTGATCCTTTGACCCTGATCATGTGGGCCTTCGTCTCTGGCATTAGTCTGCTGGTGCATATGTACTCGGTACGCTACATGATTGAGGAGCCCAATTATCCACGTTTCTTTGCCATGCTCGACTTGATGACGGCAACCATCCTCTTCATGGTTTCTGCTGCTGATCTCATCACCTTGCTCGTGGCCTGGTTCTTAGTCGGAGTGCTCCTCTATTTCCTGCTCGGTCACGATACCGACCGGCCCGCTTCTGGACGCTATGCCTTCTGGACGCAGATCACCTATCGGGTTGGCGATCTTCCCCTTTGGTTGGCTGCCTTCATCCTCTACAAGAGCTATCACAGTCTCGCCCTGCCAGTGATCTTCGCCCAAATCGCGGCGGCGCCCAACGCTGTCCAGATTTGGGGGATGACGGTACCGGCCTGGACAGGGATTCTCGTGGCGCTAGCGGCCTTTGCTCGCTCGGCGCAGTTTTTGCTGCACGGCTGGTTGCCCTACACCATGGATGGGCCGACCCCGGTCTCGGCCCTGATGCACGCCGGTATCGTCAATGCCGGTGGCTTTCTCTTCAACCGTTTCGCGCCGATCTTCGAGTACACAGGCCTTGCCCTGCACATTGCTTTCGTGGTGGGATTGATCACTGCCGTAGTCGGTTCGGCCCTGATGCTCATCCAGAATGACGTCAAGCGGTCCCTGGGCTATTCCACCATGGGGCAGATGGGTTTCATGGTCATGGAATGTGGCCTTGGGGCCTTTCCTTTGGCGGTTTTCCACCTCATTGCCCATGGCTTCTTCAAGGCCTCGCTCTTCCTCGGAGCGGGCAACGCCATTGGTGATGCCCGCGCCAATGACGGGGTGCCGCCGGACCCAATCTATGTCTACATCGTCGAACGGCGCCCGACTAAGCCTTTACGCCTGCCTTGGCTCACCGCTGCCGCACTGACCATCCTGGTGCCGGTGCTGGTGCTAAGTCTCTCGCACTTCTTTGTGGCCACGCACCTCTTCTTCGAGCAGGGCGTGATCGTACTGCTCTTCTTTGCCTGGGTCACAGGTGCGCAGGCTCTCTTTGCCGCCCACAAGATGACCCATACCAACCCATGGCAGCTCATGGGGGGGATTTTGGGCTCTTTCGTGCTGGTGGTGATTGGTTACACGCTGATCAGCCACTATTTTGCCAGATTCCTTTATTCGCATGAGGCCAGTCTTCGGCTCTACGCTTCGGCAAGCATCGGGATACTTTCCTACGAAGTTCTGATGATTATCCTCGCCCTGCTCTTCGTGGGTGGCTGGGTCTTGACCTTCTTTGGAGATGCGCAGAATTTGGGTGAGCGCATTAGCCAGCGCTGGCATGGTGGCTATCTGGCCATTTACGCCCTACTGTCCCGGGAGCTCTACATCAACGATCTCTACGTGCGAGTGACGCAGCTCCTGCTTAGTGCTTCTCGTCGTCTCAACGTCTGGCTACGCTGGAGCTGAGGCCATGGAGTGGATCGTTTTGTTGCTTGCCGCCGTCCTGCTCCCTGTCTTCCCCTTGAGCTGGATATTCAATCGTCTGATAGGCTCAGCCCCCGGCCCGTGGGGGCGAGCCCTCGCCATCCTGGTGCTCCCGCAGCTGGGAGTTTTACTGCTCTACCACACAGGTCCCTTGGCCTTGCTCCTGCTACCCCTGTCGCTGCAGCGGATCTGGCTGATGCTGGTTCTCTTTACCAGCGTGTTTTACGCCTTTCGTGCCGTCAGTGCTCGGGAAATCAGTATTTGGTCGCGGCTAATGGCGAGCTCTGGCCTGACTTTGAGCTGGCTGCTGGTGGCCAATGGTGCCCAAGTGCACAGTGTCGCGCTTTTTGTCCTGGCCTTGTCTTTGCCCGCGGCCCTGCTGATGATCTGGGCGGGGATGCTCAGTGACCGCATGGGAGGAGCTTATCTGGGTCTGCAAGGTGGGCTGGCTACGGTTCTGCCACGTCTTTCGGCACTCATCACCCTCAGTGCCCTGGCCCTTGTGGCCACTCCGATCTTTCCGAGTTTTTTCGGACTCTTGCAGGTATTTCACCGGCTCGATCTTGCTTGGCTCTGGCCTTTGCTTCTGTTGCTCCTTATTTGGGGCTGGTCCGCTGGCCGTTTCCTGCAGGACCTGCTTTTTGGTATCTATCGGGGTGAGCCCATGGTTGACCTGAGTCTGGGAATCACCTGGATCGGGGCCGTGGTCCTGTTTTTCTTCGCATTGTCTGGACTGATTTGGAGTGGAGCATGGACAGGAATCTGACTTTGGGTGACCGGCTCAAGGTCCGGTCGATGATCTATGTGGCCAGCGAGCCGATCCCGCGTTTCTGGCCCATGCGCACCTTCATTCACCACAATCCCCTTTTCGGTCTGGAGCATTTGCCCTTCGAGGAGGCTGTAGAGGAGGGATGTCGCCTTTTTAATGGGCGCGGCTACCTACCTCGTCAGCACTATCAGGGCTACCGTCGAGAAGGAAAAGTGGATGACTCTGCTCTGCGGCGCTATGTGCGCCGCTTCGTTGAAGATCAGGCGGTGGATCTGCCAGGCATCGATGTCGATGCCTGGCTCTGGACACTGATCACAGAGTGTTCTGCAGAACGACTGATAGCCAGTCACGACTGGCTCGATGGCGAGGCCTTGGCGGCCGTCCTGCGGGGGCGCTCAGCGAAGCTCGACAGCAGAGTAGTAATCGAGGGGCTCCATACCCTTCTGGCCCGCAAGATCGCTCACGACGGGCCAGTTTACGCCAATGTGGATCGTCTCTTCGGTACGGACATCGGCAGTACCCTCAATGACCTGTTGGTAAAAAGCTGCCTCGACTTTTTTGACGAGGGGCAGTCGGCGTGGCAGGCCCCGGGGCGTGAGCAGGGCTTTTACTTTGCTTGGAAGAAAGTGGCATGGCGAAATGTTCGCTTCTTCCTGCGCGGACTGCATCTGCGTGAGCTGCTCGCATCTTCTGAGAGCCCCGAAGGAGTGATTGCCCAAATCCTCGTGCTCCTCAAGATCCCCGAGGAATCCTGGCAGAAGTACATCACTCGCCAGCTCACTCGCTTGCATGGCTGGGCTGGCTTCATCCGCTTTCGCAGCATGGCCAAGCACCACTACTGGGCCACACGCTATCCGGCAGACCTCACGGATTTCCTGGCGGTGCGTATGGTGCTGGGTCTGGCCCTCTTACAGGAGGCGGCCCGACACCATGCTTGCCCGGGCGATGCCGAGGCCGTCCAGGACTTCGTCGAGCAGGACCCTTTCGCAGCCTATCTTCGGCTCGAACTATATGGCGGGACCATCATGCCCGGCTGGGCGCAGCGGGTGGATGATGCGCTCGCCCGCCGTTCGCAGCGGGGCTACGAAGGTCTGACTCTGGACTACATTCAGGCCAAGCTGGTCCATGAAGCGCGACAGCAGGCCCAGGCCCTGCGGGAACTGGCGCGGCGGGTTTCTCCCATGGCCGAAGAGGCCCTGAAGACCCTGGATCCAACCCAAATTGAGCAGTTCCTGCAGATCTTGCGCAATTGGGAAAGGCGCGAAGGCTTTAACTGGCTGAAAGCGATGGAGTCCCACTACATCACCGATCTGGTGCGCAAGGTGCACCTGCCGGAGTCCAAACCGGAGAAGCGTCCCTTCGCTCAGGCCTTCTTCTGCATCGACGTTCGTTCCGAACCTATGCGCCGCCATCTGGAGGCCCTGGGGGATTACCAGACCCTCGGCATTGCCGGATTCTTTGGAGTGCCCATTGGCTATCTGGAATATGGTAAGGGCAGCGAAGTCCACCTCTGCCCAGCGGTGCAGACTCCGCGAAATCTCGTCGTCGAAATTACCGTCGAGCTGAATCTCGAGGAAGAACCTCTGTATGGGGCCCTGGAGCATGTACTGCACGACCTCAAATCCTCCGTGCTCTCGCCTTTCGTGGCGGTAGAGGCGGTGGGTCTACTCTTCAGTCTGGGGCTGATCGGCAAGACCGTGGCGCCGGTCACCTATCACGAGATCCACCAGCGCCTGCATGCCGAAAAGCCTCCCACCCGTCTGCTGGTGGACAAGCTCAATGCCGAGCAGGCTGACTCCATCATACGTGCGGTGCAGCGGGCGATGATCGTGCGGGCCTTGGGTAAGGAGCTGGGCGTGAGCCGCGATCGCGTTACCGATGACGAGGTTCGGGAGTTACGTGAGATTGTCTTGGGTCATCAGGAGGGGCAGAATTCCTTGGCTAGACGTCTGGGGCTTGCGGCTGCGGCAGAAGCGGAGTTCATCGAAAAGCTGCGCACGGTATATCGGGTGGATCGGCAGGAAACCAGCCTGCAGATGGAACGCATTGGGCGCCTCGGTTTCAGTATCGACGAGCAGGTGCGCTATGTCTCCCAGGCCCTGCTCTCGACTGGACTCAATCGCAATTTCTCGCGCTTCGTTCTGATGGTGGCCCATGAGAGTCAGACCCAGAACAACCCCTACGAGTCGGCTCTCGACTGTGGCGCCTGCGGTGGTGGTAAAGGACTGCCCAATGCCCGGGTGATCTGCGCCATGGCCAACAAGCCTGAGGTACGGCGGCGCTTGGCGGAGAATGGCGTCGTCATCCCCGATGATACCTGGTTCCTGCCAGCCACCCATAACACCACCACGGACCAGATTGATCTCTACGATCTCGACCTCCTGCCCGCTCGGCACCTGCTCTATCTGGAGCGTTTGCGCAATGGTCTTGCGGCAGCAACCCGACGAACGGCGGCAGAGCGGATGCCAACCTTGGGAGCGACAGGCAAACTTGCCGAGGATCCCTACGCCGCGGCGGCCATGGCACGCCGCCGTGCCCACGATTGGTCGCAGGTGCGACCGGAGTGGGGTCTCTCCCGCAATCTCTATGGCATCATCGGTGGCCGACATCTGACCGAGGGGGTAGACCTACAGGGCCGATCCTTCCTGCAATCCTACGATTATCGTCTTGACCCTAAGGGGCGCTTTCTCGAAAACATCCTGTCGGCACCAGTGGTGGTGGGCGAGTGGATCAACCTCGAGCATTATTTTTCGACGGTCGATGTCCATCACTTTGGTAGTGGGAGTAAGGCGTACCACAATGTGGCTGGGCGCTTTGGGGTGATGACCGGCAATCAGAGCGATCTGCGTACCGGTCTGCCCATCCAGTCCATATACAAGGATGGTAAGCCCTATCACGAGCCGGTGCGGCTCATCGCCCTGGTCGAGGCCCCGGCGCCTTTCGTCTTGGCCGCCGTAGGTCGCCTACCCAAGGTCAAGGCGCTAATCATGGGTGGCTGGCTGCGGGTCATAGTCCTCGACCCTGAGGATGACTACCGCGCCCTGGTGTTGGAAGATGGCGAATTTCAGGTCCACCCGGATTCGGGTCGGCAGCAGAGACTAAGCCTTTTGGAGGCCAGTGCATGAATACCCTCAATCTCCATCCCTTGAAGAAGGTCGAAATCATTCTTGAAGGTGCCCATCGTGACTTTGCCACCGATCTCCTCGATCGGGCGGGGGTGAAGGGCTATTCGATCGTGGGCAACCTGTCGGGCAAAGGCAGCCACGGCATCTACGAGAGTCATTTGATGTTCAATGAGGACGATGTTCTCATCATGATCATTGTCGCCGTGCCCGAGGAACTCGTCTCGCCCATCCTCGAGGGTTTCACCCCCTTCTTCGAGAAGCATCAGGGGGTAATGTTCGTTTCTGATATCCAGGTGAGCCGTTTGGTCAAGTTCAAGAATTGCGCCCCGAATGGGCGCTGGCCGGTAACGCCGCCTTCATAGCCGTCACTGCGTACCCGTGCGGCAGCACAGAACTGGGAATACTGATAGACGCGCTGTTCGTCATGCGCTGCTACATACTCTTCCCATAAAAGTTGCAGAGTCATCCCCTTGCGCCGCATCTCCGTGTGGACGGTCGCAAAATCCGGCATCACTGGCGCCGTCACAGTGGCGGACCGATGGCTGGGGAAAAGCAGTGCTTCCAGTTTTGCCGGGTCCATTTCTGGAGGCAAGAGCCAAGAGATACTGGCCTGTTCGGCCTTCTGCAAATATTTGCCAACCGCTCTCTTAGAAAGACGGCAGGCCTG